>ERZ773359.1128-NODE-1128-length-37770-cov-6.697335_pt1 | contig 37770 bp, 34 predicted proteins | sample MGYA00374955_ERZ773359 | MGnify/ENA primary metagenome ERZ773359 (study PRJEB29098, sample SAMN04486028) | biogas fermenter metagenome | study: EMG produced TPA metagenomics assembly of the Biogas fermentation microbial communities from Germany - Plant 4 DNA1...
GCGGTAGAGCACTTGACTTTTAATCAAGGTGTCCGGAGTTCGAGTCTCCGGTGGATCACCAGGAAAAGCCCTTGAAAACATTCCGTTTTCGAGGGCTTTTTACATTTCTATATGAATCAATCACTGACAGAAATAAAAATTTGAATTGACACTTCTTTCTGATCTAATCTATGAATTAGTCATTATCTATACAAGATTGACTTGAAAGTTATACACATAAATGGATACAGCTTAAAAATAAAGCAGGTAGTTTTTGACATATGCCATAAATGATGTATAATAAAGATAAATGGCATATGCCATAAACCGCAGAAATGAATAATATGCCAAGAAGGGATGAAACTGGCCAAATAGGTGTTGGATCAATAACTGGAAGAGGTTTTGCGATTAACCAACCTCCCTTGAAAACACAGAAGGAACTTCTCAATGAGCAAAAAACTATGTTACAAAACCAACTCGAAGTTATTGAAAAGCAATTAGAGAATCTAAACGGGTATCAGAGATAACCGGAGGACGCTCCGGTCATTTCTGATTTGAATAGAGGTGAAAGATTATGCCTAGACCGATGAAATGGAGAAAAGTTTGCTGTTTGCCCGAGATTAATAAATTTGGCCCTCTTGATACATCCGCGGATGCAGAAAACTATTTGGTCATGACTGTTGATGAGTATGAAACAATAAGACTTATCGATTTGGAAGGTTTTACACAAGAAGAGTGTGCTAAGCAGATGAATGTGGCCCGCAGTACCGTTCAAGGCATTTATAACGGGGCCAGAAAAAAATTAGCTGAGTCGTTAGTTAACGGAAAGGTCCTGTTAATAGAGGGAGGCGAATTCAGGCTTTGTGACGGCTTTGGGAACTGTTGCGGTCACGGCTGCCGTAAACACAGGCGCAGCAGATGCTTTACAGATGGTGAGGACCCGGGTAGATGATTATATATTCAGTAGAGATCACGGATCATATTATACTGCGTAAAAACACCAAAGCCGAGGTGTTCTTCTCTTTCCGGATGATCCGGCGGAAATGAATCCATAGATGACGTTGTATATTCAGTTGCATGATAAATATATAGGAAGGAGCTAAGATTATGAGCGAAAATTGCAATCAAAGCTGTGGCAGTTGCTCGAAGGACTGTGCAGAAAGAAAGGAAAAGCAAAATGATTTCTCCGAGAAACCACATGAAATGAGCAGCATAAAAAAGGTTATTGGTATTGTCAGCGGCAAAGGAGGTGTTGGTAAATCGTTGGTAACCTCCATGCTGGCAGTTACCATGAATAGAAAGGGTTATCATACCGCTATTCTGGATGCAGATATAACCGGGCCATCTATTCCTAAGGCATTTGGCATAAGGGGAAAAGCTTCAGGCAATGAGTTTGGCTTACTCCCTGTTAAAACCAGGACCGGTATTGATATCATGTCTGTTAACTTACTTTTAGAAAATGATACTGATCCTGTTGTGTGGAGAGGGCCAATTATTGCCGGTACAGTAAAGCAGTTCTGGACTGATGTTATCTGGAGCGATGTGGATTTTATGTTCATCGATATGCCACCGGGCACCGGCGATGTTCCCCTTACAGTATTTCAATCCATTGCTGTTGATGGGATTATCGTTGTAACCTCACCCCAGGAGCTTGTATCGATGATTGTGTCAAAAGCAGTCAGGATGGCTGAAATGATGAATATCCCTGTTATCGGCTTAGTGGAAAACATGTCCTATTATAAATGCCCGGATTGCGGCAAGGAGCACAAGATTTTCGGCGACAGCCATATTGACGAAATTGCCGGAAAGCACAATTTAAAAGTCCTTGCTAAGTTGCCAATTGACCCCAAAATCTCGGGCGCTTGTGATAAAGGTATGATAGAACTTTTTGACGGCGACTGGCTTGATCCGGTTGCCAAAATATTAGAAAGGATGGAGAAAAACCTGTCTGTGGAAACATAGAAAATTCCGACCAGATAAGTGCAGTATTTGCGGTGTAGCCGGTGATAAATTTATTGAGTATTAATAGAACGGATAAATATTGCACACATTAAAAATGTAGTGAACCCCTTTTGTTTATTTTCATACGAGCGGGGTTCACTTCATTTTCTAGACAGGGCAATTCTCGGTTCCGGAATGCTGTCGTTAGCATTGTGCATTTTCATATTGCTTATCTATGTCATAACTCTGTTTGCTTTTTGTCAGCATAATATTCGCAGGAAGTGGATTCTACCAGAGACCTTAATAATTCTGCAGCAGTCGTGTTGGAGATCTTGCCATAGTCGCATACTACTATGGTAAGGATTCTACCTATGAGAACTGGGATCAAATCCTAATAATTTACGCCAATTTCGGCAAAAAAAGAGGTCAATTTCGACAATCAATTTTCGACTTAATATTTCTATTATATAATTATATTCTGGTGATTAGTTTGTTTTATCACATCTATATGCAGGAAGACAACCCTGGGCTTTTCACGGAGACACGCACCGGCTGCAAAATACCGTATTTTACAGTTAGAAAAATGAAAAAAAAGTATCCTGACCAAAGCTTTATCATCATTGGGGAGATAGGCAGTATGACGCGTCCTCCGACGGATGGAGACAGGCTTTGTGCTGCGGATGGGACTATTCTGCCCATACTGCCCAGAGGAAGCCTTATTAAGCCATTTGAGCGGGTGGTGGGATATACAGCGGTACAAAGCGATCACTATGTTGCCGTTGTTGGAGGATTATTCCACATGTTAATGTGCATGGTACGCGCTATCAAACAGATAAGGGGGAAGAACAGGCGTTCCGGTCGGGTGCGCCGTTGACATAGATTACTATTAATCAGAAGAACCCTGTTTTGGAGGAATGTGTGTAATATGAGGAACATGTACTAAAGAATTCTTTCATTACTATTGATTTTGTCTATGCTTCTTAGTTTTACACCATCTTTTGCTCTTTTTGATGATTGGACAGTCGAATACAACATCTAAAAAGAAAAACATAGCCTCTCGTTTAATCAAATCTTTTCAAATTATTTGCTGTGCTCCGAATAACATAAGTAAAGGCCTAGAAGAAATTAACCCGGAATAGCACAGAGGTTGAAGATTCTGTCAAACAATGAAGCAGGGGAACCGTCCCCCATGCCTCATTGCATATAATTTATTTTTACGCTCTTCTTTACTAATTATTGAAATTTAAGCAATACAATTACTCATGCTGGCTGATGGCGGAGAATGTCGTTGTAATAAGCTAATAATCAGATTATACAGCGGAATCAAATACAAATAATATGCCGCACTGATTCCTGCGACAGGAAGACCGCAGGAATACAGTATGGTAGTTCCGGCAATTGACCATGGGATTAAGGGGGCAATCACTACGGCTGTGTTTTCAATCCATGATGCAAAAGTGCTGTTGTCTTTGCATACTTTTGCGCAGAGCTGATGGGTCAGCATGATGGAAAGAGTCTGATTACACGCAGCCATGGATGTAATGACTGATGTCAATAGGGTAGCGGTAAAACCATTGGTTTTATTGGCCAGCCAATGTATATATTTTTGAATCCCTGATAGTAGCTCTGTTTTTTCAAATATTCCCGCATATGCCGAAGAAATGCACACTATTCCAATTGGCTTCAACATTGAAACAATGCCGCCTCCTTCAATCAGGGCAGATATTTCTTTTGTTTTTGACGTAAAACCGAAAAGCATAAAATGGATTACTTCCGGTAAGGGTATTCTCTGAAGAAATATGCTTATGACTATTGACATACCAATACTGATAAGCATAACAATTTTTACATTCACTCTGAACGCAGAAAGCAGAAGAATGATAATTGCAGGAAGCAGAGCAATCGGATGAATATTGATTTCAGCCGAAAAAACATTGTTCAGATCCATATGAGGGCTATTATCGAATTGTGTAAATCCTAATGCGCCAAAGATAACGCATGATATCACGAAGGGAACTAAAGCTGTTTTCATCATGATTTTTATATTTTCATAGGGATCTGTTCCGGTAAGATCAGCCGTAAGCAGCATGCTTGTGGAAACCGGAGAGCATCTGTCCCCAAAATAACATCCTGAAAGAATAGCACCACCAGTAAGGATAGGAGAGATGTTCATGGATGATGCGATAGAGGCGCAAATAACACCCATAGTTGCTCCTGTCCCGAATGATGTTCCGGTGAGAAATGAAACCATACTGTTAAGAAGAAAGATGATTAAAAGCATGATTCTGGGCGTAAGCAGTCCGGAAGAATAGGAAACGATAGTGGGAAGAGTTCCACCTGATCGCCATAATGCTGTTATGATCCCGATCAAGACAAAAGTAATCAGAATGCTGCGGGCTTTACCCACTCCATTCCGGATCATTTCAACGATTTCCGCTATTTTAAATCCTTTGAGCAGGGCGAAAATAATGAAAATGATAAGACCGATCGCAAGAGAAATCAAAATTGAAAAATTAAAAAAGACGGAGCATAAAAGAGTCAGTATAAATAAAAAAATAATGAAAAGATTCATAAATATCACCTTGTATCAGAATATAACAGAGTGGTAACTTCTGTCCATTATTACTGTGTTTTATTATAGCTTGTTCTTCTGGCTGTCCTATGTTGATTAAAAACTGTTCTCCCAATATATCAAATTGTATGGGGAAGAGGAAGTGGCTAAAAAGTTTCAAAGTAAGAAGAAAAAGAAGAAATTCAACTGCCGTCATAATAAAAACTGTGGTGAAATACAAAGGATTTGGTACACTTAAACCATTTAATTTCTGTAAACAACTTTGCAAGTACATTACAGGAAATGGGTTTTATTATTATTTACTTAAATACAATATTCGGATAGAATAGTAAGGTAACAAAAGTCTAAATTGAGGTATGGAAAATTCACAGGGATTAGGCTTTCTATAAAATGACTTTTTACAGGATTTATGCTTTTCTTTCTATGATTTTAACAGGAACAGATTGTGAAATAAAACAAAGGACTGTATGTTTATACAACCTAATCTTCGATTTAGTAAATACTTTATAATAAAAATATAGAACGTAAAAAAAAATGGATTGAAGGGTAAGAAAGACTTATAATATTAATTGGACTAAAAAAGTTGAAAATAAAATTGATTGAAAATAAAGTAATAAGAAATTAGGAATTTTCATCTTCCCCCATTTTTTAACACTTTCGAGGCTTCTATTAATTTTTTGAGAATGGCATTCAAGGGGCAGGGGTTCGGCTTCCCTTATCTCTAATAAACCAAAAGCCTTGAAAACACAGTGTTTTCAAGGAGGTAAAACATGACAGCGAATAAATCTGTGGAAGAAATTATATATAATAAATTAAAAGATGAAATGCAACGTAAGAATGGAAGATTCATCCTTCTAAGTGATATGCTTGCATATGCGGAAGCGTTAAGTGCGGATATGCCAATTTTTCTGCAAAGCCCCCACGGACAGAAAATTTTTTCTTCTGCTATTAACAGACTGGTCGACGAAGAATTATTAAAACCTGCAGAATCCAAACCAACAACAATAAACGGACTTTATAAAAAATACAGAAAAATATACACTGAGAAAAAAGATCATAACTTAGCGGCTGAAATAATCAGAAGTATTGAACCTCCTGCTTCGGTAGATTATTATTTAAAAAATCACAATGATTTTGTTGACGACAAACCTGTCATAGAAAACATATCTGCTTTCCTAAGACGGAAGAAAATGGATTTCATTACCATCAACGAAAGAGCTTATGAACTCTTCGGAGATGAGAAATTTTTCAGGGGTACTGATAAAGAAAGAAGCCGTGGTGAAACTGTATTAAAAAGACTTGGATTGAGTTATGAGGACATGCGCTGCTATGAGACACCTGAACCATTTTTTAATTTCCAGAAAAATGACTTTTCCAGTTTGAGATCAAGAATTGTTTATATTATTGAAAATAAGGATACATTTTGGTCTTTCAAACACGAAATAATGGACTTACCTTCAAAACTGGATCCTGATATGCTTATTTACGGAGAGGGGAAAAAAATATTAAATAGTTTTAAATTCGTGAGTGAATATGATATAGATCCTGAATACGATTCATTCATATATTTTGGTGATCTTGATCCTGAGGGCATAAATATACTGTGCGCTTTGAAAGACAGGTATCCGCAATACAAAATAGAGCCGTTTATCGAAGGATATAAGATAGTACTTGAAACAGGCCTTAGGAAAATTCCTTCCAGAACACCAGGGAAACAAGTTATAAATGAAAAAAACATCAGTCGCTTTATTAGCTATTTTGACAAAAATACTGCAGAGCAAATTAAAAATCTGTTGGTTTCAGGTTGTTATATCCCGCAGGAAGCTTTGTCGGCAAGTATGATGAAGGAAAGGTTTGGAACAAAATGACCGGAAGAAATCTTATGTTTGGCAATGATCAGGATGATTTACTTGCCAGAGAGATCATTCAGGAGTATACAGGCGGAAAGGATCCGGAGATATCGCTAGCGGAAGAATTCATTGAAGAAACAGATTCGAGACTTGAGCAGGTCAAATTGTTCCTTCCCATCATGGAAATCCTGAAAAGAAGGAGAACTGAAGATGAAATCCTCAGGTATGTACCGGAATTATGCTTCTTGGTCCTGTCATTCCTGATATATGAGGGAAAGCTTAAGCACCGGGGCCTTACATTTCGGAACATCCAGACTTTCTTAAGAAAATCCCTGAAGATAGTTTCAGCGGGAGATTTTAATGACCAAACCATTCGCGAAATTACTTCTGAAATCCTGGACGCTCTTCAGAACGGAGGCCGCAATTTTGTCATGAGTACTTTCAGTATCAAGACAGGGAGCTTCAGGGATAAGTTTGTCAAATTCATTGAAGTAAAGCAATCTGTAGAAGGAATCCTTGAATATTTCATAACTGAACAGGGAGTGGAATTTTTCCTTAAAACCAAGGAATTCCCGGATGAGACAAAGATCACGATCAACCTCCTATTATTTCAGAAGCAGATGGAGAAGGGCGCTTTCGGATTTGCCTATGAGACGGTCAGAAGGCTTAATATGGAAGTACAAAAGAAGAAAGACAGGAAATTCACGATACTTGAGTCCCTGTTATATGGCAGGCTCGATCATGGAGAGGCATACAGCAATTATCATAAGAGCATAATGACGCAGTTTGAAGAGGAAGCGGAATTGTTCGATGCAGCCGTAAAAAATGTCCATGATGTTTTTGGCGAATATGTGGAGAAAATGAACAGCGGGAATCTGACTGTAAGGGAAGAACGGGCTTTCAAACTTATAAGGATCATTGAAAAAGAAATCAGCCGGGCGCAGACCCTGCATACGGAACTGCTTAAGGAAGCTGCAAAGTTTACGGATGAGTATGACAGGACCCTGGCTATACGGCGAAGATCTATTTTCACTGAAAGATTCAATTTTCAGGGTGAGTTTGAAAAACTTATAACAGGGAATGATAATCCCGGTAAGTTGAAATACTTGTTTGAGCCACTCCTGAATCCGAAAATACCTAAGGCTTTCAACCCGATACGCATTTTTATGCCCCAACGCATAGCAAGGGACAGGGAAGAAGATAAAGATACCGCGGATAATACAGCCGATACCGGCAGGGATACACTCGATAAACGAGTGAGCCGTCGTGTCAGGGAGAATTTTGTTCTTTATGCCGCGAACCTGCTTGATACCTTACAGCATGATAACAAAACCAGGCTTGTTGATTTCTGCGATTCCCTTAAATCGAGATACGGTGATGAGATTCTGTACAATGGGGACTTTATAAGTTTTCTCATAGAGCTTAACAGGGAGAAGAAATTAGGCGAATTTAGCAGGACGATAAAATTCAGGGACACAGGTCCGGCTTTTAGTGGGGAAGAAGGTCTTAAATCCATTGAAGAGGTTTTTATGAAAGCTTTTAATAAACTTGATGACTATTGCGACATCAGGCAGATAACTGTAACAAGTTTTCCCGGTGAAGAACTGGAAGTTTTGCCCGGGCTGAAGATAACAAATATGATGTTTACAGGAGAAGGTTGAGTATGCTGACGGGAACAGAGATACTGGACGATGCGTTGGATATATTGAAAGCCATGCTACAGGGAGAAGAGGTAAGCAGGAACAAGAATACTCTCCTATATGAAAAGTACAGGTACAGTACGGACGTTGAGGAGATGCTCAACCACATTGCTCAAAGGCTGGAGCTTAGGGTCTACTCGGGAAATGACAAGCTTTTCATTTGTCCTGAAGCAGGTAGCAAGCTTTTTGGATGGTCCAATGAGGAGCTTAGGGCAAAAATACCCTATATAACCAACAACAGCGAACTTTATACAGGATATTTCATTATTATGACGCTGATAACGATGTTTTATAAAGAGGCTTATCCTGATACTCCAATCGCTTATATAAAGCTTGGCGACCTGGTAGAAGCCGTGTCAGGCAGATTCAAAAACCTGATGAATACGGAAGATCTGGAACAGAAGAGCCGGGAAAAACAATTTGATTTTGCTGAGATCTGCAGGGTATGGCAGCGCCTGCCTGATGCGAGGGAGGATATCTCCGGCGGGAAAAAAGATAAGATAGCATTTGTGGAGATAATCCTCAGGTTCCTGCACAATGAAAAGCTGGTTATTTATGATACCGAGCAAAAAATAATCTATCCGACCGAAAGGTTCCGGACTATTATATGGGATTACTACGAGGATAACGAAAACAGGAAAGATCTCCTGTCATTTGTCAGAAGTCTGGAGGTTTGTGACTGATGCCTCATATAAACAGTATAAGACTTGTGAATGTATATTTTAATAACGCTACCCAATTCTATGATGATTTCAGAATGGATCTGGCAGGCAAAAACACCACTTATGATCTTGAAAACGGGGGTGGTAAATCACTCCTGCTCCAAATGATCCTGCAGACGGTTCTGCCAAAGACTTACCTGCGCAGGGAAAAGCCTGTAAGCCTTTTATTCCAGGGTGGGAAGGACAGAACATCCCATGTCGTGGTTGATTGGATATTGGACGAAGGAAGTGCCTACAGGTATTTACTAACAGGATTCTCGGCCAGGAGAAGAAAAAGCAGCCAGGATCAATCCATAACCGGAAATGAAGGAGATGAAAACATCCTGTCGGTCGATATCGAGCATCTGAACTGGTGCATTTTTCATAATGACGACAGGATTGCCGGAATCAAAAAGGTACCCCTGGTGATAGAGGATGGAAACAGTAATATATACGCAGGGTTTGATGAGATAAAAAAATACATTAACCAGATCAGTCAAAAAGGGCTGCCTGCCAGATCGTTTGACTCCATATCCGATTACCAGGTTTTTATTGCAGGGCATAACCTTATTCCGGCGGAATGGAATATCATCAGGGGGATCAACAGCGGTGAAAACAATATTGAGTCATATTTCAGACAGAATAGCACCTCCAGGAAGTTGATAGAGAATCTGTTCATAAAAATCATTGAGGATGTCGAGGCATTGAACAGGGGCGGAAAGAATAATGATGAAAGCTTGCTCCTGGCTGATGCGTTGATAGAGATCAGGGGAAACCTGAATGAGTATTTGAGGCGGAAGAACCATTTGTACGAATATGAGCAAATAAGAGAATACTATGTTGAATTAGAGAAGAGAAACGAAGCCCTTTTTGAAACCACAAAAGAGTATGAAGAATTCAGGCTGCATGCTTCGCGTAACAGGAATCTCATCGGGGATATGCTTAAAGAGCTGGAAAAGAAAAAAAATGAAACGGTTAAAAAAATCGAAATCAATACTGAAAACCAAAAACAGGCCTTTGTTCGAAAAAAGCAGCTTGAAGCTGGGCGGATAAAATTGAATATCGATACCCTGGAATCCCAAAAGGAGAAACTGGAATCTGAAAAAGAAGTAAAAAAAAGGGAACTGAATGAACTGGAAGAGCAGTATGCAATGGCCAGAACACTGGAGGAGTATGGAGAATACCGACGCACACGTAGAAGTCTCCTTGAAGCAGAACAGAGCCTTAAGAATCTGCAAAAAGACAGTTCTGAGTTGGATGAGCAGTACAGAAAAGCCGGAGGGATGCTCCGCTTTCTCCTGGATAATGAAATAAAAAAGGCTGAATCATCAGATAAGCAGTTGAAAGAATCATTGGAAGGAATCAAAGAGTCTCTGAAAGAGAAGAATGAATCAAGGCTTGCCTATGAAAAAAAAGCATCCGCGCTTGAAGCCCTGAATGGTGAACTTGAGGAAAAAGAAAAAACTGCCAGTGAAGCGATAATAGAAATCCGCGACTATTTTCTTAAGAAATATGGAGAGATAGAGGCTGTCGGCAATCCTATCGATTTCCTAAAGATAACAGAAGACGAAACAAAGGATCATCTGGCACATCTTGACAAGATACGCTCGGCTATTGACAGCCTGGATTCAGAATTCAATGAGCTTAAACTGGAAATGGTAAGGCTTGAGGGAGAAGCTGAACGAACGAGAGAAGCGTTGAAGACCTGCGATGAATGGCTTGGTGACTACGATAAAAACCTAAGAGAAATGCAGAACAAAGCCAGGAACTTTGAGAAAAACACACCGGAAGAATATAAGGAGGCCCTCGAACTCCTGATCCGCAATGAAACCCTCGGGAAACTGGACAAAGAAATACAATCGGGAAGAATAAAGCAGAAAAAGAGCATTTTTGAAGAAAAGGGATACTATATACCTAATGAAGAAATTATTGAATTATTCAATGAACTTGACAAAAAATGCGAGTTTGTACAGGAAGGCGCTGATTGGCTTTCCCGTCTTCCTGATTCTGAACGGGCAAAGACTTTGGAAGAAATGCCGTATTTACCCTACTCTGTGATTGTGGACAGCAGGTCTTATGATAGGTTAAAGAACGGCAGGATCAGGGTAGAATTTGCTTCTGACTACTTGGTTCCGGTGGTTGATCTTGAACAAATCAGGCGCGGAAAAGCAACTGGCGGAAACGGTATGCTATACCTTTGCAGTTTTTCAGGGCTTATACTGGATAAGTGCCAATTCCAACAGTACATCCAAAATATAGACGCAAAAATTAATGATTTAGAAAGAGAGATATTATCAGGCAAAGACAGGATAGAAAAACTTAATGACGACCTTTTGAAGGTGTCAGCATTTCTGAAAGACTATTCAGAAGAAAAAGTAATGGAAATGTCAGGTAGAGCGGAGAACATAAAAAAACAACTCAATGAGATAAATGAGGCCCTTACTGAAAAAACAGAGAGGAAAAATAATATAGTAAATGAAAGGGCCGCCCTGGTGAAGAAGGCAGAACAACTGGACAGGATGGTCAGCGAAAACAGGGAAAAGGCAGAAAAACTCCGGATACTTATTCAGAAATCTGATGAGCTGGAAGAGATCAGGGAAAAACTCCGCAGGCAGAAAAAACAGCTTGACGAGATCCAAAAACTTATAGATGGCATAAAAATTGAAATAAACAACCTGGATAGCAGAAAGGATTCTGTGAAGCAGGAAATTTCCAGGATCGGGTTGGTACTTCATGATTACAGAAAAGAGTATGAGCAGCTTATCAGTTTTGATACTGTAGTTACTGATGTTCCTATGGTTGAAGTACGGGCGCAATTTGAATCTCTCCGTGCGGTACTTAGCGGCAGAACGGCGGATAAAGAAAGGCTAAGAAAAGATATAGAAGAGTACACGACTTCTATGAAAAGACGTTCTGACAAAGTATTACGCGATTACAGAAAGGATCTTTCTGAAATCGAAAAAATGGATGAAATGGGAGAAATAATAGATATTCCTTCGTCAGAACAAATCAATAAACTGAATACTGACATAAAGTCAGCTGAAAAAAGCCTGCGCTCGCTGGAAAAAGAAATCCAGGATCGTACATTGAATATTAACACAGAGAACACCAAGCTAGAAATGTTACTTGGAGAGATCCCGGAAGAAGATAGAACCAGACTCCCTGAATATGAAAGCGACTACAGGTATAAGGAAGAAATAAGCCTGGCAGAACAAATCATCAGAAATTACCGGGAAGATAGAACAAAGCTTGATGAAGAACTGACAGAAACAAATGATAATATAACAAAACTGAATAATCAGGCTGAACTTTTTGACAGTTTCATTCGGCGGGAAGAGATTGGTAATGATGGTGAGACTGCTTCGGAACTGAAAGATTTCAGGACCTATGATGAAGAATATCATAAACTTAAGAAAAAAGTCGAAACTATGCGTGATGAGTGGACAAAGAGACTTAAGGCTATAAGCACAGATACAGCAGACTTTATCATACGCGAGCCGTTGGAGGAACTCGTAAAGATAAGTCCTGATGTGGATTCCGCACAGTGTAAGGCAAGGCGTGAGGCATTCAAAGAGTATATCATGAATATTGAAGAACAGCAACAGAAGATCCTGGATGATATCCGTCAGCTTGAGAGCTACCAGGAGAATTTTACCCGCAGATGTGTCCAGCGTTCTGAACTTGTTCTAGGGCATCTCAAAAAGATAGAAGCGCTTTCAAGGATCGATGTGTTTGGCATGAGAAGGAATATAATAGACGTTAAGATTCCCGAGTTCGAAGAAAATGAGAAGTATCTCAGGATGAAGAACCATATTGATAATATAGTCAAGGATATCGATAAAGAGATCAATGTTGACAGAAAGTACATCGCATCGAAGCTTTCGACAAAAGAACTTCTGGCGCAGATAGCTGATATGGACAAAGCTGTCGTGAAGCTTTACAAGATAGAAAGTGTTCCTGAGAACTCCAGGTACTATCGTTGGGAAAGGGCGGTTGGTTCAGAAGGCCAAAACAATTCCATTTACTTTATATTTGCCGCCTGCCTGATTTCATTCATCAGGTTGCTTACGACATCGAACGCTTCCATTAGAACCAGGAAGGTAATTATTGCTGATAATCCTTTTGGAGCAACTTCTGCCGTATATTTATGGCAGCCTATGTTTGATATAATGAAGCAAAACGATATTCAGCTCATTGCCCCCGGGCACAGGATACCAAGGGAAATAACTTCGAAGTTCAGTGTGAACTATTTGCTTAACCAGGAAATACTTGAGGATGGCAGGATAAGAGTGGTCGTAAAAGATGTCCGGACCGAAACCGACGAGGACGTGATAAGATTTATTGAGCCTGAACAGTTAAGTATGTTTTAAATGCTAATATAAGGGGGTTATTGTTATGAAAATAATAAAAAAGGGGCTAACAAAGTGTTATATTATCCATAGTACAAGTACTGGACAGCACATGATATGCAGAGTGCTGAATGAATATAAAAATGAGAATGAAGCTGATGAAGACTTGATTAAATTATTAACTCATAAAATAAGTGAAAAGGATTTATTAAAAGAATTCACTAAAAAAGCAGATTTTTAAAGTGAAGAGAAGCATAAAATACCTTAATTGACAAATAGCAAAATCACAGACTTTTAAGCGACTTCAATATAATAATTGATTATATTAACATAGTATGGCACAATTATATTTAAATATAAAATTTTACAGAATAATTCTGATTATTAAAAGCATTGCCATACCAATTTTTTGCACCATAGAACGACAAAGATATCGCGCCTCTTGATGAAATTATTATAAAAGCAGGTGTTCGTTAATGAAAAAGAGTACTCTTTGGATATTATCAGAATTAGTTTTTCTCGTGATTTTTAACATAATTTTTTTTGTTGCCGGCGGCAGAGAGCACCCTTCCTCAGTGTGGATTTCACATGGGTTTATTCATTTTTCATACATAATGCTTCTTGTAACACATCTATTAATTGGAAAAAGCAGCGATTCTGTTATATTTGGATTTTCTTTATATTCGATTTCTGCTGCGTACTTTTTCTTAGAATTTATTGTAGGTCTAATATTCATATTCATAAGGAACGCATCTTGTAGAGTGGCTTTATTGACACAAATCACTATAGCTGGAATTTATGCTGTACTTATACTTGCATGTATGATTGTAAATGAAAATACTGCGGAGAACCAGGAACTACATATAGATGAAATTACATTTATAAAAGAAAATTCATCGCGGTCAGGCAGCTTATAGGATCAATATCAGATAAAAAGGCAAACAAAGAACTTGAATAATTATTTGATCAATTACATTCAAGTCCTTCCAGATCCAATTATTTTGCAAAAAATATTGAAATCGATGTTTCTTGAAAGGTCGGTTCATTTGGGGGATATCACAAGATCGGTCAATATTTGCAAAGGCATTATGTCTCTTATGGAAGAAAGAAATAGTATACTTAGGTCTTCAAATTAATTAAAATAATTATTTTGCAACAAGGATGGATGTTTTTGAAAAGCAATCAATTCTTGTTGTTTTTATCAAGTCTATATAAAAAGTCAATTGAACTTTTGAATCCAGGAGCTATATGGTACAATATGGCTATGAATACAAAGCTATACATCTATAATCCTATATATGAGTTTAATGTACTCTTTAATTTTCTATTAGTATAGGAGGGTGCAATGGAAGAAATAGTAGAAAACAGCAATGATTATTTAGAATTATCTAGTTCAGTAATGGAAATCTCTCCTTATGATTCAGATTATCCGATTAGATTACTTTTTAATGGTTTAAGATCTAAGCTGGAACAAGCAAAAAAGCTAGCTGAGAATGTATATAAGACTGTTGCGAAAGCATCGCCGATGATTGTGCAAATCCATGAGGCTACAAAAAAAGGATACAGGTATGTTGTTGATGCAGCGGAGAGTACATTAGAAGCAATAGAAAGCGGAAAAATAAAACTAACAACCGAATCAGGCAAAATCTATGCCCAAATTCGTGAAGCTAACGGCCGCTACGGCGCTAAGCTACCAATAAAAAAAGAAGTATTTGCGAAAGGTTTTGATCCTGTACAAATGGTCAATACTCTCCAAATGATGGCTCTGCAAGAACAACTTCAGAAAATTGCTAATCAACTTGCAATTATTGATCATAGCGTACGAGAAGTAATTCAAGGTCAGCAAAATGATAGAATAGGGCTTTATTATAGCGGTTTAACATTATATCTTGAAGCGCAAAATGTCAATAATTTTGAAATGAAAAGAGCTTTAACGGCACAATCTCTGAGAGCCCTCTCTGACTCAACTTTTCAACTTATGCTTACTATGCAGTCTGACATTAATTATCTTGCTGAGGGTAAATACAAATTAGAAAGAGGGAAAAGTGTAGAACTTATTGATAGCCGTATGAACAGTATCAATCAGTCTTTTTCTATCATTCACCAGGCAACAATGCTTCGTGCTGGTATCTATTGCAATGAAGGTGAAATAAATGCAATGTCAGCAGTGTTAGAAGAGTATTCGCGTTTTATTGATGGTACAGTGGCAAAGAATGCTGATTTGCTGGCCCAGTGTGATGTAAGAGATTCAGGAACAGAAGAAGGTATTTGGAAATCAAGAGCTAAACTTAAACTTGATGTTACAGAGTTTGCTAAACAGTTGAAATCCCACGATAAAACGTTATATCTTGGTATTTCAGAGGAGAGTGAATAAGTGTGGGTAATATAAAAGGTTGTAGCAACGAATCCTGTGAGATTCGAAAAAACAAAATAAAATGCAAAAAATCCGACGCTTTCTGCTCAAGATGTGGCAGTCCACTGACTTATGTATGTAAGGATTGTTATACACAATTACCAGATGCTAATGAGAAATATTGTGTTAGATGTAAAGCAAAGCATGAAGGCAAAATACCTATGGGAGCAGCTGGTGGTATTGCTGCAACATTAGGAATTTTTGCTTTGAAGTTTAGCAAAAAAGCTTTTGAAACGATAAAGAATATTAAAGGATGATTAAGAAGCAAGGATTATATTTTCATTAATTGCAAATGACAAGCATAAGGAGACTAATTATATGTTTGATAAAGCTTTATCTACAGAATTCATTAATATCTATAATGAAATAGATAACTATATGCGAAACAAACTAGATGTAGGTTATGACGTAAATCATTGGGATCTAATAGATGATTTATGCAATTTAGATTATGTAATATATAAGAATAGAAGGAAACTTAAACAATATGCAAAGTTGAGGAACGCTATTGTGCATGAATCGAAGAAAAATACAAATCCAATAGCTGAACCGCATCCGATTATTGTAGAGGAATATAAAAAGATACTTGAACATCTAAAAAATCCACCAGATGCTTTGTCTATAGCTGTTCCAGGGAATAAAATTTTTACAGCGAATATAAATGATAGAGCAATTGATATAATCACCATTATGAATGAGAACTGCTATACTCATGTACCTGTATTTGATGATGATAATTTTGTTGGAGTTTTCAGTGAAAATTCATTATTTACATATTTAGCAAAAAATGAAGCAATTATTCTTGACTCGAATACTACTCTAAACGAATTTAAAGATATTTTAGGAATTGATAAACATGATACTGAAGAATTTCTATTCATCTCGAAAAAAACATGCGTTTATGAGGTTGAAGAATTATTCAGGAGATATCTTTCTAACCATAAAAGATTAGCTGCAATATTTATCACAGAAAATGGGAAGCAGAATGAAAAACTACTTGGTTTGATAACTGCATGGGATGTAGCCGGTAATTCGTATGAATAGTAGATAGCACAAAAGAGTTAGCGATGTTGCTATGATTCCGAATAGAATATGGTAAAACCTATCGTATAAATCGAGACTATCCTGAAATATGTGTAGATCTCCATTACGGTGTAGAATAGAAACACCATAATGGAGGTTTTAATTTATGGCAAGAAGAAATCGCAATCCAGAAAACAACATTTTGCCTTAAGATATTCTTAAGGATTTGATAATATTAAGTTTACAAAATTGCTTTTGATTTCTTGATATAATAATGTTGTTATATGTCAAAAAAGGAGTATAGCAGGCCATGACAACGAATATTCTGGTGGTAGATGACGAACAGTCCATTTCTGACCTTATCGAAGTATATTTAAAAAACGAAAATTATAATGTTTTCAAGTTCTACAATGGACAGGATGCCTTAGAGTGTGTTGAAAAGCAAAATATAGATTTGGCAATATTGGATGTTATGCTCCCTGATATCGACGGTTTTTCAATATGCCGGAAAATTCGGGAAAACTATAGATTTCCCATTATCATGCTGACAGCTAAAGAAGAAGAAATCGATAAAATTACCGGACTGGCGCTTGGTGCTGATGATTACGTGACAAAACCTTTTCGGCCCTTGGAGCTTGTAGCCCGTGTTAAAGCGCAGCTGCGAAGATTTACCAGGTATAACTCTTCGGAACCGTCAAGAGAGGACAAGGTGATCGCGTTTGCCGGTTTGGTATTAAACAAGGATACTCACGAATGTACGTTGAATGAAAGACCATTATCACTGACTCCCACAGAGTTCTCCATTCTATGGGTGCTGGCTTCCAACCGGGGACGTGTGGTAAGTTCCGAAGAGCTGTTCCGCGAGGTGTGGGGCGAAAAATACTTTAGTAACAGCAATAATACGGTAATGGTCCATATCCGGCATTTAAGAGAAAAGATGCACGACAACGCAGAGCACCCTAAATATATCAAAACTGTATGGGGGGTTGGCTATAAAATTGAAAAGTAAAGGTGAAAAAAGAAGGAATGATTATACAAAGTTAAAAAGGAAAGTATTTTTTCAAATGCTCTTGATTACAGTCACTGCCGCTGTGACTGTTTATTTGTTGCGCAACATCCTGCGCGGCCAGATAGGAGATCGTATCGTTCAATTGTTAGTCAACGTCTTTCACTTTGATTATTTGTCTGCATTAACGATTTATCAGTTGGTGTTCCGTAATAACATGGAAGCCATCCTTATTATTGTTACTATTATATTTTTGGTTATCCTTTTTCGTTTTTCTTTTTCGTGGTTCACAAAATATTTTGACGAAATCAGCACCGGAATGGATAAACTTACGGAAGAATCCGATAATGAAATAACATTATCACCTGAACTGGATTTTATGGAATATAAGCTTAATAAGATAAAAAGCAATCTGGAGAAACAAAAAAAAGCTGCCCTTGATGCCGAGCAGCGTAAAAATGATCTGGTGGTATATTTGGCTCACGATATAAAGACACCTCTGACTTCAATTATAGGATACCTGAGTCTTCTGTCAGAAGCTCCGGATATGCCGCCTGAACAGAAGGCAAAGTATGTCGGTATTACCTTGGAAAAAGCATATCGATTAGAGCAGCTTATAAATGAGTTTTTTGAGATCACAAGATTCAATCTGCAGACTATTGTTTTGAATAAAGAAAAGATAAATTTACTTTTAATGCTCCAGCAGATGACCGATGAATTCTATCCGATACTTGCTCCGCAAAGAAAGCAAGTGTCAGTCGATGTACCTGACGGACTTACTCTGTGGGCGGATGCGGACAAACTGGCCCGTGTGTTCAATAACATTTTAAAAAATGCGATAGCCTATAGCTATGATGACAGTGTTATCGAAATCTCAGCAAAACAGCAGGACAAATATATTGTTATAACCTTTACCAACCAGGGAAATCCGATCCCTAAGGAAAAACTGAAAACTATCTTTGAAAAGTTTTACCGCTTAGATTCTGCACGCTCCACAAACACCGGCGGGGCAGGATTAGGCCTGGCAATCGCCAAGGAAATCGTCAACGCTCATGATGGGACGATCTCTGTGGAAAGCGACACAGAAAAAACTACATTTACAGTAAAGCTTCCATGTTAAATTACATTTTCTTTTTTAAGCAAATCTTAAGAAATATATAAGATGAAATTCCAACATTGCTCCTTATTTATTTGGTTGAATAAATATCATCACAGGATAAGGAGCTGTTTTATTATGGTACGAAGAGCAAGAAAGATAAAGTTGTCGGGATTACGCAGATTTGTAACATTCCTGTTGTTGATAATCATTGCTGCTTATTTTTATAAATCTGTCATTACCCTGGAAAACCATCAAATAACTGAGATAGATTATAAAGATAAAACAATCTCGATTCCCCGGTCAAAAGAACCGGATTCCAATGTTTCAGTATCTCCCGGTAAGCTGAAAAGTTCCAATGCGATTTTGATCCGACTAAAAGATGGCGCCGTTTTAATGGAGAAAAACAGCGGAGAAAAAATCTATCCTGCTTCATTGACAAAAATGATGACAGCCATTATTGCGATAGAAAATCTATCCGACCTGGATGAAAAAATCGAACTTAGTAAGTCGATATTTGAAAAGCTGTATGAGGCAGATGCATCAATGGCAGGTTTCCTGCCGGGTGAACAGGTCAGGGCAATCGATCTGTTATACGGAGCAATACTGCCAAGCGGAGCAGAATGCTGTATAGCGCTTGCTGATCATATAGCAGGATCAGAGCATGATTTTGTAAAATTAATGAATCAAAAAGCAGAAGCTATAGGCATGAATAATACGTATTTTGAAAATGCTACCGGGCTTCACGATGAAAACCATTACACGACAGTCGTAGATCTGGCTGTCCTTTTGATGAATGCTTTACGTAATGATACCTTCCGTAAGATATTTACTACGTTTCGTCATTCCACGCCGCCCACCGATATGCACCCGGATGGAATAACATTTTATAATACCATGTATGAAAGGCTTGGCGAACAGAACATTATCGATGGTCAAATCCTGGGAGGGAAAACCGGATATACTGAAAAGGCCGGGCTATGCCTCGCAAGTCTCGCCAAAGTAGGTAAGCAGGAATACATCCTCATTACAGCCGGTGCAAAAGGAAATCATAATTCGGAACAGTATAATATTACCGATGCATTGGCTGTATACAACAGCATAGGGAAATAATAATGTAATTAATACGGCAACCTTCCTATGTCATCAAATAAATCGTACCGCCGATAATGCCTGAACCCAGTATTACATAAATAGGATTCGGTTTCCATTTCTGCAGGACGAATATAGCAGCAGTAAATAATAAAACAGAAATCCAGTTGATAGCCTGGGGATTAGTCGTGAAGCCGCCTTCTCCCCAAAAAGCCAGTATAATGATCGACAATCCTGCTGATGCGATCATCCCGACAATGGCCGGCCTCAGACCGTCTAATACTCCCTGGACTACGGTCAAGTCCTTAAATCTGAAATAGATCAATGCCAGGAGAGAGACGATAATACAGGACGGAAAGACAAGTCCAAAAGTGGCGATAATTGCTCCCGGGGTCCCGGCAACTCGGATTCCCACAAAAGTGGCTGAATTTATAGCGATGGGACCTGGAGTCATTTCGGCAATGGTGATGAGATCTGTAAATTCCGTTAACGTCAGCCAGTGGTGCAAATTGACAATTTGATTCTGTATCAACGGCAACGCAGCCATGCCGCCGCCAATGGTAAAAATGCCGATTTGAAAAAAGCTCCAAAAAAGTTCCAAGAGTATCATTTGAAGTCACCGTCCTTTTGGACTTTTTTCATGTGTATCAGTATCTTTGCCGCTCCGATACACCCGCACACTAAAATAATGTATATTACATTAATTTTTAAAATGTAAACTGCAATGAATGAACCTGCCATAATAATTAAAGATACTATGTCTTTTTTCTTCAGGATATTTCTCCCGAGACCTAAAACCACATTTGCAATTACAGCGGCAACGCCTGCCTGCATCCCTTTGAGGATCGCATTAACTGCGATATTATCGCGAAATGCGGTGTAAAAAACTGAAATAACAGAAAGAGTTATTAACGGAGGTAAAACTGTGCCTAAAATTGTTATAAGGGCGCCTAATATTCCGGCGACACGATAGCCCAGCAATATCGATGTGTTGACTGCGATCACTCCTGGCGAGGATTGTGCAATAGCTATCAAATTCAACATTTCATCCTCTTCGATCCATTGAAGATCATCTACAAATTTCTTTTTCATCAATGGTATGATGACGTATCCTCCTCCAAAGGTAAAAGCGCTTAAAGAGAAGGTAGAAGTAAATAGTTTTCTGTAAATGTACTTTTTATTTTCCAAGTCATCAGCCTCCTCTGCTTTTAATTTACAGTTTCCAGACAAAGGTGGTTTGATTCAGTTTTAATACTGACTGCAGGACCATATAAAAATAAAATAACAAAGTTTCTTATTTTAAGCCGGAAATTTACAAAACATTCCCTGTAATGACTTATGAAAGATGAAAAGAGAGGGAATAAAAGGGCCAGTAAAAATAAAAACTCAGCATTAAGGTATTTATCATCTCAAGGCTCTCCTGTAATTCGTCTACAGTTGCTGTGGAGGTTTGGACTGAATCATTTAAGGTATTCATATATTCGGATACCTGGTTGACCTTTTGCCAGTTTTCCTGCATATTCTCATTCATTTTATGGGATTCTGCGGCTACCTCCTGTGATACTTCAGCCGTTTTCTTCATGTTTTGCAATGTGAACATAACTGCGTTATTAATATTGGTAATATTTTGCGCTTCAGAGTTTATGGCTGTGGCCATTTGCTCCGTAACCTCCAGGATTGACCCGCTGTTCTCCCGGATCCTGCTCATGTTCTGATTTACATTTTCAGTACTTTGATTTAGTTTCAGCGCATTTTGCTCGATTGCCTGAAGAAGATCCGTTAATTGCTGAACGAGCTTTTCAGATTCCTGGCTTTTATTGACCGAAATCATAATATATTTGTTCCCTGAATCCGTTAAGAAATACAAAGCAGCCAAGGCACCGCAAATAATTGCATAAACTGTAATCAATACAGAGATATCATAGTTCGCGCCTAAGAAATTGTGAGGAACATAAAAGTATAAAATACCAGTATAAAGGGCAATGAACCCGCTGAATATCAATATCAGCTTTTTATCAAAATAAAGAGACACCATGATTATGGTAAATAATAACAAATAGTGTTTGTTCAAAGAAAAATTATCGGTTAAAAACAGCAAGAAAACGACTGTTAGAGGAAGCAGGGCGAAAATCAAACCTTTTACTCTATCAGGAGTAGGAAGGATATTATTAAGCGTTGCTAATACAGCCACTGCGATCCCGAACAGAAAAAAGTGCCTGCAGGCATAAAACCCGCGCAGATAAATAAGAGGTCCCACAATTAAAACTACAAGGCAATAAGTCAAATACAGATTTACTTTATGTACTGTTTTACAATGAATGTTATAATTCATATGGAACCTCCCTGCTGTAGCCAGAACAGCTGCATCACTGTTTTCATTTTATTACATCTTAATGGCATAATCAATGTTTATATGGAAGTTAAAGCCAGCTGTATGGATATCATTTAAAGAGCTGTACGGCGGTAGTGTAAGAATGGAGGAATCGAGTTGATTCTAAGTGTCAGCCGAAGGACAGATATACCTGCTTTTTACACGGAATGGTTCTTCAATCGGTTAAAGGAAGGATATGTCCTGGTACGCAATCCAATGAATTATCACCAGGTAAGCAGGGTAAACCTAACGCCCGATGTGATAGACTGTATTGTTTTCTGGACGAAAGATCCCACAAACATGCTGGATAAATTGGATTTGCTGAAGGAATATGACTATTACTTTCAAATAACCATCAACCCCTATGACAGTCAAATCGAAAGGAATGTCCCACAAAAGGAACATATTATTGAATCATTTAAAAGGCTTTCTGTTTCAATTGGGAAAAAGCGAACCATATGGAGATATGATCCCATAATATTAACAGATAGGATCGATTTGGCTTACCATCAGAAATATTTTGACATATTGGCTTCAAAACTGAAAGATTATACTGAACGCTGCATAATAAGCTTTGTGGATATGTATAGAAAAACCGAAAGAAATATGGACAGCATTAATGCGTCTGCCGTGAGTAGAAAGGATATGATGGATATAGGGAAAATCCTGTCTGGTATAGCGTCAGGTTATGGATTAAGAATTGAGGCATGCTCGGAACCGGTTGATCTTTCATCGGCAGGAATAAAGCCGGCAAAATGTATCGATGAGATGCTGGTTGCCGAAATTACAGGCAGGATCATTAATGTCCAAAAGGATAAAAATCAGCGGGATATATGCGGCTGTGCGGAAAGTATAGACATAGGGGCATATAATACCTGTAAACACGGATGCTTGTATTGTTACGCCAATTACAGCGATACGGCTGTCAAAAATAACAGCATTAAACATGACCCCAAATCTCCGATGCTTATTGGAAATATTGAGCCCGAAGACAGAATAACAGACAGAAAAATGGTGCCTTATAGAGAAAACCAGCTAAGGTTGCTTTAACAGTGCTGCATTGTAAACATGGGATATTGATCAGATTGTTAAATAAACATGGGATATTTGCCCGGATTGTCATATGAACTATAAAATCCTGTCTTTGCCATTATACCGATAATTTTGCCTGTAAGGCTATTACAAGTCATATCAGAAACATCCCTAACTGCCAATCTATCATTATAAAATAATGGGAATTAAAAGGTTTATTTGCTGCGTAAATTATTGTTTCACGTCGTAAAAATGGCATTTCGCGCAATGATCAGCTTTTTTCGAGGGATTTTTGGTACGATGTCTCAAACAATTTAATCAATATGACAAAGCTATAATGGAGGACTTATGATGAAAAAACTACTTGCAATTATGCTGGTATTTGTTATGATACCGGGTCTTGCAGCCTGCGGGGGGACGAGGATCCTGATTAGAGTCAAATATCGAACAGGTTCTTGCCAGCGTGAAAGTCGCAAAATAATTAAAACCAATAATTAAGACCAAAAAATGGGCGGACAAATAAATCAAATATTGCTGTCTGCCCGTTTTTTCATTTCTTTTCAAACTCCTTGACAAAAATTGTTCCGAATAAGCAATGCATGAACAGGTGAAATTAAATTTCAGTTAAAAGAGCTAATTTGAGAGGATAGTTTTGGGAAACGATATAAAGGATAGAGGGAATTCCGGCATAATTGAGTTTATGCCTGTATTTTTTCTGCTTTCATTTATATGGTTTGTTTTAGTATGTTCATTATTTTGCCGTGCCGAATATTGCAGCTATAGATATTTTGATAATCCTGCGTGGGTGGTTCAGGATACTGTTTTACTCATTGCATGTTCCTTTTTGCTTCTTGTTTTCAGTTCCTTCATTTATATAATCAGCAAGAGGCTGGACAGATATAATAAGTACAACGTCTTATTTACTATCATTTATCTTTCGGTAATGGTTCAGCTGATATTTATTGTGTGTTTTCCGGCAAAGCAGTTCGCCGATCAGGATATTGTAAACAGGATATCGTATGATATTATTGACGGAAACTTTGAAGCCTTTGAAGAAAAAGGCTATTTGTATCAATACCCGAATAATATCGGTATAACGCTGTTTTTATCTTTTATATACAGGTTTCTCCCCCAGAGCCTCATTGGACCGAAACTGTTAAATATTGCTTTTTCCACGATCACGTCCTTCTTGATATATACGATATACCAGGAAGTGTTTTCGCCCAAAGGGACGAATGATTTTGCACTGATGATATTTGCCTGCTTCTTTCCGCCCATGATCATGCTTAATAACCTTGTATATAATGATATCTATGCCACCGCATTGTTTCTGGGCAGTGTTTTATACGCTCTGAGATTCGTAAAAACTAAAAACACGTGCTGGTTGATTCCTGCCGGAATCTTATTAATACTGGGTAATTTTTTGAGACCGCTGGGAGCAATATTTCTTCTTGCGATCCTTCTATACTTTTTGATAAAAAAGGTTCCGACCATGAAATCTCTTGCTTTCTTCGGAATCGTTCTGCTGTTATTCAGGGTTCCATTGTTTCTGGTGGATAAATATCTTATTAATTCCGGAAAAACATCAACAAGGATAGGCGAAAATTCCATACCTGTCGACATGTGGATCCACATGGGAATGAATGATGAAAAAATCGGTTATTGGGACGATTCATATTCTTTGAGTATTTATATCGATCAGGATTATGACAAGGAGAAAAGCAGACAAATATACAGGATGCTGATAAATAAAAAGATTAAGGGGAAAGGGTTGCTGAATGTTGCAAAAGTATATTTGAAAAAGAATATATGGCTCTGGACCGAGGGAACCTACCAGGCTGAATATTATGGAGTTGGCTCATTTGGCCATTTATACCCCACAATAGCGACAGATACATTAGACAGCAGTGTCCTTTTCAGGGACTCGATAAGATGGACATTGCACGTTATAAACACTTTGATGTTAAGCCTGATATTTATCGGGCTGCTGGAATCCCTCAGAAAGAAAAACTCATACCGGCTGTTGCTGCCGGCAATCGTGATAATGGGATTTATAGGCTTTTATACCCTCTGGGAGATAAAACCCCGGTATATTTATCCAATTTATCCTTATCTGATTTTAATGGCATATCAGGGATTAAATACATTAATTGAGAGTCCGGCAATAAGGACAAAATTGCTGGACAAATTTGTTTATTTGAAATAAGCACTTCATTACCGCTCATTTCTAAGATATTATGAATCTGACCTGCTCTTCATGAGAAATTTTGGTTTTTTATCCGTATTAATAGATGTAACATGTTACAAATCCGTATTAAGGGGCGATAAACCTTTATGGACGAGAAGAAGATAATAGATGCCATACGCGCAGGGGACAGCCTATCTATGGAACTTTTGATGGATAAATACTCCGGGCTTCTTTGGACTATCGCATCGGCTGTATTAAAAGGCTCAGCAACGGCAGAATATGTGGAAGAATGCGTTTCTGACGTATTCCTTCATCTATGGCTCCACCCAGAAAAATTTGATCCAAAACGCGGTGATCTTAAAGGCTATCTGGCTCTGTTAACGAAAAGCAAAGCTATTGATAAACTAAGGCAGAATAAGAAGGAGACTGCGGTTTCCCTGGATGAAGATATATTTTTAAAGTCGGAAGATGTTCTGCAAAATCTGATTGATAAAGAAGATAGAACAAAACTTTTGGACTCTGTCAGAGCCTTGAAGGATACATCTTTGATATCACTGACATAAAAGAACTTGAAGGATTAAAACTGATGGGATCGTTTACTGTCTATGACAGATATATAAGCGGCAAATGGGAGAACAAATTTATTGTTAATTCAATTGGCAAGAGTAAAGAATTTGACACAAATATTGAAATTGAAGAAGCAACGATAAAGAAGATCGTACTGTCTCCTTTGGGTATAAGTTTTATCGCTCAGGGAGGATCCGAAAATAGAGCAGGCTCGCAGCTGCCCATGTATGATTTTGATGTAGTGATCCATTATGAAAACGGAAGATTTGAAAAACAATATACTGTGATGTATTATGCAGAACCGGGACAATACAATATTAAGTATGTCAGCCCTGAATTAATAGACGTCGATAAGGTAACATCGATCTCAATAAACGGTGAAATAATAAATTTGAACCGATAAGGGGAAAATATAATTTTCATATTTAATATCTATATGAATACCAACTGGACCAGAATCATGTAAATCACCGTGCCAACGCCGATGCTCAGCAGCGTATTGTTCTTCCACAGATGAAGAAGGGCGACACAAAGAACGGCAATTGCTTCAGGGATCCCATAAGGGCTTGCTGTAAAGGAGACATTTTTCAGACAATAAACCACCAGCAATCCCATAGCCGAATAAGGAAGAACCTTTCCCAGGTACAGAATATACCTGGGTGTTTCTTTATTCTCGGGAAAGAGGATAAAGGGAAGCCCCCTTGTGATATGCGTTGCCAGGGCTATAACAGCTATTATAACCAATGCCTGGGAAGTTGTGAGAGTCATACTATTGGATCCCTTCCTCGATTTTCTTTCTGAATATAGTCAAAGCCAGCACGATAAGTGCCATAGAAGGTATTATAAAATGATCGGGGCCAAATATAAAAAGACATATAACCGATACCAACACGCCTGTAATTGCCGGAAAATGCTTCTTTTCAGCTTTCCATTGATTAATGAAAATCACCGTGAACAGGGCAGTCATGACAAAATCAATACCCGTGGTATCGAAGGTTAACAATGACCCTATAAGACCGCCAAGAGCCGAACCGGTTACCCAGTACATTTGATCCAGCAGTGTCACAAAGAACATGAACCATGTTTTGTCAATTCCGTCCGGCGGCCCGGTGGAGCACAAAATGGAATAGGTTTCATCTGTTAATCCCGCTATCAGATACGGTTTCAGCTTTCCTATGCCTTTAAAGGGCTTAAGCATTGAGATGCCATAGAATAAATGCCGGGCGTTTACGATAAGAGTGATAAAAAATGCATAGACGGGATTAAATACCGAGGTCAATAAATTAACGGCCACGAATTGCATGGAACCGGCATATATGAATAAGCTCATCAAAACTGCCCAGCCGAAATGATAACCCTTACTGTTCAGCAATATGCCAAAAGCCATTCCCAGGAAGAGGTAGCCTGTCATAACGGGAATAGTATGTGGAAATGCCGCCTTAAATGCCTTGAACTTATGGCGCAAATTCAGTTCCCCCTGAATTAAGAGTAATTAATATTAAAAAAAATATACACTTTGAAGCGTTACTGTAAGAGTCAAACCATTGGATCAATCCTTCAGCCTATCCTACCCTTGGGCCAAACAATACCTTAAGTACCGTCCCCAAGGGTAAGAATATGGTTCAGGAATACGCGAACTTTTATTAAACAGGGATCTTTGAAAAAGCTGCTTCATCTCCGACAATAGTAACGTCATTGTGAAGCTGCAATACCGAGGCAGGGACATCGGGAGTTACCGGGCCGTATATGGCTTTTGCGATAGCATCTGCCTTCTTTTCTCCCGAAACTACAAGAAGGATCTTCTTTGCTTGCATTATGGATTTTATACCCATTGTATATGCCTGCCTGGGCACATCTTCTTTTTTGTCAAAAAACCGCTTATTGGCTTCAATGGTATCATCGGTAAGATCCACGCAAAGAACCTCCAGCCCGAATGGGGTACCCGGCTCATTAAAGCCTATATGCCCGTTATTTCCTATACCCAAAAGCTGCAGGTCGATTCCTCCCATTGAATGTATGATTTTTATATAATCCGCGATTGCCTTTTCCGGGTCTTCTTCAAGACCGTTGGGCACGTGGGTGTTTTCTATCGGGATATTAACTCTGCTGAATAAATATTTATTCATAAAGTATCGGTAACTTTGGGGATGATCACCGCCAAGACCTTTGTATTCGTCAAGATTGACGGTCCTTACTCTTGAAAAGTCTAAATCTCCTTTTTCATATCTTTCGACCAGAATATCATATAACCCAATCGGGCTTGAACCTGTAGCAAGACCGAGAACACTGTCGGGTTTCATTAGAATTTGAGCGGAAACGATGTTTGCAGCCTTCCTGCTCATATCCCCATAGTCTATTGCCTTTATCAATCGCATAAAAAAAACCTCCAATCAGATTAACTATTGAATTATCACGACAATTATACATCAATTATAGCAGCAATATATATTTTTTCGTTATTATTTTTATACTTTGTTTGCCAATGTCAGCCGGCCTTTATATAATGAATGTATATATATTTGAAATAAAACAAAAAAATAAAATGGGTGAAATATATGGAAGCAAAGAAAGTATCAGATTCAATGGTAGAGATGCGGGAGCTGGTCCTCCCGAATGATGCTAATATTTTGGGAAATCTCTTGGGAGGAAGACTCCTTCACTGGATCGATGTTGCGGGGGCTATGGCAGCATCACGCCATGCGCAGTCTATTGTGGCCACTGTTTCGATCGACAGCGTGGAATTCAAACATCCTGTTAAAGTCGGAGAAATGGTTTTATTGAAAGCAAGGCTTACCTGGGTTGGCAGAACTTCCATGGAAGTATTGGTGGAGGTCTGCTCAGAAAACTATCTGACAGGGAAAGCCATGTTTACCAACAGGGCATACGTAACCTTTGTTGCAGTTGATGAGAACAACAAGCCAATTCCTGTTCCCGGTCTTATTCTTGAAACCGAAGAGGAAATCAGGGAAAATCAGGAGGCAATGAAACGCCGTGAGCAAAGGCTTTTACGGCGCAACGCGTCATCAGGGCCAAACTGTGGATAACTGTTCAAAGATTTCTCCCTCCCGGTATGCTTTTATTGACAACATGAAACCCAATGGTTACAATTACATCTATGGATTAAAAGGGATTAAAAGGGCAATGTTCCTCTATGTATATAGTGGAGCATCGATAGGAGTGAAGTCGTATGCCTGTTCAGGCACCTAAAGGAACCAGGGACATCTTGCCGCAGGATATAGATCAATGGAATTATGTTGAAAAAGAATTTGCGCGGGTTTGTAAGAAATTCGGATACAAAGAGATCCGTCTTCCTGTATTTGAGTATACCGAGCTGTTTCAACGGGGAGTGGGCGATACCACCGATGTAGTTCAAAAAGAGATGTATACTTTTGTTGATAAAGGCGGACGAAGCATTACGCTGAGGCCGGAAGGAACGGCCGGTGTGGTCAGAAGCTATATAGAACACGGAATGTCTTCATTGCCGCAGCCTGTAAAGCTTTTCTATCAAATCACGGCCTATAGGTATGAAAATGTTCAGAAAGGCCGTTACCGTGAGTTCCATCAGTTTGGTGTGGAACTGTTGGGCGCTGCCGACCCGGCTGCTGATGTGGAAGTAATATCTATCCTTTCACTATTTTTTGAAAGGCTGGGCATAAAGAACCTGAAACTCAACTTGAACAGCATAGGCTGCCCTAAATGCAGAACTGCCTATAATAAACTTTTAAAGAGCTATCTTGCTGATAAAATCTGGGATATGTGCGACACCTGCAAGACACGCTATGACAGAAATCCCATGCGTATTTTGGATTGCAAGGAGGAGTCCTGCAAGAAGCATCTTATAGACGCTCCGGCGCTTTTGGACCATATTTGCGATGAATGCAGGGAACACTTCAACCAGGTGTTGAAAAAGCTGGAGACTATAGATATCCATTATGATATAGACAAGAATATAGTACGGGGTCTTGACTATTATACAAGGACTGTGTTCGAGTTTGTGTCGGAGAATATAGGGACCCAGGGCACAGTCTGCGGCGGAGGCCGCTACGACGGCCTGGTGGAAGCCTGCGGCGGAGCCCCGACACCGGGAATAGGATTTGCTCTTGGTGTGGAGAGGCTGCTCCTTGAGATGAACAGCCAGGGGATCGTGTTCCCTGAACCTGAAATGCCTGATATATATATCGGTGCGATAGGTGAAAAGGCCGGGCCTGTATGCGAGAAATTAGCCTGGCAGCTTCGAAAGAATAATATTTACTGCATAAAGGATATAATGGGCAGGAGCGTAAAAGCCCAGATGAAATATGCCGATAAGCTTGGAGTCCGTTATACGCTTATCCTTGGAGATAATGAAATTGAAAGCAACAAGGCCCAGCTTAAGGACATGAAAACCGGAGAGGTTAAGGATATCAGCCTTGACACCCTCATTGACAGGTTGATAAAGAATAAAGGCTGAAACACTTGGAGGATTTTCTATGGAAACGATACGAGGGATGAAAAGAACTCATAGATGCGGTGAACTGACTGTTGCCGATGCCGGCAAAGAAGTTGTTTTAATGGGTTGGGTCCAAAGAAGAAGAGATTTAGGGGCCCTGATTTTTGTAACTTTAAGAGACAGGAGCGGTATCATGCAGGTGGTTTTCAACAGCGAAACCAATCCGGAACTGCATGAGAAAGCGCTCCAGGTAAAAAGTGAATACGTTCTGGCCGTAAGAGGGACCCTGGCTTTAAGAAGCCCCGAGGCCGTTAATCCGAATATGCCTACGGGAGAGCTGGAGGTTATTGCAGCAGAACTCAGGATATTAAGCAGGAGCGAAACACCACCTTTCCACATTGAAGAAGATGTTAAAGCCAGTGAAGTATTAAGACTTAAATACAGGTACCTGGACTTAAGAAGGCCGAATCTTCAGAGAAACCTGATGCTGCGCCACAGGGTCGCGAAAATCGCCCGGGACTATTATGACGAAAACGGTTTTTATGAAATCGAGACACCGGTTCTCGGAAGGAGTACTCCCGAGGGTGCACGGGACTACCTGGTTCCCAGCCGTGTCCATCCCGGCAAGTTTTACGCTCTTCCCCAGTCTCCCCAATTGTTCAAGCAGCTTTTGATGGTGGCCGGGTACGACCGTTACATGCAGATTACCAAGTGTTTCAGGGATGAGGATCTAAGGGCTGACCGCCAGCCGGAGTTTACCCAGATTGACCTTGAAATGAGCTTTGTTGATGTAGATGATGTAATAAAGGTGAACGAAGGTTTTATAAACAGGCTATTCAGGGAGCTCCTGGATATCGATATACCCATGCCTTTTAAAAGGCTCAGTTACCATGAGGCTATGACCCGTTATGGCTCTGACAAGCCCGATACCAGATTTGGCATGGAACTTATCGACTTATCTGATATAGTCGCAAATTCGGGATTTAAGGTTTTCAGCGAAACAATAGCAAACGGAGGAAGCGTCCGCGCCCTCAACGCCAAAGGCGGCGGATCATTCTCAAGAAAAGAAATAGACGCTTTGGCAGAAGTAGTAAAAACCTATAAAGCGAAAGGTTTGGCCTGGATCGTTGTGGAAGAGGGCGGATTAAAGTCGCCCATCGCAAAATTCCTTTCTGAGGAAGAAATAAACAGGATATTGGAGCGGACCAAAGCCGAGAAAGGTGATTTACTGCTTCTGGTAGCTGACAAGGATGAGATAGTATATGATTCTTTGGGCCATTTGCGCCTGCACCTGGGTGAAAAACTAAACCTGATAGACAAAAACCGTTATGACGTATTATGGGTTACGGATTTCCCGCTTTTGGAATGGGACGAGGAAGAAAACCGCTGGGTTGCAAAGCACCACCCGTTTACATCGCCCATGGATGAGGATATTGAGTATCTTGATACCGACCCCGCAAGAGTAAGGGCCAAGGCGTATGATATAGTCATCAACGGCTATGAGGTAGGCGGCGGAAGTATCCGTATCCATAATCAGGACCTTCAGAGAAAGATGTTTAATGTGATCGGGTTTACCGATGAGCAGGCCAAAGAACGGTTCGGCTTTTTACTGGAAGCCTTTAAGTATGGCACACCTCCCCACGGAGGCTTGGCTTTCGGCCTTGACCGGTTGGTTATGCTGCTTGCCAAAACAGACAATATCAGGGACGTCATTGCTTTTCCGAAGGTTCAGACTGCTGCTGATCTTATGACAAATGCCCCCGATTATGTCGATGACAAGCAACTTGAGGAGCTTTACATCAAGACGGTGGAAAAAAGTGAATAAGGATATATCTAAAGAGACAACATCACAGAATTCACATATATTCAGGAAGATAATGTCATGGGTTTTGAACATTATATTAGCCGCGGTAATAGGACTCACAGTGGTTGAATTCATAGGCAGATTTGTTGTTATAAGCGGCAATTCCATGTCACCGACACTGAAAAATCGCGATGTTATCATCATAGAGAGGATTACTCCACGTTTCGGCACGATCAAACAGGGAGATATTGTGGTCTTAAAAATACCCGAACTTCTGGATGGAAAAAAGAAATTTGCTGTAAAGCGGGTAATAGCCATAGAAAATCAACATATCGAGATACGCGACGGAAAAGTGTTCGTTGACGGCAGAGTACTTTCCGAAGATTATGTTAACAATGAAGAGACCCAAATCGGCAATACCCTGTACTCGGATATGATCGTTCCCGAAGGCTGTATTTACGTTCTCGGTGATAACAGGCTTCCTGATAAAAGTAAAGACAGCAGGGCTTTCGGTCCGGTAAAGGAAGACAGGATAGTAGGAAAATGCTGGATAAGAATTTATCCCTTTACCAAGGCAGGACCGATACAATAGTCAGGATTCAGCCGGGGAAAAACTCCGGCTGTTTTTATATGTCCCAGATGCTTATGCAGATAAAGAACTCAATAGTTTTTCTTACTTTTTCCTGTTTTATAATTTCACGCTATGTTAGAATATAGCTAAGCTAAGTTAAGCTCAGATTTTTTTCTGTTCCGAAAACTTTACCATATGGATTATTAGTGATATGAGAGGAAGTACATAATGGATAAAGGCGTTCTCAACAAAGCCCTGCTTGTAGAGGCGTTTAAAGGTGTAATCAGAAATGAAAAGCTCGAAGAAGCATTCGCGCGGGCCTGTATTACCAATCTTTGTTATCACAAATCAGATAAAAAAATGGAACTTAATATTGAGTGCTATGACTGTATCCGGCCTGACCAGATAAAGAGTTTGGAAAGGACTATCGCTGACAATCTGGGGATAAATGTGAAGATCTGTCCGGGATTCAATACTCCAATAAGTGATGAATTGGAACAATGGCAGAAAGAGCTGCTTTTTGCCAGGGTAAGATCCGACAAAAGGCACTTTTATCATTTTATAGAAGATGCTGAAATATACTTTTCAGGACGATTCATGGATGTAAATCTGAAAAACCAGGCCTCTTCCATCCTCACAGCCGCCGGAGTGGGAAGCTGTATGGAACAGGCCATGCTGGATCTTTTCCGGAAAGCGGTTACCGTAAGATTTATTGATTCTGAACAATGTGAAGAAACCGCTGATTATCTTGAAAAAAAGCAGGAAGAAGAAGCCCGCATCGTTTCTGAGATGATGTCGTCGGTTCCCGATGATGCAATTAGACGTACAAATGAAAGAACACAGAATGCACCTGAATCTTCAAAACCCAACGGGGCTGTCAAAAACGGTTCCAAAAAGTCAAAAGCGGCCAATAAGGATCCCAATCTCATTTATGGCAAAGGTATAAAGGGTCCGGTCGTCAAAATGAACCAGGTGGACATAAATTCAGGCATGGTCACCATTGAGGGGCAGATTCTGAAGACTGAACAAAAATCATTAAAAACCGGAAGGATCCTTTTCACTTTCGATATTACGGATTTCACGTACTCTCTTACATGTAAACTTTTCCCTGGCGAAGAAGAACTGAAAACTATTTCGGAAAAGCTTACGAAAGGCCGGTATGTGCGTTTAAGCGGCGAGGCGCAATATGACATGTTTGCCAAGGAACCGGTCATATTAGCCAGGAATATTCTCCTTGTAGAGGCTGAAAACGCTATGCGGACTGATAATGAGCCGGTCAAGAGGGTAGAGCTTCATCTACATACCCAGATGAGCCAGCTTGACGCCATAAGCCCTGCGAAGGAATTGATCAAAAGAGCTGCCAGGTGGGGGCATAAAGCGGTTGCCATCACCGATCACGGCGTGGTCCAGGCATTTCCGGAGGCCCAGGATACCGTCAAAGAATTAAAAAAGAAAAATAATCAGGATATAAAAGTGCTGTATGGGGTGGAAGCATATTTTATACCCAATGAAATATATAACAGTAAGGGCGAGCTGGATTACAGGAACTGCGACACTTATCACGCGGTTATCCTTGTAAAGAACCAGGCCGGGCTTAAAAATCTGTATAGGATTATTTCGGAAAGCCACCTCAACTATTTTTACAAAAGACCCAGGATCCCGAAATCCCTGTTTGAAAAATACCGGGAAGGACTCATTATCGGCAGCGCCTGTGAAGCGGGAGAACTGTTCCAGGCAGTCTTAAAAGGGGCGCCCCAGGAAGAGGTTGAGCGCATTGCCTCTTATTATGACTATCTTGAGATCCAGCCTATCGGAAATAACGCTTTTATGGTACGGCAGGGAGATGTTCCGGATGAAGAAGCCCTGAGAGATCTGAACCGCAGGATAGTGGAGCTGGGGGACAGGCTCGATAAGCCTGTTGTGGCAACATGCGACGTTCACTTCATTGACCCTGACGATGCTATCTACCGTGAAATCCTCCAGGCCGGACAGGGTTACAAGGATGCTACATACCAGGCTCCCATTTATTTCAGGACCACCCGGGAGATGCTGGAGGAATTCGCTTATTTGGGCGAGGAAAAAGCTTATGAGGTAGTCGTTACAAATACGAATCTTATTGCCGACAGTATTGAAACAGTTCAGCCCATACCCGACGGTACTTTCCCTCCTCATATGGAAGGCGCCGAGGAGGAGATCAAGAATCTGAGCGAGAAAAGGGTCACCGAGCTATATGGGGATCCGCTGCCGGAACTGGTCCGCGCCCGGGTTGACAGGGAGCTGAATTCCATTATCAAAAACGGTTTCTCGGTAATGTACATGATCGCCCAGAAACTTGTTAAGAAATCCCTGGAGGACGGGTACCTGGTAGGCTCCCGTGGTTCGGTAGGATCGAGTTTCGTTGCGTATCTTATAGGCATAACCGAAGTTAATTCCCTTCCGGCCCATTATAGATGCGGGAAATGCAAGTATTCGGAGTTTCACGACCAGGATGTGGAGATAGGCTGCGGGTTCGACCTGCCCGACAAAGCATGTCCCGTCTGCGGGGAACCCCTTATAAAGGACGGTTATGATATTCCTTTTGAAACCTTCTTAGGCTTTGACGGAGACAAGGAACCCGATATTGACCTCAACTTCTCGGGTGAATACCAGTCAAGAGCCCATAAATACACCGAGGAATTGTTCGGCGAGGGGTACACCTTCAGGGCCGGCACCATCGCGACTATCGCCGATAAGACGGCTTACGGGTTCGTGAAAAATTATTTGGAAGAAAAACATATAGTAGGAACGAGGGCGGAGATCGAACGCCTTGCCGCCGGTTGTACCGGGGTCAAAAGAACGACCGGCCAGCATCCCGGCGGGGTTATGATCGTGCCCCGTTACAAGGATATTTATGACTTTACCCCCATCCAAAGGCCGGCGGATGACACCGAATCCGATGTCATAACCACGCATTTTGATTATCATTCCATAAGCGGGCGTATTCTTAAGCTGGATATCCTGGGACACGATGATCCGACAGTCATACGCATGCTGGAGGACTTGACGGGCGTGGATGCCAAGACCATACCCATAGGAGAAAAGAGAACCATGGGTATATTTTCGGGAACGGAGCCTCTTGGAGTAAGTCCTGAAGATATCAACAGCCCCGTGGGAACCTTCGGGGTCCCCGAATTCGGAACCAAATTCGTACGCCAGATGCTTGTGGATACCAAGCCCACTACATTTGCCGAACTTATTCGTATATCGGGACTGTCCCACGGGACTGACGTCTGGTTGAATAATGCCCAGGATTTAATAAAAGCAAATATTGCTACATTGTCAAACGTTATATGTACCCGTGACGACATTATGCTGTATCTGATCCAGAACGGTCTGCCCCCATTAACTTCTTTCAAGATCATGGAAAGCGTAAGAAAGGGCAAAGGCCTGGCGCCGGAATTTGAGGAACTGATGGTTGAAAAGGGTGTACCCCAATGGTATATTGAGTCCTGTAAAAAGATAAAATACATGTTCCCCAAGGCACATGCCGCGGCCTATGTAATGATGGCTTTCCGTATAGCGTGGTTCAAGGTTTACTATCCCGAAGCGTTTTATGCTACTTATTTTTCAGTCAGGGCAGACAGCTTTGATGCCAATATTATTTCAAGGGGTAAGGAAGCTGTCATAATGGCTATCGAGGATATAGAGCGTAAAGGTGTTTCGGCCACCAACAAGGAAAAGGATTTGCTGACGATATTAGAGGTTGCCAGGGAGATGTATGCCCGAGGCATAAAATGCCTGCCGGTGGATCTGTACAAATCCGATGCTACACGATTCCTGATCTGCGACGAGGGGATACGTCCTCCTTTCACGGCATTGCAGGGGCTGGGCGTCGCAGCCGCCAAAAACATCGTTGAGGCAAGAAAGAGCGGGGAAGAGTTTGTTTCGGTTGAGGATTTCAAGATGAAAACCGGCGTATCAAAGTCCGTGATCGAAATCCTGGACGCCCACGGATGTTTTGAAGGTATGGCCGAAAGCAGTCAATTGACTCTGTTCTAGCAAAACAGGGTATACTGAATATACAATATTGTTATAATTCTGAGCGATGTGCCGCGAGGACGAAGAACCACGTTGCATTCTGAGCGTAGCGCAGCGGAGCCGTAGGATCTTTTAGATAGCTCAGGATGACATAGTTTAGATACTACTGAATGAAATACTTTATATAAAACTATACAGGAGGATGGGTTAATATGGCTGGTATAATTGAAAAACTGGATAAAACCGCCCATTATCTTAAAGAAAGAGCCGGTTTTACACCTGGGATCGCAGTCATACTGGGGTCAGGGTTGGGGAAGCTTGCCGATCATATTGAAGAAAGCATTGTGATCCCATACGAAGAAATTCCTCATTTTCCAAGGACCACAGTCATAGGCCATGAGGGAAAGCTGATATTCGGAACAATAAAAAACCGCAGGGTCGTTGCCATGAAAGGGCGCTTCCATTATTATGAAGGAAACGATATGGATGCCGTAGTATTTCCGGTGCGAGTCTTTAAGAGGATGGGAATAGAAAACTTATTGATTACCAACGCCGCCGGAGGGATCAATACCGGGTTTAAACCGGGAGATCTGATGCTGATTGCCGACCATATTTCCCTTTTCTGCGAGAATCCTTTGAGAGGCGAAAACATAGATGAATTGGGCCCGCGTTTCCCTGACATGACGGCCGTTTATGACCGGGCGCTCAGAAAAATCGCGCTGGCATCAGCCCAAAAGCTGGGTATTGATTTGAAAGAAGGCATATATTCTTACAGCAAGGGGCCGTCTTTTGAGTCCCCCGCTGAAATAAAAGCGCTGAGAGCTATGGGGGCTGACGCGGTTGGTATGTCGACCGTGCCTGAGGCAATAGTGGCAAGACATATGGGAATGAGAATTTTAGGAATCTCCTGTATTACAAATATGGCGGCCGGTGTCCTGGATCAGCCGTTAAGTCACGAAGAGGTAATAGAAACCGGAAAACAGGTTGAACATAAATTTTCCGGCTTGGTCAGCGATATTATTAAAAATTGGAATTAGAAAACAATGACTATTAATCCGAGCCGAATGTA
>ERZ773359.1130-NODE-1130-length-37752-cov-9.040507_pt1 | contig 37752 bp, 35 predicted proteins | sample MGYA00374955_ERZ773359 | MGnify/ENA primary metagenome ERZ773359 (study PRJEB29098, sample SAMN04486028) | biogas fermenter metagenome | study: EMG produced TPA metagenomics assembly of the Biogas fermentation microbial communities from Germany - Plant 4 DNA1...
ACCTTATCCGCCTCCGCCATCTGCCGGATTAATTTATCCGAAAGGTCCTTGGGATGGGAAGTCTGAAACCGGATGCGCGTAATCCCGTCGACCTGGTTGAGCAAGCCTAAAAGATCGGCAAAATCTGTCCGCTCTGCCGCCGGGAAATCCAATCCATAGCTATTGACATTTTGTCCGAGAAGGGTAACCTCTTTTATCCCCTCGGCCGCTAAACCACGGACTTCCGCCAGGATCTTCTCCGGACGGCGGCTTTTTTCACGACCGCGGACATAAGGAACTATACAATAAGTGCAAAAATTATTACACCCGTAAATCACCGTTACCCAAGCACGAAAGGAGCTCTCCCTCGTCACCGGGAGGTCCTCTTTGATCTCGCCTTCACCCGGAACCTCCAGGATCCGGCTGCCGGTTTCCCCGATTTTCATGATTAGCTCCGGAAGCTGATGGAGATTGAAGGCGCCAAAAAGCAGATCAATATGGGGGTAATCCGCCTCGATCTTCTCCCGCACCGAAGGAAGCTGCGCCATACAACCGCCCACCCCGATAATGAGGTCCGGATTATTTTGTTTCAGGGGTTTTAAATTACCCAGATGCCCGTATAAACGGTTCTCGGCATTTTCCCGGACACAACAAGTAATCAAAAGAATCACATCGGCCTCTTCCGCCGTGGCGGCCTTCGTATAGCCCATTTTCTCCAGAATTCCGGCGGTTTTTTCCGCATCATGAACGTTCATTTGACATCCAAATATTTCCAAATGGTATCGCTGTTTCTGGCAGTTTTCCAACATAATCACCCTTCATAATTACCCTTATTATAGGATAACGCAAAAAGAAAGTTTTAGCAATTATCTTTGGAACTGGCCCATACAAAAAAAGGCCGTTTCCGGCCTTACTTTAACTTATTGTTCAGGATCCTTTTGTTCTTGTCTTAGGGCTTCCTTCCCTTTCTCGACGAGCTTTTTCACCATATTACCACCGATTTTCCCCGCTTCGCGGACCGTTAGCTCATCACCGCCTTGCGCCAGATCGTCATCTAAATCGAAGAGATCCGCCACTTCCCATTTTAAGTTCTCCAACTCGCTTTTTCTTTTGTTGGCGGGCCGTTTTCTCTTGGCCACCTTGCCACCTCCACGTTTTTCCGGGCAAGTCCGGGAATTTCTTCGCTCATAGCTTATCCAAACCCGCCGTAAAAAATCATTCCGTTGTATGATGATGTTAAAAAAACCGGCAGTGCCGGTTTAAAAGTATTTCTTTGAATCCAAGTACTCATGGACGATCTGGAGGGCTTCACCAAATCGCTGGAAATGGACGATCTCCCTTTCCCGTAAAAACCTAAGCGTATCATTTAAATCCGGATCATCGGAGAGATCGATTAACCATTCATAGGTCGCCCGGGCTTTTTCCTCCGCTGCCATGTCTTCATGGAGGTCAGCGACGGGATCGCCTTTCGATTGGATGTAAGCCGCCGTCCATGGTACCCCCTCACCATTAACGTAATAGAGTCCACGGTCATGATCGGCATAGTAAGCACCTAAACCGGCCGCTTTAATCTCCTCAAGGGAGGCCCGATCCATCAGTTTATACACAAGAGTGGCGATTATTTCTAGATGGGCCAGTTCTTCTGTGCCGATATCGGTTAATATCCCTTTGGCTTGGGGGGTGGGCATATGGTAGCGCTGGGTCAGATAACGCATGGAAGCAGCTAATTCCCCATCAGGCCCACCATACTGGGTTATTAGATATTTTGCCATTTGCACATTGGCCCGCCCAACCTTAGCCGGATACTGTAGCTTTTTTTCATAAATCCACATTCATGATAACCCCCTATTCGTAACAGATTTCCCAGGGCCAGGGCTCATTAATCCATTGCCAGGGATAAGCGCTAGGTTCCTGCCAGGTCAAAGGGCCGTAACGGTCCTGATATTGTCTTTTCAGAACGGATAGTTGCTGAACGAAGGAGTTGTATTCCATCAATGCTCGTTGGTCGGTGGGATGCGTATCTAAATAAAGATGGAATTCTAAGACCGTGAATTCGAGGGCCATTAACTCTTTGAGCATACAAAGCTGTTCCCGATCCATCTCATAAGCTCCTTTCACTTTTTATGTCTCCGGTATGGAAAGTAGAGTTCGGGGAAGATTGTTCCCTTCAGCAAACCTTCCATGGGTTCCAGTCGTTTGGAGAAGATTTGAAATGGAACATATGCCCTGGCCAAACGCATTTGGTCGTTGGGTGTGAACATCGGATCAATCCCTCCTTTGTGTACTCCAGAACAAACGCCAACTGTTGTTTTGGATTACTATATCCTATTCCAGACCCCAACCAACGGCACCCCTTGTACCAGGAAAATGCTTCTGTCCTACCAGTAGTCCCGAAGAATACAGAAAAGCCTTTGTCCGCTACAGACAAAGGCTTTTGCTAACCTTAAATTAAACAGTTTTATCGCAAGATTAAGGGAAATTTATGGGAAGGAATTCCAGCTTTAATGTACAATCAGTGATTTACCGATAGAATACAGGTTTGTGGCGTTGTCCTAAAGCTTTGGCATGTTATGCTCCTGTTCACAAGCAAAGGACAACAGCAAAAACTCCGGATTAGAGGTGATCGAAGTGTCCCGTTCCCGTCAAAAACACCGTCATTTTCAATACGCGCTGGATCTAGTCCCTACCACCATTTCCCATCTCAGCACCAGGGTTAAACTGAATGAGCTGGATGAGTTTTGGGTAAAAACCTTTTTCAGCGATCAAAACCACCCAAAGAAAGATCCGTTCTGGGTCACGCTTTCCAACTTAGATTTTATTTAGTCCAGTAACAGAAGGTCTTCCAACGAGCGGCCGCCCAAAACCCTATTTAAATACATCGACAGTAGGGTAAAACGATCGGTAAAAAGCAGTACCCCAACCCCGATCAGGAGGAAGCCGGAGAGGAAGGTAATGACCTTAGTATAACGACTAATCTTTTTGGACCAAAGATAAAATCGGCGATAAGCCAGGGCCATTAAGAAAAATGGCGTCGCCAAACCCAGCGAGTAAACAAGAAGGAGCAAGACACCGGTAGCGATCTGCCCCGAACTCCCGGCCAACGCTAAAATCATCCCCAGAATCGGCCCGACACAGGGGGTCCATCCAAAGGCAAAAGTGATCCCGGCCAGAAACCAACCGGCGACCCCAACCAGCGGCTTCTTCAGCTGAAAACGAAACTCCTGCTGCAATGGGAAGAAACGAAAAATTCCCCATTGCGATAAACCCAAGAGCACAAGGAGCCCGCCCCCCACTTTAAGAAACACCACCCGTAACCCGGTAAGGTACTGCCCCAAAGCCGAAAAGGCCGCACCCAACAATACAAAAACCAGGGAAAATCCGAGAATAAAGACGACAGCTGCTTTCACCATTAACCGCTGATCATACTCCCCATCAGTCGGAAGGGACCCGGTTAACACGGCGAGGTAACCGGGGGCCATGGCCAGAACACATGGGGAAAAGAAGGAGAGTAATCCCGCTAAAAAAGAGAGGAAAACACCGGGAGTCTCCATCGGCTGGTCCTCCTTTCAATCCATCCTCCGTAATAGTACAACGATAATACAACTCATCGCTCGTGTGCATGATGGCGATTGTCCGTATTTTTCCGCTGGGGGCAAATGATATCTCCTCTTTGTGGTGAATTTGTTGGCGGCTTCTAAAGTACGGGCGGTAGTCAGAATGAATACCTACCCCCACTACGGCAGATAGCGGTCAAGCCGGGTCTGCAACTGGTTGTAAGTAAGCGCCCCAACAAAGATCTCAAGAATACGCCCCTTTTGGTCAATGAAGACTGTGGTCGGCACTGCCCGGACCTGGTATATAGTAGCGGTTTCGGCCTTTACGTCGCGGAGAATCGGAAACTCCATTTCCGCCGCAGCCACGAAAGCTTGTAGTTGTTTCAGACTACTGTCTTCCCACACGTTCACGCCCAATATTTCCAGACCTTGCTCCCGGTATTCCCGGTAGATCCGGACAAATTCCGGTATCTCGCGTCGGCAGGGCGGACACCAAGTCGCCCAGAAATTAACCATGGTTAGTTGGTTTTTTCGGTAAACATCCTTTAATTCCACCACTTCTCCAGAAAGATCTTCCAGCTGAAAATTGGGGGCTTGCGCACCGACCCGTGCCGCTTCCCCTTCTTGTTCTTTTTTACTGCCTAAACCAAAACCAAAGCCCACGATGAGCAGAGTTACCAACATTAAACCAGAAATCAAGAGCCATTTTTTCCTTTTCCCCATCAGCGCCTACCTCCCAAATATAAATATACGGTACTGGGTATACTATAAAACAATTCTCATCCTTTGTCAATCTTTCCTTGCCAAGCACTCTGCCCAGGCCGAAATCATATCTATAATCCGGGAGGAGATAAGATTGAAAACAGGTCGTATCCGCCATTTTTTCGCCGGTGGAAACACCGGTGTTGGTTTCTATTCCTTTTATGATCAGGTGGTTGGTCCCGATCCAAACCACCTTTATATTCTAAAAGGCGGTCCGGGAACAGGAAAGTCGACCTTCATGAGGCAGATCGGCGAAGAACTCTTCGCGCGTGGTTTTGACCTCGAATACCTCCATTGTTCTTCGGATCCTAATTCCCTTGACGGGCTCTTGATTCCTGCTTTAAAAACCGCCTTTATTGATGGTACCGCGCCCCATACCATCGATCCGATCTACCCTGGGGTGATCGATGAGATCATCAATCTGGGTGCCTTTTTGAACCTTAAAGGTTTAAAAGCGAAGCAAAGACAGATCATAGAAACCGGGCAAAAAAAGAAAGCCTGCTTCGAACGGGCTTATGTCTATTTAAATGCCGCCCTCGGTGTTTACCGGAATTGGCGGAAAACCAATTATTCCTGTTTAGACCAGCAGGCGTGGTTAGCTGTTCTGCATGAAATAAAGGCGGACCTCTTCACTAACTGTCAACCGACGGGGCAAAAAGGACGGCTGCGCCACCTTTTTGCCAGCGCGATTACCGCCGATGGTCCCGTCCATTTCTTAGAGTCCCTTGACAGTACGGCTAACCGCTTATATATTTTGGATGGACCGCCGGGAACAGGCCGGGCGGAAATTATAAAGCGTCTGGTCACCACCGCCGTTGACTACGGCCTTGATGTTGAAGTTTTCCATTGTGCACTTGATCCAGCCAAATATGAGCACCTCTGGATCCCGGATTTAAAAACCGCCGTCCTCACCTCGACTTGGCCCCATAATTACCCTCCTAATGCCCATCACTGGTTTCGGCACATCGCAACGGATGCTTTCCTCAAACCCGAACGGAAGTTGTACAGCGATACCCTGAAAGAAGCCCGTCTTGTTTTTTTAGACCTTTGGGAAAGATCCATTAGTTGGCTGGGTAAAGCAAGAGTACTCCATAGTGACCTCGAAAAACTTTACATCGACAGTATGGATTTCGACCAATTAACCCAACTCCGGAACGGCCTTTTACACCGCTTACTCCAGACTTAATCCTGCTTTACACCCGCTTCACTTCTTCCAAATAAAGAAAGATCAAGCAGGAAAATGAAGATGATCCACGAATAAAATGCTGGATATTAATTTATGTACAGAATGAGGTGCAAAGCAGATGGACTTATTTAAAAAATGTTATGATTATACCATGGCAAAAGAGGCGATGGCCGCCGGGTTGTATCCTTACTTCCACGCCCTCCAATCGGGCCAGGATACGGAAGTAACAATGAGCAACCAAGAAAACGTTCTCATGATCGGCTCCAACAATTACCTGGGACTAACCAGCGACCCACGGGTCATCCAAGCCGCCATCGAGGCGACCACCAAATACGGCTCCGGCTGTTCGGGTTCGCGGTTCCTCAACGGAACCCTTGATCTCCATGTTACCCTGGAGGAACGCTTAGCCCAGTTTATGCGGAAAGAAAAAGCCCTCCTTTTTTCGGCCGGTTTTTTAGCGAATCTCGGGATTATCTCAGCCATTGCCGGACGGGGCGACTATATCCTCTGTGACCGGGCAAACCACGCCAGTATCTATGACGGGTGCCGCTTATCCTTTGCGAAAATGTACAAATACGAACATAACAACATGGACGAGCTGGAAAATCTCCTGCAAAAACTGGGAAAAGATGCGCCAAAACTAATTGTCACCGACGGCGTCTTCAGTATGGAAGGCGATCTGGCCAACTTGCCGGAGATCGTCCGCTTAGCCCGGAAATACAACGCCCGTATTTTGCTGGACGACGCCCACGGGATCGGCGTCCTCGGTGCCAACGGGCGGGGTACAGCCGAGTATTTTGGCCTGGAAGACGAAGTGGACATGATTATGGGGACCTTCAGTAAATCTTTTGCTTCTTTAGGTGGTTTTCTCGTCGCTTCGGAACCGGTCTGCCATTATGTTCAGCATGTCTCCCGGCCGCTCATCTTCACGGCCAGTATGACCCCGGCTTCAACCGGCGCCGCCCTGAAGGCCCTGGAAATCATCGAAACCGAACCCGAACGCCGCCAGCACCTGCTGGCCATCGCCGAAGAGTTCCGGATCAGTCTAAAAGAAGCTGGTTTTACCGTAAGGGATGGCGTAACGCCAATCATTCCCATCTTGGTTGGGGATATGAACAAAACGTTCCTTGTCTGTAAGGTCCTTTTTGAGCATGGCGTCTATGTCAACCCGGTAGTTGCGCCTGCCGTCCCGGCTGATGCCACGTTGATCCGCACCAGCCTCACCGCTACCCATACGCGGGAACAGATCGACCGCGCCGTACAGACCTTAGTCAAGATCGGCAAAGAAATGGCGATCATTCCCGCCTAACGACAACCGGCAGCAGAAAGCCTCCTGTCCGTTGCGGAGAGGAGGCTTTCTTTCTTATTATGTATGCCTGCTGTTGTTACTTAAAATCAATCCCATAAAAAATCCGGGTTAACTTTTCCTTGAAACGTTGAGAAACAAACCGGGCGATAAAGGGAAATTTCGTCGATAGGAAATCGCCCGCCACATAATACGGACGGGGGTTCTTCTGCCCAGCGATCTTGAGAACTTGGTCGGCAACCACCTGTGGGGAAGGGGATTTTTCCATGTTAACATCGATCACCCGCCAACTGGGTTCTGTCCATTTTTTGTAGGGTGACGCTTCCTTTAACCCGAATTGCGTGACGTTATTAAAGTTCGTTTTGATATCCCCTGGTTCAACCGCAACCACCTTCACCCCAAAAGGCCGGAGTTCCTGGCGGAGCCCTTCGGTCAAGGCCGATAAGGCCGATTTGGTTGCCGAATAATGGACCTGAAAGGGAATGACAAACCGGGCGGCTAAAGAAGTAATATTGATGATTAAACCAGCACCCTGTTCCCGCATGACCGGCGCAACCGCCTGGATTAATCGCAAGGCTCCGAAGTAGTTAGTTTCAAAGATCTCTTTCACCTTCGCCAGAGGGAACTCTTCCAAGGGCCCAAAGACCCCAAACCCTGCGTTGTTAATCAAAATGTCAATGCCCCCGGCTTCTGCCATAAAACGGTCTACCCCGGTGCGCACCGAATGATCGTCATTCACATCCATCGCCAAGAATTTCACCTTCTGGCGCAAGGGTTCGGGGAAAGTCGCCACCTTAGCTAAATCGCGTGTCGTTCCCCAGACCAGACATCCCTGCTCCGCCAATGTTTGTGCAATTGCCGCACCAATCCCGGAAGAAGCTCCGGTAATAAGCACTTTTTTCCCTGACAAACTTGTTGCCATCAAAAAACGCTCCTTTACTATTGCTTTTGGCCGACGGATCCTTCCGCCAGCGGATCCGGCCGGGGATCCTTCCCACCGAAAAAGATCTTAACCCGCTGCCAAAAGGTCAACCCCCACTTGTCCCAGGTTTTGATGACTTGATCGGTTACATCTTCCCCGCCAACCTGTAAACCGCCTTTCAGGAGAATACAATCGAACTTCTTCTTCTTCGCAACATGGGCCACCACTGCTTCCAACTCCTCCAGGACGGCCTCTTCTTCCCGTCGGAAGCTTTCCTCTAATTCCTGCTTTTTCTGGTCGATCCGGGCCTGGGTCGCAACCGCCAGCTCCCGACTGCGGTCGTAATCCTCCGGGCTTAACGCCCGTATCTGCTGTTGGTGTTCGGTCAAAACCTGAGCCGTAAACTCCTCCAAAAGCAGGCGGTTATTTTTTGCCCGCTGCTCCAACGCGATAAAATGGGGGACTACCTTTTTGATCCTGGGTAGATCGATCAGACCAATTTTCGGTTCGGGGATTTTAGTCTTCGCTTCTACCGTCCCGTGGGGCCAAGTACAAGCGAAGACCAGAAAGAGTAGGCCAAAGGTTAATGTCAACAAGAGGATAGGTCGTTTTTCCATCTTAAACTGCTCCTCCTCGGAAGTATTAATGATCGAAAGATAAAACTTTACGCACCTTCTTATCCTTTGGTCCGGTGCTAACACAGAGATATTCAACTTGCTATAACAATCTCCTGCCGGGAATAATTAACGTCTCGACAGAAAGAATAACCCGCCAACCGGCGGGCCATTTGGGCAACCGTTAAAAGCTAGTATTTTACCCTTTTTCCGGTATGGAGCAGGATCGTTTCTTCCCCAATGTTGGTAGCGTGGTCGGCAATCCGTTCCAAAAAGCGGGCGATCATATTAAACCGAACCGTTTGCCGAATTGAACGGGGTTCTCCTTCTCTCCACTCGCCACTGGTCAACTCTTTATAAATAGTGTCACAAAGATTGTCGGCTTCTTCGTCTTTACGACAGACTGCCTCGGCTAAGTCCGGATTACCATCAAGAAAAGCCCTTAATGCCACTTCAAGCATATTAAGGGCTAAAGAAGCCAATTGTGGGATATGAATCAACGGTTTTATATATTCTTCATTTTTTAACTCCAGAACGATCTCCGCAATATTGGTCGCATAATCGGCGATCCGTTCCAGATCTTTAGCCATTTTAAACACGGAAAGACTACTACGGAGTTCCTTCCCGTGGGGGGTCTTTTCCGCAAGAAACCGGGTAATCTTGTCTTCAAAGACGATCAGTTCGTTATCAAACAGGTCATCCTCCCGGATAATTTCCAGTGCTACTTCCGGATCTTTTTCCACTAAAGCATTGATCGCCCGTTCAACCCTTTTTTTCACTGCTTCCCCCATCTTTTCGATCTCCGACATCAACTGTTCAAGCTGGTTCAACGAAACCACACCTTTCTCGTAAATGTACTTGGCCCTCTACATATTTTTAACGACTATTTTGGTAAAAAAATTCCCGGTAGCATTAATATTAGTTACAAAACGATAAAATCCTCCTGCAACTTGGTAATGCGCTTTTTTTCACCTGTTTTGCCTATTCCCTACTGCTAGCGGGGAGGATTTAATCTTAAATTAGCGAAATGTTTAATGATTGGTCTTTATTATCTTGAGTGAGGAGGTGAGCGGAAAGCAGCATCAGAACAACCTAGGCTGGTATTATCTTTTTATTTATGTTCTACCCATGACTTGATAACTTGCTACAGGATTATGAAAAAAATATTCCTTTGGGAGGAGTTTTATAATGTCGATCAAAATCGTCACCGATTCCACGGCTGACCTCTCACCAGAATTAAAAAAACGCTATGGTATTGAGGTGGTTCCCCTTACGGTCCACTTTGGTGAGGAGGTTTACTATGATGGTGTCGACCTCACTCAGGATGAGTTTTTAGATAAAGTCAATACATCACCCGATTTCCCCAAGACAGGCCAGGCGACACCCGCCGCCTTTTTAGAACTTTTCCGCCGCCTCGGCGCGGAAGGAAACGAGATCTTCTATGTGGGAATCTCGGCGGAACTGTCCGGTACATACGCCTCCTCCTGTCTGGCAGCACAAGAATTGGCCGACGCCTCCATTGCCACCGTTGATTCCCGCAATCTTTCGATGGGCATCGGTATTCTGGCCTTGCATGCCGCCGAGATGGCCGAGCAAGGTCTGTCTCTTGAGGAGATTACCGACCGCATCACCGCCATGACGGCGCGGGTAAGAACCTCCTTTATCGTCAATTCGCTGGACTTTTTGTATAAAGGAGGAAGACTCACCCGAACACAAGCATTAGTCGGTAACGTTTTACAGATTCACCCGCGCATTGAGGTTGTCGACGGCAAGATGTGCGTTCCAGAAAAATTCCGTGGGAGCAAAAGCAAAGCCAACGCCCGTCTTTTAGAATGGGCCACCGCCAACCAAGCCCGGATCGACGACAACTGGATCTCCGTTACCCACTGTCGTGACGAAGAATCGGCCAATCTCATCGCCTCACAGCTCCGGGAGATGGGGTTAGCACGCAATGTCGTCATTACCGAAGCCGGTGCCGTTATCTCTACCCACTGCGGCCCCGGAACCGTAGGCATTATCTACCTTGAAAAAGAGGATTGATTAAAACAAGGGGACCGAAAAGGTCCCCTTGCTGCTTCAACAGTTGCTTTGTTTCTATTGTCAATCTAAGTTAAAACCATCTTCCACCATCTCCACGAAAACCCGGACAATCTCCGGATCTAATATCTTTCCGGCTTCCTGTTTAACTACAGCCAAGGCCTCCTCCGGAGAAAGCGGTTCTTGCCCGCGGAGCCCGTGGCGCAACTGGTCATAGTAGTTGGCGATGGCAATAATCCGGGACGTCCGCGGAATCGCCACCCCCTGCAGGCCTTTGGGATAACCGCTCCCATCCCAGTTTTCATGATGGCTAAGAACATATCTTGCCACCTCCATTGTCTGGGGCGAAGCATTGGCGATCCGGTATCCGGCAACCGGATGTTCCTTCAGCTTATGCTGTTTCTCCTCTGTATGGGGCCCCTCCGGCGATAAGGTTTCCGGGAGGACGATTTTCCCCAGGTCATGAAGGTAAGCCGCTTGTTTTAGTCGGCCCAAATAGGACTGGGGCAGTTGCATCGCCTTGCCAATCGCTACCGATAATTGACTCACCCGATCGGCGTGTTCTGCCTCCCGGGGGAATCTTACGTGATAGGATTTGATGATTCTTTGGATCGCTTCGTTATTAAACCGTTCACTGTCGATCGCTTTTTCCAGGTACATCCGTTCTTCCGCATTACGGATGGTTTGGGCAAGATCTTCGGTCACGGTGTTTCTGGTATCGCAACCCAAGGAGATACTCCCCGCAAGGCCATTGATCCGTTCTTGGGCAAACTGCTTCTTGACCTCCCTGCGAAGCCTTTCCCCTTCTTCCGCTGTGGTTCGGGGTAAAAAGACAACAAACTCATCACCGCCCCAGCGGGCAATCACCGTACCCTCTTTTTGGCATACTTTAGTAAATACCCCTGCAGCCTTCTGTAACAGAAGATCACCCGCATTATGCCCGAATATGTCGTTGGTCACTTTTAGGCCATTCACATCGCCCATAATCACCGAAAGCGGGAGATTTGCCTCCGCGGCAAATCTATTGTGTTCTTTCTCGACATATCTCCGATTATATAGGCCGGTTAAAGGGTCATGATAGCTAAGATAGATCAGGTCCCGTTTATTGTTATATTCTTCGGTCACATCCCGGACATAAGCACCCACTCCGTAACGGCCGTTGGCCAGTTTAACCGGGAACTTTGTGGCCGCAAAAACCCGGTCACGCCAGATTAATTCTTTTTCAACCACCATCTTGTCGGCCAAAACCTGAAGATCGGTCTTTTTACTGAAGTCGGCAAACTCCCGGTCGGCAAAAGCGAAGACATCCTTTCCAATAACCTCGCTCACTTTTCTCCCATAAAAATCAGCCAGAGCTTTATTGACCAGAAGATACCGGAGATTTTCGTCCTTTAAGTAAATAAAGCTCTGGTTGGTATTGATATAGGTTTCCAATATTTCATTAAGAACCGTGTTCTCCTGATAATTCTTTTTTAAACAGCGGTAGTTTTTTAATAACAAGAGCGTAAACACGCCCAGCAGAAGCAGCGCGCCAGAGAGCATCAGAATAAGCCCGCGGTTTTGCTCGCCTGACTTATACTGTTCGTTGTTATCATAGACCATTAAAAAGCAGAAAACGACAAGGAGGATCATAACGACCAAAATGGTTTTTTTCATCAAGATCCCTCTCCACACATATTGGATCTGGTGCGGTTAAAAGAGTTCATAATAAAAACAACTTCCTTCGGCAGCCCGGCGGTCTTGGTTTAACTCGAAGTATAAACTGAATTCTCGAGGTGTAAACCGAAATTAAACTTTAGACCCGTAGCTTTGCGTCACCGGCTTTCGCCGGATTTGCCCTTTCGCTAACTAAGTTGTTTCCGCAGATATCAATCCTTAAGAAACATATTATCATAAAAATAGTAGCATGAACTGAAATGTAAAGCAACCATTAAATCATATTTTTGCCGATTTTTGCCCTTTTTTGCTACTTTTACTTAAAAATAAAGATTTTTGCGGTAATTATTTTTTGCTTTTGAAAATATAAATTGTGAAAAAGAGGAAATTGGTTTGGCGTCGAAAAGATATTACATATATAATTTTTTTCAAAGGAAAGGAGGAGTCAAAACTGTATAATCTAGACCAACTCCTCTCTTATCTTGTCTTTATCACCGTTATTACCTTCATTGTCGAACGGATCATTGAAAATTTACTGATTCCTTTACTCCCCCCGGTGCCGACAAAAGGGGAACATCCGAACCAAAACACCGGGAAAATAGTGGCTCTCCGTACTTATGTGACTTTAGGCCTCACCTTTGCCTTCGGATTAGGACTGGCACTGGCTAATCCCCGGTTCCGTTTTCTCGCGGGTGGACTGGGGATGGAAGCAACACCCTTGATCGACAGCCTCTTCACCGCTGCGCTCATGGCAGGCGGCTCCCAGCCGCTCCACTCCATCATCGAACAGACCCGAACTAAAAACAAATAAAGTTACCGGCTGTTACCACAAAAAACTGGAACTGGATTGATTTTTTCGTCAAAACCTAGTAATTTATAAGTAAGTCGCGGATAATCCGGGGAACAACTTGAACTATTCCGTAATAATCCTGATGGGAAATAGATGGTCTAAATAAAAGGAGAAGAAGAATGAAGTACAAATTGGTAGCAGTTGATGTGGATGGTACCCTCCTTGATAGCAAGAGTAACCTAACACCAGAAACGATGAAAGCAGTCCAAGAAACCGTCGCGGCGGGGGTAATCCTTACGATCTGTACCGGTCGTCCGATCCAAGGGGTCAAACCATTGATCGATAAACTAGGTTTAGACCTACCATTTATCACGTACAACGGAGCCATGATCGTGATGGGTAAATCGGGGAAGATCCTTTACGACCAAACAATGCAGGGTGCAGACGTGAAAACCGTATATAAGCTTGGCGAAAAATTCAAAACCACGATTGTAATATGGGCGAACAACAAGCTCTACATCCATCCACTGACCCAGAAAGCAGCGGCTTATTCCGAGTTGTCAAAAACAAAACCTGAACCCATCACCGATCTAGAAGCACTCATCGCGCAAGGGGTAACAAAAGTCCTTTTTTACGACGAAGTAGAGGCCATCCGTGATTATGAGAAAGCGGTTGCCCCGGACGTCCCCCCAACGGTCAACTACTGTACCTCCCAACCGTTCCTCCTTGAATTTTTCGATCAGAAAGTATCAAAAGGCAACGCTTTAGCCCGACTGAGCGCTTATTACGGCTTTTCCCGGGAAGAAATCATCGCAATCGGGGACGGGTTTAATGATCTACCGATGATTAAATACGCTGGACTTGGAATCGCCATGGCCAATGCCGACGACGCCATTAAGCAACAGGCCGACTATGTAACGCTCTCCAACGATGAAAACGGTGTTGCCCATGCCATCTACCGCTTCTGTTTCAACAGAGAACTGTCGGTTTAGTTGTCGACTTTATCGAAAATATACAAAGGATCAACAGGAACAGTTAATCTTTAAAAAATCAAGGAGGGGAAGTTTTGAGCATTACAAGGATACCTTTTGGCAGTATTGGTGGGAAGGAAGTCTTTCAGTTTACCCTCGAAAACAAGAGCAACATGACGGTGAAGATCATTAATTTCGGGGGCATTATCACATCGCTCCTGGTCCCGGATAAAACCGGAAAAGTTGACGATGTGGTCCTTGGTTTTAACAACTTGGCCGACTACTTAACCGATCACCCCTACTTCGGCGCGCTCATCGGACGTTTCGGCAACCGTATCGCCAAAGGCCGTTTTCTTCTAAACGGGAAAGAGTACCGTCTCGCCCTTAATGACGGCGAGAACCACATTCATGGCGGAAACGTCGGTTTTAACCGGGTGGTATGGGATGCGGTAGAGTTCCGTAACGCGGAAGGGGTTGGTGTGGAACTCAGTTACATAGCAAAAGATGGTGAGGAAGGTTACCCCGGCAACTTAACCACCACGGTCTCCTACTTATTGAACGACCGCAATGAACTGATCATTAACTATCTGGCAACCACCGATCAACCAACCATCATCAATCTGACCCAACACAGTTACTTCAATTTAAAAGGCGAAGGCAATGGCGATATCTTGGAACATGAAATTATGATTAACGCCGACCGTTATACGGCCGTAGATGAAAAGTTGATTCCCACCGGCGAACTAATACCAGTGGAAAATACCCCTTTGGACTTCACCGCATGGCAACCGATCGGGGCGCGGATCAACCAGGTAACCGGGGGCTATGATCATAATTATGTTTTAAACCGTAAAGGCACCGAACCGACCTTAGCCGCAAGCGTCCGCGAACCACAAAGTGGCCGGGTCATGACGGTCTATACGACCGAACCGGGAATGCAGTTTTATACCGGAAACTTTCTCGATGGGACCTTTACCGGAAAACGTGGTGCAAAATACGGAAAACACAGCGGGTTCTGTCTGGAAACCCAACACTTCCCCGATTCCCCGAATCGCCCGGAGTTTCCTTCGACGGTTCTCAATCCGGGCGCGGTCTACCGACAAACGACAATTTATCGCTTCGAAACCGTATAAAAACAAGGGGGGCTGGTTCGTTTACCAGCCCCCTTTTCGCCCCCTAATGATTAAACGAGCAAGCTTTACCCCGCTTAGCTTAATTGGTGTAGATCGCAAGTCTCGAGCAGAACAATCTGCATGCGAATCTTATCCAATAGTTCGACAATAACCGTCTCCTTTGTGACAAACCGGACTATTCCATAGCAGTGCTGTTCAAAGGTATCATAAATGCGACCGGCACTATGGCAGCCCCGGGGGACCGTCGCGGTACTGTTTGCCACATAACCGACTTGGCCAACCGGTTCTATCTCAACCCGGATCGCTTCATCATCAAAGGGATTATTGGGTTCCTTGACAAGTTTTACGATTTGATCGGGTTTAAAAATCTTCCGACCGTAAAATTGACCAAACCCGACGACCGCAACATATCTTTCCACTGACACCCCCATAACCGCCTTTCCGTTTTCTTGCTTCTATTTTACCATAGGAACGGAACCAAAGGTAGCCGTTTTCTTTTTAAATTCTTGAATCAAATCCTGGTACCGCACCGCCACTTCGTCAATGATCTGTTCCCAGTGCTGGTAAATGGTACGCTGCGCCTCCGCCCCCACCGCTGCTAACCGCTGCGGATCGCCTATGATTGTCTGTATCCGCTGGGCGAGACTCTCCGGATCATTCTTGGTCAGAAAACCGTTCACATTATCAATAATTCCTTCCGCGCTGTTCGCGCCGGCCACAACCACTGCCGGGCATTGCGCCGCCGCTGCTTCCCGAATTACAATCGGTGCATTATCGTACACCGAAGGGAACAAAAACAGATCCGCCCGGGCATATAGGGATTTCAAAAGATCGCGGTCGAGGACACTACCCATAAAAATGACGTGTTCCGCGAGACCAACCTCCTTAACCAGCTCTTTCATCTCTTGTTCCGCATATCCGGTCCCGACAAAAATCATCCGGAAGCTTGCACCCCGTTGGTGCAGTAACTGCAGCGCCTGGATGAGCATCCGCACATTCTTTTGCCATATATGCTGACCAACGAAGAGAAATACCGCTTCCCGCGGGCCGATTCCCAACCGGTGGTTGATCAATGTACGGCGCGCCTCCAGATCCGTCGGTGGTTCAAACTCGGTACCGTTGTATACAATCTCCACTTTCCCCCGGTAACCATACTCCCGGAGCGTGTTCGCAGTTGCCTGGTTTACGGTCCAGACGGCATCAACTTGTGAAAAAAACTTTATTACCTGTTTAACACCGAACCAGGCAAGGTTCTCCGCTTTGACTACCGCTTTAAAATCATCATAAAACTTGGAATGAAAAGTGGCGACAATGGGAATACCCTTTTGCCGGGCAATTTTCAGGGCCAACTGTCCCGAAGAGAACGGAGAATGGGTATGTACCAGATCAAAAGGGATCGCTTTTAATCGCCGTTGCACTTTTCGATCAATTTGCGGACACCCTAACCGGTATGGCGGACGAAAAACCAGCGGTAAAGACATGTAGCGCATTACCGGAAAAGGATCCTGATCGCGATAACCGGGAAACGCTGGGGTTACCACATAACACTGACCGTATTTTTTATTGAGCCAGTAAGCATAGTTCTTGGTCACATTGGCCACCCCGTCCATCACCGGAGGATATGAGTCATTAAACTGTCCAATCAGCATCCGCCGCTCCATAAAATGCCTCCCACAACCGAATATTATTTTTCCCGCTAGAATTCGGAAGAATCCTTAGCAGAATATACAAGTCAACTTCCAGGCTCAGCTTGCCAGCGCGGGCGACTACCATCCAAAAAAAAAGAAAGCCAAGTGTTGAGAAGAAGCTTTACTCTTGATCATAATTATATAACAACCAGCGGTAAACGCAATCGGTTTCCGTGATTTTTCGCTTCGTCCTCTATTCACTTGACTTATTTTAAAAGGTGTAATCGCTAGTTCGGGTCGCCAAGTCGCTTCCTATTCTATTAAGGCCGCGGCCTCCTGGTCAAGGAGCAAGGTAACATCCGGATGGGTCTGGAGAAATGTCGAAGGACATTCCGTCGTCACCAAGCCCTCCATAGTCTTTTTGATTGCTTCTGCCTTACTCTTCCCGCTGGCCAGCAATAATATCCGGCGCGCTTTCAAGATCGTTCCGATCCCCATTGTCAACGCCTGCCGTGGCACTTCCGCCTCCGTCTGGAAGAAACGACTGTTGACCTTAATGGTCTCCTTCTTTAAATCCACCAAATGCGTCCGCGCCTGTAAATAGGGGTTAGGTTCATTGAACCCGATATGTCCATTGACCCCGATCCCCAACACTTGAAGATCAATCCCCCCCGCCGCCGCAATCATCTGTTCATAATTGCTACATTCGGCTTCCACCGGATCGGCCGTTCCTTTTGGCAGATGGATCTTCCCCGGATTAACATTGATGTGGTTAAATAAGTTCTTATACATAAAATAGTGGTAACTTTGGGGGTGATCCGGTGTTATCGGGTAATACTCATCCAAATTAAAGGTGGTCACCTTGGAAAAATCAAGTTCTCCCCGTTCGTACATGGCGATCAGTTCACGGTATAGCCCCAAAGGTGTGCTGCCCGTCGCCAAACCCAAAACACAGTCAGGTTTCAATAGTACCTGTGCAGCGACGATTAATGCTGCTTTTTTACTGATTTCATCATAATCTTTACCAATCACAATCCGCATTTTTGCCTTCGTCCCTTCCGCCCATATTTCCAATTAATCGATTTTCTCTAGTCTATGGCTAACTCCTGCTTTTCAGTCAGGATTTTTTCGCAAACCTTCCTAAACAATCTCGATCAGATCAACCTTTTACCGCACCCGCAGATACTCCTTCGGTAATCTTATTCCGGAAAGCTAGGTAGAAGAGGAGTAAGGGAAGCAAACCGATCACTAATGCCGCAAACTGTTTTCCGTAATCCGACGATAAAGCACTGGAAAACTTCATAATCCCCACCGGTAATGATTTAAGCGCTTCGCGGGAAACCAGAATATTGATCATCATAAATTCATTCCAAACGCCGAGGACATTTAAGATCGCCAACGTTGAAATGACTGGTTTTGCCATAGGAAAAATGATCTTCGCTAGAATCTGAAAATAGCCCGCCCCATCAATCCGCGCTGATTCAATAATTGAATCATGAATTCCTTTGACATATTCCGTACACAAATAAACGCCGATCGGAAGGCCCAGACCGGTATAGGGAATTAACACGCCTAAACGGGTGTCAAGCAGATTCACGGCATTCGCCATTAAAAACAGCGGCACCATAATCGATTGAATCGTAAGTAAAATCCCAATAACGAAACTACCATAAAGAATGGGCGTTGCTTTCGATTTAATCTTGGCAAAGGCAAAGGCGGCGGCCATGGAAAGGACAATAACCGCAAGGGTCGAGACCGTAGTGTAAAACACACTGTTTTTGATTAACACACCCATGTTACCAATCTGCCAAGCCTGTGGATAGTTTTTGAAAAACCAGGTGGCCGGCAGTCCCAACCGGTTCAACTGAAACTCCTGCGTCGTCTTGAAGGAGCTTAAGGCAAGCCAAATCAAAGGCGCAATCGATAATACCGCAAAAAGAGTAAGGATCAACCCAAAGAAAATCCGGGAGATGAAACCGGCTTCATCATGTAGTGTTCTGGGCTGGTGACGCTCTTTTTTCTTCTTTAATGGGTCCTCAATCGTCAGCGGAATTGTCCTCATTCTTCTCTCCCCCCAAATTTCTTCTCCACAAGTTTAGTGATGATAATTAAAAGGAAACTAAAAGCCATCATAAAAGTGGAGACAGCGTTCGCCCGCGGATAATTGGGCGCTCCCCGAAACGCGGTATCATACATATAAAGCGCTAAAACCGATGTTCGCCGTGCCGGATTTCCACCGGTCATGGCAAAGATTAAATCAAAACTCTTGAGTGATCCGGAGATCGCCAGAATTGAGGAGGTGACAATTACTCCGGATAAGGCCGGAAGTATTACATGGCGTAGGCTTTGCCATTCTGTGGCTCCGTCAATCTTGGCCGCTTCGATCACTTCTTTATCAATTTTCTGCAGGTTCGCCAGGAAAATAATAAAGTAGGTTCCGGTGTAATACCAAAGCATTACCAAAAGCACAGGAACGATTGCTGTACGCGGATTTGACAGCATGGTGTTTTGCCATCCCGGTATAAAGTACTGCATAATTTCGGTAACCGGCCCGTAAGGCGAGAAAATGGTTTGCCAGAGAATACCGACAATTACAGAAGAGATGACACAGGGCAAATAAATTACGGTTTGAAAAAAGCCTTTCGCCCGAATCATATTGCGGTACAAGGCATAGGCCAGAATAAAGCCCAGCGGAATCTGGCCAAAAACGGAGAGCAAGACAATATATACGTTATTCTTTAAAGAAATCCAAAAATAACGGTCATTCCACATCCGGACGTAGTTCGAAAAACCGGCAAAACGAACCGGTGTCGAACCGCCAAAAATCTGACCGCCGGAATAGTCACTCACACTGATCCAAAGAGAAAAGATCATCGGAAAGGCAACCACGGCAAAGTAAATAAGGACTGCGGGTAAAACCATCAGAAGGTAGGCATGGCGTTCTTCTGCTTTGGTACGGTGTGTTTTCATCTTTTACTACCTCCCATAATAAAGTGGCCTGGGGTACTTACAGCACATCTTTGATCGCGATACCGGCCGATCCACATGGGGACTTGTTGGGTCGATACGGAGAGAAACCTTGCGGGGCACGTGGAAACGTGCCCGCAAGGTAACCTGTCTTGTTTCTTTTATGGTTTACTTGTTGCTCCTCGCCCAGTCATTATAGGCGGCTTGGACACTCCGGGCAACCTCAACCGGAGTAGCTAAACCGAGACCGATTTCCTGCAAACCAATGTTGAGCGGAATGCAGATTTCGGGGGGAATCTTGTCGTCCAAAACATGGGTTCCGCCAATACGGCCGTAGAATTCCGCTCTTTCCTGTGCCAAGGGCTCAAGTTTATCGCTGGTTACGCCTTTCCGTGTGGGGAAAGCAGCACCAGTTTCTAACCGTACTTTTTGCACTTCCGCCGAATTCAACCAGGAGATCAGACGCCAGGCGGCTTTTTCTTCCGGAGAACCCGGTTTTACCTGTGCACTCATGGCATAACCAACAGCGGGCACAATCGAAGAGGTTCCATGGTTGATTTCACCCGGGATCGCCGGGAACACCGTCATCACAATATCCTTCTGTTTTTCCGGTGGGATGAGAGCTTCCCCGGTTGACTCGTCGGTTAAGAAAGCACCTGCTCTCCAGTCACCATCGATCATAAACGGTGCGCGGCCAGCGGCAAATAAGGCTGGTGCTTCGCCATAGGGCGTTTGCATTGCGTTCCGGTTAATTACACCGTCTTTGAAGAGTTGTTCGTAGAACTTAAGCGAATCAACAAAGACCTTATCGGTAAACTTGGCTTTACCATCGAGGAAATCATATAGTTTTTGGTCGCCGACAATCCGGCCGAAGATCATACTGTACAGGACCGATTGCATTACCCAATCATCCTGAGCACCCACGATGATACAATCTTTACCAGCCGCCCGTAACGGAGCAACCATTGCTTTCAGATCGGCGTAGGTTTTCGGCATTTCAAGCCCGAGTTCTTTCAATAATGCCGTATTTACGTACATGGCGTGGGAAGCGGTGAGCCCAATCGGCACCATCGCGAGATACCCACCTGCTTGCGGTTCTAGCGCAGCATCGATAAACTCGTTGCGCTCATCGCCTAAGAGCGGGGTAATATCCTTCAGCAATTTCTTCTGATGAAGGGTGGCCGAACGTCCACCGGGCCAGACATAAATCACTTCCGGGAGTTTCCCGGCCGCAGCGTAGGCTTCGGTTTTGTGATGGAAAGGTTCACCAAACTGATCTTCCCTGATCACGAGGATGTCCGGGTTATCCGCTTCAAACTTTTGCCACACATCAGTTATCTCACGAGCGGCACCAGGGCTGCTCGCATCCAAGTAGTTTAGCACCCGAATGGTGACCGGCTCCGCCGCAATAAGAGTGGGTACCAAAGCGAACACCAGAAGCGCTAGTAAAACCAACCACATTGTCGACTTCCGCAGACTCATTAACAGAAAACCTCCTTAAAAAATGAATTTTCATGCTCTACATTCTGCTGGCATCTTTAGGACTGGTAAACCTCGTTGCCGCCGATGATACCATTATGATCCGCCTGTGGTACAATCGGCAACGTAGAGTTTTGACCGTAAACCACCTCCCTTTCCTTTGCTATACCCCCCGCTTATGTAGAAAAACTACTGCAGGAACTATATTTTCACATTGAAAATATGTCGCGAAAAAAAGAACTTTTTCTGGGATCGCGGTGCAAAAACCCGGGGTAGAACGCATCTTTGTTAATCTATTTTTTACAGTTTTATCTTAGCACATTAAATTTTGCCTGTCAATAGAATCGTAACATCCTTTCTTTAGAGTGGTTTATTTTTAGGCATATTTCCGCTTCTATCTGGCGTTTAGTCCGAGTTTGATTCTCTATCTTGACAATTTATAGTGAACATAGTAAGCTAAAGATGAATAATTTCATACTGTAATAAAGAGTATTGGGGCGAGTTTATGGAAAAAGAAAGACGTGGTTTAAGCAGTACGAGCTTAATAAGATCCTATAATGTGGTTTCGGTTTTACAAACCCTTTATCGTGAAGGAGCTTGTTCACGAACCAGATTAGCAAAAGTGACGAAAATGAGCCCGGCCACGATCACCCGGATTGTCGGAGAACTTCTGGCCCAAGGCATCATCGCCGAACACGGCATTGGTGAATCCAACGGTGGCCGCAAGCCCATTCTTTTAAAATTAAGCTATGAAAAACTGTTTATTATCGGGATCCAAATTCGCCGGGACCAAGTCGCTCTGGGGCTAGCCGACCTCAAAGGAAAGTTAATGCGGAAAACCAGTTACTCCCCCTATTCACTCGAACCTGACACCTTAATCCGGGAGTTGGTGCAAGAATTCCAAAATCTCTTGCAAAACGCCAACGTGAAGAAGGAGCATATTCTCGGCGTTGGGGTGGCCATTTCCGGTATCGTCGAAAGTGAACGCGGAATCTTAATCCAATCGGTTAACCTTGGGTGGCGCGATGTGCACATCGCCGAGATGCTCGAAAAACAATTGGACTTTCCAGTTGTGGTGGAAAATGACGCCAACGCCGCCGCCCTTGCCGAGTTATGGTTTGGGAACGCGAAGAACGTCTCTAATTTCCTTTTATTAAAAACCAGTGCCGGCGTTGGGGCGGGAATTATTTATAACCGAAAACTCCTTACCGGGCCCCGCGGAATGGCCGGAGAGATCGGACATATTCCTTTGCAAAAGAACGGGCCCCCGTGTCGTTGTGGACAAAAAGGATGCCTGGAAACCTATTTATACTTTCCAGACGTACTTAAACGGTACCAAAGTGAAACCGGTGAAGCGATCAAAGATTGGTTTGAGCTATATACGAAGATCCTCAACCATGACCCGGTAGCGTGCCAAATCCTTGAAGAGCTGGCTGAAACGATGTCCATTGCCGTCTCGCTCAGCGGCGGTCTGCTCGATTTGGATATGGTAGTTATTAGCGGAGTATGGGCCAATTTTAAAGAGTTATTGATTAACCGCCTTGAACAAAATTTTCAAACCATATTAGAACTGAGCGGTTTGAAAAAAAAGTTCTCCGTCCTCTGCTCTACTTTGGGAGAAGACTCCGATCTCCTAGGGGCGGTCGGCTTATTCACCCAAAAATGGTTTACACCACCAATTTAAAGATGAAAAAAAGATAACTCCCCCTGTGATTACCGAAAAAAAGAACTACCCGGTGGATAGCCGCAGTTAGTCCCGATCAGAAAAAGGAGGATGAGCATGATTAAGTTTGGAACCGGCGGTTGGCGCGCGATCATTGGCGAAGATTTTACCAAAGACAATGTTTGCCTTTTGGCACAGGGGATTGCCGATCTGGTCAAACAACACGCTGCCAAGGCGCAGAAAACAGACCCCTATTTTATCCTCGGCTTTGACCGTAGATTTTTATCGGATAAAGCCGCCAAGTGGATGGCTGAAGTGTTAGCCGGAAATGATATAAAAATATACTTTATTAAACAGGTTGCCCCCACCCCCCTGGTTATGTACACCGTTAAAAAGATGGAGGCCCCCTTTGGGGCGACCATTACGGCCAGCCATAACCCGGCCGATTACAACGGGGTAAAACTATTTACCGCCGGAGGGCGGGATGCGAAAGAGGACGTCACTACGCTTCTCGAAAGCCTGATCGCCAAGGTCGATCCTCAGGCAATCCGTCGCCTTGATTTTGAAGAAGCAAAAGCGCAGAACCGGATTGAAATCATCGATCCTTTCAACGACTACATTGATACGATCTTAGGCATGATCGACACCGAAGCGATTAAAAGGCGTAAACTCCGCATCGTACTTGATCCGATGTACGGAGTATCGAAAACCTCTTTACAAACTATTCTCGTCACCACCCGTTGTGAAGTCATGGTGATCCACGATCGCCACGACACCTTGTTTGGTGGCCGCTTACCTTCCCCGACCACCCACACCCTTCACCGTTTAAGAAACACCGTAGTTGAAAACGGATTTGACCTGGGTATTGGAACCGACGGCGATGCTGACCGGATCGGGATTATTAATGAGCAAGGTGATTTTATCGCCCCCAATCAGATCCTAGCCCTTCTCTATTATTATTTATTACGTTACAAGGGCTGGACCGGCGGTGTAGTGCGGAACCTCTCCACCACTCACCTGTTGGACGCGATCGCCCGTGATTTCGGGGAAGAATGTTACGAGGTTCCAGTTGGTTTCAAACACATCAGTGCCAAAATGGAAGAGACCAACGCCCTAATCGGCGGGGAAAGCAGCGGTGGTTTAACTATTCGGGGCCATATCCCGGGTAAAGACGGGATCTTTGCCGCCAGTCTCCTCATTGAAGCCCTTAGTATCACCGAAAAAAGCGTCTCTGAATTATTAGCCGAAATTGAGGCGAAATATGGTGCATATCACATGGCGGAAAAGAACATCTCCTTCCCCTCCGCCCAAAAATCCGCCCTCATGGCAAAGATTTTTAACCGGCAAAATTTACCGGATTTCGGGCTTAAAATCGCCCGCATCAGTGATTTCGACGGTTTAAAGATCTACTTTGAGTCGGGCGAGTGGATTAGCATCCGGTTCTCCGGAACGGAGCCTCTCCTCCGCATCTACGCCGAAGCCGACAGCGAAAAAAGCTCCACCGCTCTTTGCAACATCATGACCGGTTATTTAGGACTCGAATAATATACCAGGATAAAGGAGAAATAAAATGCGTTATGGATACTTCGATAACGAAAATCGTGAATACGTAATCGAGCGCCCGGACACCCCGGTCTCCTGGACCAATTATTTAGGTGTCAAAGACCTCTGCACTGTGATCTCCAATAATGCCGGCGGTTACTCCTTCTACCGCCAGGCACAACATCACCGGATCACCCGTTTTCGACCCAATGGCGTCCCCATGGACCGGCCTGGGCATTACGTTTATCTGCGGGACGACGAGACGGGCGATTATTGGTCAGTTTCTTGGCAACCGGTGGGCAAAGATTTAAATAAAGCCACCTACCAATGCCGCCACGGCCTTTCTTATTCGAAATTTTTCTGTACATACCAAGGGATTGAAGCAGAACAACTCCTTTTTATCCCCATCGATGATGATGTGGAGCTCTGGGATGTGCGGATTAAAAATTCTTCCGCCAAACCACGCCAGCTAAGTGTCTTCTCCTATCTTGAATTTTCCTTCCACCACATTGACATCGACAACCAAAACTTCCAAATGAGTCTCTACGCCAGTGGTTCCAGCTACCAAGATGGTGTAATCGAATATGATTTCTTCTACGAACCCTGGACTTTCCACTATTTTACCGCGAATTTTGAGCCGGACAGCTACGATAGTCTCCGTGACCGCTTCCTTGGCTCCTACCGCACGGAGAGCAATCCACTTGCCCTCGAACGCGGCCAGTGTTCCAACACGAGCGAACTCGGGGGTAACCATTGCGGTGCCCTGCATAAAAGAATTACCCTAGCCCCGGGCGAAGAAAAACGCCTTGTCTTTATGTTAGGCGTCGGGAACCGGGAAGTCGGCCAGCGCATGCGGGCGAAATATGGAAACCTTGAAAATGTAGACAACGCCTTCCAAGGGCTGAAGGACTACTGGAAACGAAAGTTAGCCAAACTACAGTGCCAAACGCCCCATGAAGGGTTTAATACCATGATCAACACCTGGAACCTTTACCAGGCGGAGACTTGCGTTGTCTGGTCCCGGTTTGCCTCCTTCATCGAAGTTGGCGGCCGCACCGGACTGGGGTACCGTGACACCGCCCAGGATGTGATGAGTGTTCCCCATACTAACCCGGAAAAAGTCCGCCAACGCATCATCGAGCTTTTACGGGCCCAAGTAAGTAGCGGATATGGTTTACATCTTTTCGAACCGGAACACTTTGACCCGGACCGTCCTCCGGCACCGAAATTCAAGTCACCAACCGTCGTCCCGGAACCAGAACCAGGCTCGCTGATCCACGGCCTGGAGGACACTTGTTCCGATGACCACCTTTGGTTAGTTCCGTCGGTCTGTCAGTATGTGAAAGAAACTGGTGATCTCGCCTTTTTCGATGAAATGATTCCTTTTGCCGATGGTGGCGCAGCTTCCGTCTACGAGCATCTAAAACGTGCCTTGGATTTCTCCACGGAACAAGTGGGGCCCAATGGAATCTGCAAAGGGCTGCGGGCCGATTGGAACGATTGCCTTAATCTCGGTGGCGGAGAGAGCGCCATGGTCTCTTTCCTGCACTACTGGGCCATGCAAGCCTTTATTGAAGCCGCCGCTTTCTTAGGGCGCCAGGAAGACGTGGAAAAATACAGCGCCATCGCTGAACAAGTGCGTGAAGCTTGCGAGACAACCCTCTGGGATGGCCGCTGGTACATCCGGGGAATTACCGCCAACGGCGCGAAGATTGGCACCCAAGACAATGAGGAAGGCAAAGTTCACCTGGAATCAAACAGTCTGGCGGTGCTCTCTGGTGCAGCCTCTCCCGAACGGGGTCGCCTTTGTATGGATGCGGTCGACCAATACCTCTACTCCGATTGGGGGATCCATCTGGTCTGGCCCTGTTACACCAAGCCCGATGATGAAATTGGGTTTGTAACCCGGGTCTACCCAGGTCTTAAAGAAAACGGCGCCATCTTCAGCCACGCCAACCCCTGGGCCATCGTGGCCGAATGCCGGTTAGGCCGGGGAAACCGCGCGATGAAATTCTATGATGCGCTCTTACCTTATAATCAAAACGATAAAATTGACATCCGGGAAGCCGAGCCTTACTCCTATTGTCAATTCATCGTTGGTCGGGACCACACGGCCTTTGGCCGGGCCCGCCATCCGTGGCTAACCGGTAGCTCCGGCTGGATGTACACCGCAGCCACCCAGTGGATTTTAGGTCTCCGGCTCACTTTTGACGGCCTAATCATCGATCCATGTATCCCGGAGGACTGGGAAGAATTCCAAGTCACCCGCCAGTGGCGCGGCGCCACCTTCCATATTACCGTAAAGAACCCGGATCGGGTCCAAAAAGGGGTCAAAAGCATCGTTTTGAATGGCACGCCGCTCCAAGGAGCAATCCCCCCACAAGCGGCCGGTACCACCCACGATGTGGTGGTAACCATGGGTTAAGGAGGAACGTTCAGAATGAAAGTTCTCGACCATTTACTCCCCAAACCGGTAACGGTTACACCTAGATCCGGAGTACTCCGGATCACCCCCACCTTTACGCTTGGCCTGAAAGGTGACCCGGGAAAACGGACCCTTACCGGTGCTTCCCGCTTCCTCGCCCGTTTGGCAGGACGCACCGGAATCTTTTTGGCGAACCCGAAACCACTAGTGGCACCGCTACCCAATGACTGCTCATTGGTGGTCAGATACCAACGCCCTGGAAACTTGGCTTTAAATGAAGATGAATCCTACCAGATCGAGATCGGGTCTAACCAAGCCTTTCTCCATGCCGAAACCGACCTGGGCGTATTAAGAGGTTTCGAGACGATCCTCCAACTCCTGACCGCGGATGAAAACGGACCCTTTTTTCCCGCGGTCGACATTACCGATGAACCCCGCTTTCCCTGGCGGGGCTTATTGATGGACTGTGCCCGACACTTCCAGCCGCTAGAGGTCATAAAACGCAATCTGGACGGCATGGCTGCTGTCAAATTAAACGTCTTGCACTGGCATCTAACCGATGATCAGGCCTTCCGGGTGGAAAGCAAGGTCTTCCCCCGCCTCCATCAGGATGGCACGGACGGTGAATATTATACGCAAGAACAAATCCGGGAGATTATTGCTTACGCCGATCTACGGGGGATCAGGGTTGTTCCCGAATTCGACCTCCCCGGCCACACCAGCAGCTGGGTCTTGGGCTACCCGGAACTGGCGAGCGCGCCCGGTCCCTACCACCCAGAAACCGGGTTCGGCGTTAAAGATACCGTCGTCAATCCGGCGCGGGAAGAAACCTATGCATTTCTGGAAGCCTTTTTCCAGGAAATGGCCGCCCTTTTTCCCGATACGTATATCCATATCGGTGGCGACGAAAACAATGGCAAACAATGGCTGGCTAATCCCGAGATCCAAGGGTTTATGCGGGCCAACAATCTTTCGGATCCCCATTCCTTACAAGCCTATTTTAACCGCAGATTACATGCCATTCTGACCAAACTCAATAAAAAGATGGTGGGCTGGGATGAAATCCTCGACCCGGATTTACCCGCCTCCACCATTGTCATTCAAGCCTGGCGGAATAAGGAAAGTCTGTGGCAAGCCGCCAAAATGGGCTACAAAGGGATTCTCTCCCACGGCTATTACCTTGATCTAATGCAGCCCACGGCCTTACATTACCAAAACGACCCTTTGGCAGAGGCCGATCAGCTAACGCCCGAAGAGCAACAGCACATCTTGGGCGGTGAGGCCGCGATGTGGACCGAGTTTATCTCACCCGAAACCATCGACGCCCGCATCTGGCCACGAGCCGCCGCCATTGCCGAACGGCTGTGGTCACCGGCTGCCCATTGTACCTTGGAGGGGCTCGATGACCGTTTAGCCATGGTTAGCTTACGCCTAGAGGAATTAGGGCTGACCCATATAAAGAATTACCCGATGATGCTCCGTCGTTTATGTGGGAGTATGGAGATCGACGCCCTGAAAACCTTGGTTGATCTCTGCGAACCAGTCAAAAATTATGAACGGACCATCCAGTGTCCTGAAGCCACTATCTACTCCCCGCTCACGCGGGTGGTGGATGCGGCGCCCGCCGAAGCGCAAACCGCCCGTAAATTCCACAAACTGGTCCGTGCGTTCTTGTCCACCCTAGAACCGGATCCGAAGGCCTCTGCTATGAGTGATAAATATGAAAACCTACACCGGGCGATCAAAGCACAACTTTCCTTGTGGCAGCAGAACCATGCGGCTTTAGAACCGGTCATTCAAAGCGCGCCTCTCCTTACGGAGATCCAAAGCCTGTCCGCGGATCTCGCCCGGATCGCCGGTCTTGGCCTCGATCTGCTCACTTTCTGGGATAAATGGCAAAACAATGAACCTTTAAACCTGGATTCGGCCTTTTACCAGAAGCAAAAGACCGCCTTCGCCGCCGCCGCAAAACCCCGCGGCCAAGTGGAATTGGTGGTAACGGGTGCCATCGCCGAACTGGTGGAAGCCTTATGGCAAATGATGATGGGCGACCAGTCCCCGCCCCCCAGCAACGCTACAACCGAAGAAGAAGCCATCTGACCGTAGCGCACGACCACGAAGCCAGACAAAAAGCCCACGCCCAAAATCTAGGGGCGGGGCTTCTTTTTTTCGGAAGAAGAGCTGGAAACACCTTTCCCCGCCACGGCGAAAGGTGTTTACGGTATTACAGTTGTTTCCTTTTTCGATCTGTACTATAATAAAAACTATTAATACTCGCCATCCCGTTATGTTGTAAGGAGGAAGCAAGATGAAGAAAGAACCAACACCCACCCCGACCAAGTTCTCCGGGGCGCACAACCGGGTCAGTTTCCGCGTCCGTTATGCCGAAACCGACGCCATGGGGGTTGTTCACCATTCACGCTATTTGCCCTGGATGGAGCTGGGGCGGACCGAATTCTTGCGGCAATACGGCTTTTCCTACCGGCAATGTGAGGAAGAAGGTTACTTTTTCCCCCTGCTTACTGCTACCTGCCATTACCACGCTCCAGCCAAATACGATGATTTGGTTACGGTGGAAACTTGGATCAAAACGATCCGCCCACCTTATATTGAGTTTGCTTATAAAATCACCCGCGAACCCGATGGTTTGCTGCTGGTCAACGGGGAAACGAAACAGATTTGTATTACAAAAGACGGAAAACCCCGCCGGGAACCGGTCAAGCGGATGGAAACCTTCTTCAAAGAACTGTCCTAAGCGGTCTCCAGTCCCGAGGAGCACTGCCCGACAACGCGCAAAAAGCGAGCCGGAGTTTCTTCCTCCGGCTCGCCCTCACCGATTAAACTCAAGATTATACAAGTCCCATTCCCCCTTGAGCTCGGGGGTTTTAATAACTTGTGCCTGATTAAATGGCCAATAGATAAGAACTGCTTTCCCCACCACATCTTCTAAAGGAACAAATCCGACATTGCGCTGGTCCCGACTGTCCATACTCCGGTTCCGGTTATCTCCCATCACGAAAACAGTCCCCTGCGGAATAACCGTCCACTCGTAATCATCATCCATCTTTTCTAAGATATAGGGTTCATAAACGGTCAGACCATTTATCCTTAAGTTGCCGTTGGTAATCTGGAGGTTCTGCCCCTCGGTGGCAATCACCCGTTTGACAAACTTTTTGGTTGGATCTTTCGGCCTAATCACCACGACTTCTCCGGGTTTCGGAGGACGAAAACGATAGGTCAGCTTATCCACGATCAACCTTTGCCCTTCGTGCAGATTGGGCTCCATGGACTTCCCTTCGACCTTGTATGTTTGAAACAAGAAAACCATGATAAAGAGGGCCGTCAGCACCGAACCGGCGATTGATTCGATCCATTCCCTGAGCTCTGATTTTTTAAACTCCACTGGACTAACCTCCTCAACAACTGTCATTCTAAACCCCAATACTTGCCCCAACTCTAGTGTGAACGCGTTAAATTGGGTAAAGTTCCCTTTGCTTTGATCATGAGAGATGAATACAGGAAATCCGCCGCTGGCGGCCAAGCTATGGTGACCCCCTTGCGGCGGACTAGCCTTTTCGGATCAGCGGTTTAGTCCGCAGTGGAGAGCTCAGCCAGACGGTTTTGGACTTTTTGGTAGTCGACTTCAAGGGCGGCCAGTTTCTTCCGTTCTTTTTCAACCACTGCCGGCGGTGCTTTGGTAACAAACTGTTCATTCGCCAGTTTCCCAGTGAGCCGTTTTCTCTCCTCTTCTAAGATTGCCAATTCTTTCTGTAACCGTTTAAGCTCCAAATCGAGATCGACCATCCCGGCCAGGGGTAAAAAGAGCTCTACCCCTTCCACCACCGCGGTCATCGCTTTGGCTGGCTTTACGCTGTCACTATCTTGTACTTCCATCTTACTGAGTCCCGCTAAGGTCTCAAGATACAAACGGTTCGTGGTCAAAATAGCCTGTTTTGGTGCGGGTGTTAAGAAGATCGCTTCCACCTTCCGACCCGGATCGACGCTAGCCTCGGCGCGAATATTCCGGATCGCGCGGGTCAGATTCATAATCAAGCCCATCTCTGCTTCCGCCTGTTCGTCAAGGAGTTTCTCGTCCACCGTCGGCCAGGGGGCCAGGATAAGCATTGTTCCCTGGTGGGGCAGGGCTTGCCAGATCTCCTCGGTGATAAAGGGCATATAGGGATGGAGTAAAGCCATCGTCTGGCGCAGCACGGTAACCAGTACGGTCTGGGTGGTACGTTTGGCCTCCCCCTCCAGCCGGAGCATCGGCTTGGCCATCTCAATATACCAATCGCAGAATTCGTTCCAGATAAAATCATAGAGCAAGTTGGCAAAGCCACCCAAGTCATACCGCTTAAACATGGTTTCCGCAGCCACAATCACCCGCTGGAGACGGGATAAGATATAGCGGTCCGCCAGGGAGAGGGCGGAAAGATCCAGTGTTTCCTCCTCTGCTGGATAATCCTCCAGGTTCATTAGGACAAAACGGGCCGCATTCCAAATCTTATTGGAGAAATTGCGAATCCCATCGATCTTCTCCATCTGGAACCGCTGGTCTTGTCCGAGGGTCGTCCCGGTCGCCAGGGTAAAGCGTAAAGTATCAGCACCGTATTTTTCGATCACATCAAGCGGATCAATGTTCGTCTCGGGCCGGGATTTACTCATCTTTTTCCCATCCTTATCAAGGACCAACCCGTGGATTAACACTTCATGAAAGGGTTTTTCCCCCATAAACTCTAAGCCCATGAAGATCATCCGGGCGACCCAGAAGAAGATGATGTCCCGGGCTGTTACCAACACGGCAGTCGGATAAAAATGCTTTAATTCCGCCGTCTCCTCCGGCCAGCCCATCGTCGAGAAGGGCCATAAGGCCGAGGAAAACCAGGTGTCAAGAACATCCGGGTCCTGTTCCAGTTGGGAATGGCCGCATTTGGTACAGGTTTTAGGTTCTTCCCGGGCTGCGATCTCCGCGCCGCAATCCTGGCAATACCAGATGGGAATGCGGTGTCCCCACCAGAGCTGCCGGGAGATACACCAGTCGCGGATATTCTCCATCCAATTCAAATAGACCTTGGTAAAGCGCTCGGGGACAAAACGGATCTCCCCGTCTTGTACCGCTTTAATCGCCGGGGCGGCCAGCGGCTTCATCTTCACAAACCACTGCTTGGAGATGAGCGGTTCAATCACGGTGTCGCAGCGGTAGCAGGTCCCGACCGCATGGGTCAAGGGCTCTTCTCCGACCAGATAGCCCCCAGCCTTCAGTTCCGCAAGGAGTGCTTTTCGGCATTCATCCCGGTCCATCCCGGCATACTTCCCAGCCGCGTCGGTCATCCGGGCGTCAAAACCGATCACGGTAATCTGTTCTAAATTATGCCTTAAACCGACCTCAAAGTCGTTGATATCGTGGGCCGGAGTGACTTTCACCGCGCCGGTGCCAAACTCTGGATCAACCATTTCATCGGCAACAATCGGAATCTCCCGGTTGACGATGGGTAGGATCACCGTCTTGCCGACCAAATGCCGGTAACGTTCATCCTCTGGATGGACGGCTACCGCCGTATCCCCTAGCATGGTCTCGGGGCGGGTGGTGGCAACTTGAATATACCCGTCGCCTGTGGTCAGCGGATAACGGAGATGCCAAAGGCGTCCAGTTTGCTCCTCATGTTCCACTTCGATATCGGAGAGGGTGGTCGCACACTGTGGACACCAGTTCACCAAGTAGCTCCCCCGATAGATCAAGCCTTTTTCGTAAAGACGGATAAAGACCTCTCGCACCGCACGGGAACAGTTTTCATCCATGGTGAAACACTCCCGCTGCCAATCACAGGAGGAGCCCAACTTTTTCAACTGGCGGATAATTGTCCCGCCGTATTCCTCTTTCCACTGCCAAACCCGCTCCAGAAACTTCTCCCGCCCGAGTTCGTGCCGGTTCGTCCCTTCTTTCGCCAACTCTTCTTCCACTTTAACTTGGGTCGCAATTCCGGCATGATCGGTCCCGGGGATCCACATGGTGTTATCCCCTTTCATACGGTGGTAACGAACCAGTATATCCTGGAGCGTGTTGTTTAACGCGTGGCCCAGATGCAGTTTTCCCGTGACATTCGGGGGCGGAATTACGACAGCGTAAGGGTGCCGTCCCGGGTCCACCTCCGCATGGAAACAGTCGTGCTCAAGCCAAAAACGGTACCATTTCTCTTCAACCGTCTTCGGTTCATAGGCCTTTGGTAACAGACGACTCATGCAATTCCTCTCCTTTAACTATTTAACCTGGTTTAGGGGCCAGCCCAAGGCAATGCCCGAATTTTAAAAGAAAAACCTTTCATCCTTAAGGACGAAAGGTTTCTTTTCGTGGTACCACCTTATTTCCCCTACCACAAAATGATCGGGGCACTCGAAAGGCGATAACGGGCTCACCGCTGCGATTTACTTAAAGAGCTCCTTTTCAACCGCAGAACTCACGGACGACCTTCACCAGAGAAATTTCCGCGGGGTCTTCCAGCCTCCGAACCCCTTCTCTGTCGGCTTTCCCTAGTTACTCCTTCCGTTCATCGTTTCAACTTAATACCTTTTCCCTATAATACCTGTTTTCTTTTATGCTTGTCAAGAGTTATAGCGCTTTTTCATCTCTTCCAGACCCCAGTTGGGAACATCGGCGGCGCGCCCAGCCGAACCGAAGGCTTCGATCTTTCTCTGGACTTCAGCGGCAATCGCTTCCCGGGCCTTTGTGTTGTATTCCCGCGGGTCAAAAGCGGAGGGATGCTCCACAAAGAATTTCCGGATCGCGCCGGTAGCAGCCAAGCGGCTATCGGTGTCGACGTTGATCTTGTTCATACCGCAAGCGATCGCTTTCTGCAGAGCCGGGATGGGTACCCCTTTGGCCGTCTCCATCTGTCCGCCGTACTTGTTGACGATGTCCAGGAGATCCTGCGGCACGCTGGAAGATCCATGGGAGACCAGATAGGTATTGGGGAGGTTTTTCCGAACCTGTTCAATAATATCGAAGGCTAATTTCGGTTCGCTCTTGAATTTATAGGCGCCGTGGGAGGTCCCGATCGAAATCGCGAGGGCATCCACCCCAGTCCGTTCCACAAACTCAACAGCTTGGTCCGGATCGGTCAAGACTGTTTTCCCAGAACCGACACCGTCTTCGATCCCGCCAAGGGTCCCCAGTTCGCCTTCGACCGACACACCGTGGTCGTGGGCATACTTCACCACTTCTGCGGTAACCTTCACGTTATACTCAAAGGTAGAAGGGGTTTTTCCGTCTTCCATCAACGAACCGTCGATCATGACAGAGGTGAAACCGAGATCAATCGCCCGCTTTACGGTCTCGAAACTGTTGCCATGGTCCAGATGGATGGCCAACGGAACCTCGGGGTTGAGTTCAGCACCGGCTTTAATAATATTGACCAGGTACAGATCCTGGGCATATTTCAAAGCCCCTCTGCTGACCTGCACAATAACGGGGGATTTAGTCTCCTGCGCCGCCATCATGATGCCCTGCATCTGCTCCATGTTATTAACGTTAAAAGCACCAACGGCAAAGGGCTTCCCTTCTTTATAAGCCTGCAGACTTGTTTCAAGGATCGCGTTTAAAGTAACAATCATCGTTCTCTCTCCTCTTCTCCAATATTTTAGTTTTTCACCGTCCACCAAGACGTGAACGCTTCTGTTTTAATTATCATTCCTCTTCTTTTGCCGAATCTACCACCCACCTTTTATCTTCTTCCTCAATCTGTTCCGCTGGTTGATCGGCCGTATCTTGTTCCGTGATTGCTCTTTCTACGTCGCTTTCTCTTGCTGTCCCTTCTGCTTCCTGTCCTTCGCTATTTGGTGCTACCGTTTCTGGGGCAAAACCAGCTTCAAGTCTATCCAGACGGTCCTGGAGGACGGTCACCGTTTCCTCCAGCCGCTTGAGGCGGTATTCACTGTCGCTTTTCAGGAGTAAGGTAAACCCCCACGCGTAAACCAGAAAATAAGCCAAAAAATCCTTCGGTTCAAAGCCATCAAAGAAAAAAGCCCAAATTATTGAGGCCGAAGCCACAACCAGTAGGATTAAGCCGAAATAATAATTACCGTCCCGTTCGAGCTTCAAGTGGAATTTCATGCTCCTTTTCCTCCCCTTCCCCCTCAATCAGCGGTTAAATCGATCTGTAATTGCTGGTTGAGGATCCAATCATCGACAATGGGCAGTTCATCCAGGTTTTTAAGGCCAAAATACTTAAGAAAATCCTTGGTGGTACGATAAAGAATCGGGCGACCAGGACCATCCTTGCGCCCCGCTTCTTCGATTAAGCCCCTCTCTAGCAACGTGGACAGGGAGCTGTCCACCCGTACCCCACGGATGGTTTCAATCTCCGCCCGGGTGATCGGTTGTTTATAGGCAATGATCGCTAACGTCTCAAGAGCGGCCTGCGAAAGGGGGGACTGCCGGGGCACCTTTTTTAATTTTTCTAGATAGTCGGCGTACTCTGGTTTAGTCACAAACTGAAAACCTTCGGCCACTTCTTTTATATGAAACCCCCGCTGCTGGTCATCGTAATCCTTGTTTAATTCCGCCAAAAGCTGCTCAACCGTCTCGTAGTTCAATTCGAGAATCATACTCAATTCCTTTACGGTGACCGGTTCCGAAGAAGCAAAGATTATCGCTTCCAGCACTGCTTTGGCCTTCGTCCAATTCACGTTCACCCCTCCCACCGGGCAACCACAATTTCCCCAAAGGTCATATCCTGCTGAACAAGGACTTTATGCATCCGGATCAGCTCAAGCAGGGCTAAGAAGGAAGCTACCACTGCTTTGCGCGAAGTCAAGCCGGAAAAAAGGGCACTGAAATGGATCCGGGGTACCCGGTCCAGCCCCGCCATAATCTGATCCATCATCTCTTGGATTGAATATTCTTCTTCCGGCATCCCCTCCAACTCGAGGCGGGGTAATAAACTTTCTAATAAAGCACTAAAAGCCTGTACTAAATCCCACAGGGTAACCTGCCCAACCGGTTCAGCAGTGGCGGCAACTTCCAGATCGGGGAAATAACCACCCGTCCGTGGGAAGAACCGGCGGGCTTCCGCTTCCCGTTCCTGAAGCCGAGTAGCAACTTCCTTCGCCTTTTTATACTCCAACAGTCTTTCGACCAGTTCGAGGCGGGGATCCTCTTCTTCCGCCGCTTCCTCTTCCGTTTCCACCAACGGCCGGGGCAACAGCATCCGGGCTTTAATCTGCATTAAAGTGGCTGCCATCAACAGAAAGTCCGCCGCAATATGCAGGTCAAAAAGCTCCATGGTTTGCAGGTAAGCTAAAAACTGGTCGGTAATCTCCACAATCGGTATGTTATAGATGTCAATCTCCGCCCGCTCGATTAGGTGGAGTAAAAGATCCAAAGGACCAGTAAAAGCCGCTAGTTTTACCTGATAGCTTGCTTGCTTGTCCGTTCGTCGTTTAATTTTTCGCATCGGCGCTTTGGAGCAAGGCCAGTTCAATGGTGGCCGGTTCCTTTGCATCATCATGGTGGTGTCTAATCAAAAAAACGACGGACGGATCAACCCCCAAGCTTTGTGCCATATAAGCCCCCCGGTCCGGATGGTGTAGATCAACATAAAGCGCATGACCTAAACCCTTTTCCCCTCTTTTTGCTCTTTTATCACGCAAGCGCGGTAAATAACGGCGGATTAGTCCAACCCGAATCCGGTTCCACCAGGAGATTTCACCCTTCACTTTTCCCACATCATGAAGTAAGGCCCCCTGAATTAAAAGGGACATATTGGCGCCACTGGTGTCAACCTTTTCCGATAAAAGATATCTCGCCACCGTAACGGCATGTTTTTGGTCAGCATAACTCATCTGATTAAAGAGAAAAAGGCCCGCTTCATCCAGGTAACTTTCTGCTAATTGACGGTCAGTCTTGTTTAGTCTGCGCCGAAAAAGACCGATCACCCTTTGCCAAGCAGCCAAAAACACCCCCCCTTCCTTCGTGCGTTCCCTACACCAGATTAGAGGTTAGATCCCAAACCCTGTGATCAGGAAGGCCCCAAAGTTCAATAATATTGTGAAAAAACGACTAAATGGCCGGTTAAAAAAGAATAAAAGGGCAAACAGGATAATGAAACCATACCGTTCAAGCTGTGTGTAAAAGTGAAAAGCGCTTCCCCGGAGGAAGTAACGGACCAGTCTCGACCCATCCAACGGTGGGATAGGCAGCAAATTAAAAAAGGCTAATCCGAGATTTAACAGCATTCCGGTATAAAAAAATTGGATCAATAAAAATCCCAACTCCCACCCGAGCGCCGACGGCCAGTAACCCATATTGAGGAGACGAAGCGGCAAACCAAAAAGGCAAGCAAGGGTCAGATTGGCCACGGGACCGGCCAGGGCCACCAACACAACGCCTTTGGCTGGATTCCGATAATAACGGGGATCGATCGGCACCGGTTTCGCCCAGCCGAAACCAAAACCGCGTAGCAGCGTCACAATAATCATTACGGTGCCAAAGGGATCCAAATGCGCGAAAGGATTCAGGGTCAAACGGCCCATTAGTTTCGGCGTCGGATCTCCCAATTTATAAGAAACCATGCCGTGGGCAAATTCGTGGATCACCAGGGAAAGTAGAATAATCGGGACGGTCAAAATCAATATGTAAAGTTCGGGCATTCATTTCCCCCCAAACTAGCAAAAAGCACCATAGAATATTATAACACATCTTGCCCCTCGGCACCAAGTCTCCCAAAGCGCTTTACCGGTGCCGGAACCGCAAAACAGACGGAAATTACCGTTCCGTCTGTTAGCAAAAGGTTAAATTATTTGGCAATAGGTTCCGCTTCCGGTTTCACTCTTAAACGCTCGGGCATCAGATCATTCTGGACCAATTGCTCATAGGTCTCCCGCCGCACGATCAGTTCGGCTTCCCCGGCGCGAACAAGGACTACCGCCGGCCGCGGTAGACGGTTATAGTTACTGGCCATCGAATAATTGTAAGCCCCGGTATCAAAGACCGCCAGCAGGTCACCGGGTTCCGGCACCGCAAGCGGTAGATCCCAGATCAACATATCGCCCGATTCACAACATTTCCCGGTGACGGTTACGACCTCGGTCAGCGGCGCGTTCATCTTATTGGCAAGGGCCCCTTCATAAACCGCCTGGTATAA
>ERZ773359.1131-NODE-1131-length-37736-cov-12.459117_pt1 | contig 37736 bp, 44 predicted proteins | sample MGYA00374955_ERZ773359 | MGnify/ENA primary metagenome ERZ773359 (study PRJEB29098, sample SAMN04486028) | biogas fermenter metagenome | study: EMG produced TPA metagenomics assembly of the Biogas fermentation microbial communities from Germany - Plant 4 DNA1...
TCTTGTAGCCAATGGAAGAAGCTGCCTGAATGACGGTGTTGTTGTATTCGCCAAACGGAGGCCTGAAGATCAGAGGCTGTTCACCGACAAGATCGCGGATCATCTCTGCATTCCGTTCCAACTCTTGAATGACGCCTTCTGCAGTCAAGCTGTTCATGTGGGGATGGGAATAGCTGTGGTTGCCAATTTCGTGGCCGTGGGCGGCAATCTTCACCACATAATCAGGGTGTTTGTCAATCCAATAACCCGCTAGGAAAAATGTAGTCCGGATGCCGTTTTGCTTAAGGATAGCTAGAATTTCATCGGTCAGATCTGTGCCCCAAGTAGCATCAAAGGAAATAGCGACCACCTTATCAGGTGTGTCCACCCTATAAATAGGAATCAGCCTTCCCCGCGACGTTACTGCCGTAACAAGAGGTTCACGAACCTGCGGCAGCGCAGCGAAGAAGGCCAATATGAGCACTAGCAAAATATACTGCCATCTCAACCTGAGCACGAATACACGCATCTTATCTCCCCCTCGTGTATTCATATTCAGCTAGATGGCGAAGTTATGATTCCCAATCTGTTTGATTACTCTGCGTGTCTCCCAAAATTCTCTGTTTCTAGTAGTGCTGGGGTTATAGAAGAATAAGGCACCACCAGTAGGGTCTTCACCCTGCAGTGCGCGAATGACAGCGTCCCTACAAGTTTCATCGACATGAGTAGGCAGCTGATTCTGCTCCACGGGTGTAAACTGCCCCGGTTCATGAATCACTTCGTAGATCGAATTGGGGAACTTCGAACTGCGAACCCGATTAAGCACCACAGCCGCTACGGCAGTTTTTCCTTCGAGCGACTCTCCCCGAGCCTCAGCATAGACCAACCGTGCCAGCAGTTCGGTGTCTTCATCGGACACCACATAAAAGGTTCCATCACTCAATGTAAGAGTATAAGGCCGTTTACTTGGTATGCGGAGCACGGTGCCTATCTGAAGGCGTGTTGGGTCGGTAATCTTGTTGTAGCTTGCTAGTTCCCGCCAGGGCATTCCGTACTGCTGCGCGATTTCCGACAGAGTATCGCCGGGCTTCACAGTGTAGGTGCGTGCCTCATCAGCAGAAACCATTCCAGTGAAAAGCAAAACCAAAGCTAAAGTGACTAAGATTTTTCGCATCAACTTCCCTCTCTACCTGGTATGCTCTTACTTTTCATTCCACGAGAACCTGAGATTTCCTCTAATTACTCGCCACCAGTTCTTCCCAATTCATCAAGCCACCTCAATACACGGTTCTGGGCGATAATGCGGGAAAAGGAAACTCTCTCAGATGCCAAGTTCAAGAACGCAAGAGCAAGGAGTACAGCTATCTGAAGCCAGACAGGTAATGAAGCTGCCATTGCAAAACCCAGTGCCGCCCCGAGTGCATTGGCACCTGTATCACCCATCATAGCTTTCTCGCGCAGATCCCAGGGCAGGTATCCGATTACGGCACCGATTAGAACCAACAGCCAATGTGTTTTGGAACCAATTAAGACTAGTGGTAACGACAAGCATACAACAACCTTGCCTGCTCGTCCAGGCCTCAAATCGAGTAAGTTGATGAAGTTAGCCATCAAGACCATGAGGAGAGCCTGAATCACCGCGAAGCCAACCCCAGCCCTGGTTAGGCGAGCAACCAGTAAGGCTAGTACAGCTCCGCCAAAAGCCTTCAGAGCACCTGTCGTGAGGCGCCCTTGCACAAACGCACTTAGGTGCCCCCGAAATCCGCGCTGCATCCTATCTCCTAAGAGGTCATCAATGAGCCCCAAAAGGCCGAATCCGAGCACAACCACCACAGCGGGCCACTGCCCCTGCATGACATCTGGAAAGGCCATCCATCCCAAGACCGCAGAGAACACAAAGGTAAGGCCCAATCCTGTAGGAACCTGATGCCCTGCATAGTTCTTCTCTTGTTTCTGTCCCAAGATTGGCTGTAAAGCAGGCACCAATGCATACGAAGCTATTATAGAAACAACCACCGGCAGTATCAGCATACGTCAGAACGCTCCTTCAGACACCGCCGCAGAGTACTGATTATGTGCACAAACTGCCTCCCTCTGTGGCAAAAGCCGCTAATGCCCCTTCCCGTGGCACGATGCTGCATCGGTAGGGAAACCTCCTGAATTCGAAACCCAGCCCAAGATGCCTGCAGCGTAAGAGCAATTTCCACACCAAACCCAGGCGCAAACCCCCCTACCGCTTCAAGGACCTCGCGGCGCACTGCCCGCTGTCCAGAGAGAGGCGAGTTAAGACTGATCCCCGCGTAGTGTTTGATTGCCCAAGCGGCAAACCGTCGGACTACGCCAAAGCCCATAGTACCTCCACCGCGTCCCTGCTCTTGGGCAAAATGAGCAATTGTCATATCTGCTTGTCCTGAGATCACAGGTATCAGAAGCTGTTCTCCAAGGCGTGCAGTGTCACCTAGATCCCCATCCAGGAGGAGATAAATTGATGCCTGCACACTTGACCAGCCTTTATTCAAAGCTGCACCTTTACCCATATTTGCAGGCATGTCCAACACCAAAGCGCCCGCCTGCACCGCCAATTCAGCTGTATTATCGGTGGATCCATCATTGATGACGACAACCCGTTCCACGCCCTTAATTTGAGCAGCCGCCTTCACGACAGCAGCAATGGTATCGGCTTCGTTATAGGCAGGAATCAGGACAGCTACACTCATGGCTGACGCACCAACTCAGGGAGGACAGCGACTGCACCTGGCCCTGTGCCGTAGTATCCCGACGCTCCCGCAGCAAGGCCGATGACCAAACCCAACTCACCCAAGAGGCTGTCAGTCATATCGATGCAGAGACTGGTTCTTTGTTCTGGAAGAGACACATTCATTTCGCCAGTACGTAGAAATGCAATGTGAACTCCAGCGCTGCTTAGCTTTTGAACCAGCGCAGTACGTTCGTTATCGAGAGGAGACCTAAGCCACAGTAACGCCGCACTTTCTGTGAAGTCTTCACATTCCTCAAGTTCCTGCCAGCCGATTTTTCGATAGGCGGCACCCGCCGCTGTTAGAAGGTTACCTATTTCCTGCCATTGATCTTCGCTGTCAGCAGGATCGGATATGAGTAGAATTTGCTTGTCTTGGAGAAGGCCGTCCAAGAGGATGGTCTTTGCCCTCTGCCAGCTTTGATTTAGGACACGCTCCCTTTCTGTCAGGGCTGTGACACTTGCCTTGAGTTCGGCAAACTGCGACTCTAGCTCAGAGATAATCAATCCCTGCTCCTTCACCAAACGATCATCTTGAAATAGGGCGCCTCCAATCAAGATACCGAGAACTAAGCTGAACAGCACACCGACGATTGATGCAACATGATAGCGGAAACTATGATGCAATCACAGCCCTCCTATCAGCACCCTCAGCTGAAGCCACAAGAGGCGCAGAAAATGCCGCCAAGGGGAAGCAAACGCGAGGAAAACGAGAATAGGAATGGCCACTGCAAAGACCATTGGAACCAGTTGCGCAGCGGAACCTGTGTTATATAGTTTGCTGACCCCTTTCGCATCCAGTAAAATGGGGCCGATCTTCATCCGGGTAAGGAAAGTCGAAGCCATACCTTTGCGGCCCTTTTCTAGAAAATCAATCATGTTGGAGTGCGAACCCACTAAGACAATTAGCTCAGCACCTTGATCGTGTGCCATCAAGAGCGCCAAGTCTTCACTCATACCGGGAGCAGGCACAACATGGTAATCAAGCTGCAGCTGCTCCAAGCGTTCTTGGCCGGGGCATCGCCCATCAACGTAGGCATGTGCGACTAGTTCTGCTCCGCACTTCAGCGCTTCGTCTGATACACTGTCCATATCGCCTACGATCACGTGAGGCTTGTGGCCGAACTTCAAGAGAGCATCAGCGCCGCCGTCCACACCGATCAAAATCGGCTTCGCCTCCTGTATATAGGACGAGAGGATTTCTAAGTCTTCGTTGTAGCCAAGCCCCCGCACGACTACCACGACGGGCTTGCCCTGAAGTGAAGCCTTCAGCCGCGGGAAACAGATGCGTCCCAGAATCAGAGCCTTTTCCTGCTGGGCATAAGCGAGGGTGTTATCAACGAAACGGGATAGCTCCTCATCTATGTTGAGAGCCGCTGAGCGCATGTACTCAGCGACAGCGTGTTCAGTCAGGATACGGCCAGTAGCAATAACGCGCTCGTTGAGCAGCACCTGCCGATTTTGGATGGTTATCCAATCACCATCGTTAAGCTCTGAAAAAACGGCCTCTCCTAGGTTGTCTAGATGGACTATTCCGGCCTCACAGAGCAGCTTTGGCCCTTGGTTAGGGTATCGGCCTGTAATGGAACAGCGCGCGTTGAGGACCGCTGCAGCCTGCCCCTCAATCAGCCCCAGGGCTCCCATGGCATCTAGATCCTCATGATCGATTACCGCTATTTCTCCTGGCTGCAGTTTGGGAACCAGCTCCTTGGTACGTCTCCCCAGCCTGACCCGTCCAGAGATCTCCATACCGTTCTCCCCTTATAGCGAAAAAGAGACGGTTACCCGTCTCTTCTAATATGTATAAATGACTGCAGCCTTAGTCACCACCTAGCAAGATCCAACTTGATAATATCTGCCATAGATGCAATGAAAGCTGAATTGGTAGGTTTACCCCGCTCTTCATCTACAAAGGAAAAGAGCTGAGTGAGCTGGTCAATATCACCGCGCTCCCAAGTGATCTCGATCGCATTGCGGATGGCTCGCTCCACCCGCACAGCATTGGTCTGAAAACGCTCAGCTATCTGAGGATAGAGTTTCTTGGTCACTTGACTGGCCAGTGAATGATCATTGACTACCAAGACCATAGCCTCAATGAGGTAGCTATAGCCCTTTAGGTGGCCAGGCATGCCAATACGTTGGAAATACTCGGCTGCCTTTCTCACAATACGATCTTCACCGAGGGCACACCGCCCATCCACCGCGGCAGCCAGCTCAGAGATCTGCCAAATACGCCTTACCAGTAGGTCTACCGGAAACGGTTTCACTAAGTAATAATCAGCACCAAGAGAATTAGCCCTTCTAACGACTTCATCGTCGCCATTCTCCGAAACCACAATGATCTGCGGCTTTTTGGGGTACATCTTCCGCAGCTCTTCCAATACAGCTATGCCATTCGGGGATGCGGAGTCCGCATCAAGAATCAGTAGATCAGCATCGCCCGCCCTATTGGTTTCTGTAGTTCCCGTAGATAACTCTATGTATCCAAGAACCAAGAAACCTGGCTCCTTCTGTAGGCGCTCAACTGCTGTCCGGCAGAACTCTGTTGGAGGAGCGATAACCAATATCTTAAGCACCTTTCACTCTCCTATTCCGATCCAACACGCCCCACTAATAAAAATGTCTGACGAAGTGGTGAATACTGAAGCTCTTTATCTAGCCTGAAGTTGACGATATCGCTTGTTCTCCGCATGTGAAGTCTAGGGCCCGAACAATAAATCAGCTCATCACCTATGAGAATGTGATTCTCATCGTAATACGCAATCGGAAGGTCCTTGCTGATATACTCATGAACTCGCTTTTCCACTTCTTCCAAATCTATATCTAGTTTCTCAGAAAACTCAACAACAAATCCCCGCCGGACGTCACTGTGAATGGTTGGTGGATCAAAACCCATCTGCGGAAAAACAATGGACAGAAGGTCTTCGGCGCTGTGCGCCATCTTGCGGTAGACTAGAGAATCATAAGCATACTGCGCCAATTCCTTGGGGAACGGCCCAAAGACTGTCGGTTTTGTTACAACGACTTCTTCGCCTACTGCAATCAAACACGCTGCGTTCAAGCCGAGAACGTCATACAAGAGATCAAAATGCTCGACCACTACTGTGCACCCCGCAGTAACCGCCTGCCGAACGGCCTCGGCGAGCTCCCAGAGCTGCGTAAAAGCCATTTCGAAACGCACATCTAGGTGATAGATGTGACCGGCGAAGAAACCATCACGAGCATCTGCCAAGATAGGGAGAGGGCGCACATTGACGCCCTCATCGTCATTAGTCAGAACTAACTCTGGAAACATACCTCTCACCAAGAGGGACTTCCCGGCTCCGGCATCACCGATCAAACCGATTAGACGGTCTTCCGGAAGCAGATAACGCTGCGAAATCAGGGCACCAAGATTTATCAGGCGCCGGCGGCCGCGCGGAGCATAATAGACGGCTTGAACAAGCGTGGTGGAATGCATTATAAGACCACCTCGGTATGGCGTGCCACATGACAGTTGATGTTAACTGCCACCGGCAGGCCTGCGATATGCGTTGGGAAGGTTTCTACAAACACATCAAGTGCTGTTTGGGTACCGCCAAACCCCTGCGGCCCCACTCCTGTCTTGTTAACCAGCTCCAGCAGTTCTTCTTCGAGCTGTTTGATGTGCGGCTTTGGACTGCGTTCACCAATTGGCCTTAGCAGTGCACGCTTAGCCATTAACGCTGCCTTGTCCATGGTACCGCCGATCCCTACCCCTATCACAATCGGCGGGCAGGGATTACCACCGGCTTGAGTAACGGTATCCACAACAAACTTCTTGACCCCGGCCACTCCTTCAGCAGGCTTCAGCATCTTGAGAGCAGACATGTTCTCGCTGCCAAAACCTTTTGGAGCCACCATTAGGCGCAGCCGATCGCCTTCGACCAGGTTCACATGCACAACGGCAGGGGTATTGTCCCCTGTGTTTACGCGCTCGAGAGGATCGCGCACAACACTGTTGCGAAAATAGAAATCTTTATACCCTTGGCGAACTCCTTCGTTGATTGCCTCACTCAAGAGCCCACCTGTGATGTGTACATCTTGGCCGACATCGGCAAAAACCACTACCATGCCCGTATCTTGACAGAGCGCCATGCGCCTTTCCCGAGCAATCTCTGCATTTTCCAGCATTGTGCCCAGGACGCTCCTGCCCACAGGGGAAACCTCTTTTTCATGTGCTCGTGCGATTGCTTCTTCTACATCCTTGGGGAGGATGGAATTGGCCCTGAGGCACATATCTCTGACAGTTTCCACTATCTGGGCATAGTCAACCGTTCTCATATTATCTCCTTCCCTTTTTCCAGTTCAAAAGGGCCAGCGTACGGTTCATTTCGTTTCTGCAGATGGATGCACCTTCATCAAAGCCCATGCCTGGTTTCGATAGGATCTGGCAGGGTTTTGTAGCCAAGGCAATGTGCACCGTAACTTGCGCAGAACGCTCAGTCTCGTTGCAGGTTCCTCCCAGATACGCTCTGACACCATACTCTTTGCAGTACAAGATGGCTTCGATGGTGTTGTTAATTCCACCCAAGTCGGGAGCCTTAATCTGAATCATGTGGCCAGCTTTAGCCTGAACGAAATCCTTGACGTCCTCTAATGTATTGCACCACTCGTCGGCCACGAACTCAACTGGAATGTTGTTTTCATCCACGTATCGGCGCAATTTAGCCATGGCCTCAATTTGAGCTTCGCGATCATCTAAGTCGATCGGGCCTTCGATACGCAGGTTATATGGATGGACTATTTCTACCAGTTCTGCGCAGTACTTACCAATCGCCTCAATATCCTGTCCGAAGGCCTCACCAATAGTACCATAGACGTCAACCTGGAAGTCAGGTACATAATCAGAAGAAGAGCGCAGGTATTCTACCCGGGACTTCAGCCACGACAGATAATCCCGCAGTTTCTCGCCATTTGCGCCCAGCTTAGAGATGTTGTTGAACAATCCGTGAGGCAGTACATCAATTTGCTTGAGAATCATGCGGTCTGCGTTGATAAACCTATCATCGCCAGTTTGGCCCATGAGCGGAATGGGTTCGGTAGCAAGCTCGGTTCCATATTCGTTGCTGATAACCTCAGCCATGGTCAGGCCTTGGCTCTTGGCAACGGCGTCCAGAATCGCCTGGGTGACGCCGTAACGAATTGCGGTATGAATTAGTTTACCGTCACCATTTCGGCAGTTGTCGATTTTCTCTGCCATCTCACGGAACGAGCCCAGCTCTTGACCCTTCAAAAGGGGCACAACATATTCCTCAATTACAGGAATATACTGGTCGGCTAAGAACAATGGATCTCTTCCGCCTGCACCGGAATACTGCACCGCCGCGCAGTCACCGTAGGCAATCTGTCCGTCTTCGAGAACAAGCTGAACAGAAACGGACTCCCCAGCTTGGCGGATCTTGGTAAATCCTGGTGTAACGGCCTCGCCTAGATAGGCAAAACCGTCTTCGCGAGCGTTTCCAGAACGAATTGCCCGCTGATCATCAAAATAAAAACCTGACAAGCCCTTGGACAGAATGACATCAACGATCTTCAATTTACCTATCGCTCCCATTTCTAATAAGTTAGTTCAAATAATGGTGCATGCTGTTGAGCTCCATATACATCCGTTTCTCCTAGTGCTCCACTTGCCCTAGGACGCTTAATGGTAACCTTTACGGCTAAAGCAGGTTCGAAATGGACGATCTTCAGCACGTTTTCTTCAGGGATTTTGTACAACTCAGCAATCTTAGCAGGTGTAATTGCCTGACGAACCTCATCATAATCATGTTTGTTAGTAAACATAAGATCAAAGGTCAGTTCAAACGGCCCTGCATTCTTGCTGCGGATTACAGCCGCCACATCTCGCACGTAACGCATTTACTCACCCCGCCACTCTATCTTAAACAACTCCCGCGGATCATCGAGCTCCATCAAGTGATGCACGCAGAATTCGTATACTTCACCAGCGGGAAAGTCCGAGGGAGAGTACGGAAAAGCCAGATTTCCTGCAGTAGATTTCCTTCCCGGATAACCATAGTGCAGCAGAGTGGATCGGGCGAATCCGCAGATGGTGTTAGCCGTATCCTGCGTGTCTGCTACTGCTTCGATGATAATGCCAAGCTCATGCCCGGGATTAGGAGTAGGTTCTAAATCACCCATGACCCCATCCCGGCCGTAACAGCGAAAATGCAGGGAGTAGTTCTGCAGATCGCTGAAATTGTCCTGAACACGCTGCCGGACACCGGCAAGAATGTCATCGATCTGACCGATCATAATCGGATCGCGCACGCCGGCGATGCTGACGGTACGGAACCCAATCGGCTTTGCCCCTTCTAGTTTAACAGAAAATCTGGGTGTGGGCACAAATTTTGTACCAGAAACTTCGACCCGTCCTCCATCAAGGGCCGAAAACTGAGTATCAGTCAGATCCAGCGTGCCACCCGGCCCGGGCAACCGGTACGGATCGCTCTTCTCATACAGCGTATGAGCGGCAACGGACATAGGAGTACACTGACGCTCCGGATTGAGTGCCTCAAGAATAAAGGAATCCCGCTTCAGTACTCCCAAGAGGCAGTCACTACCACTTCCTGGTACAGCGGCTATGGCTGCACATTCTAGGATCTTGCCCATGTGCAGGGCTAGTGCTTGATCAAATCCGTGCATGATGGGGACAGCAGCAAAGGCGGCCGGATCATAGGCACGCCCTGCTAGAACAATCTGTGCGCCTTCCTGCAGCGCATTAATGATAGGTTCCACACCCATCTGTGCCACAAGATATGTGGCTTCCTCTACAGCTTCGGTGGTCAACTCGCCCACAGGACCGCAGGGTGAAATCTGGCCTTCATAGAGCTTTCGCACGACCACGTCTTTGTCTACATCACTGAAGATTACTGCAACTTTGGCCGTTTGGCCTGTTTCTGCAAAGATCTCTTGTATAATCTCCCAGTTCCATTCCACATGGGGGCGTGCACCCGAACCACCAGCAGTGCCAATAATCAGAGGGATGTTCCTTTCTAGAGCTGCATCTATGAGATACTTCAAATCACGTTTTACCGCTGAGCGCTGCGTAAATGATTTTCCTGAACCAAGATAATAGGGCCCCGGATCGGTAGAACCCGCATCCACCGCAATCACGTGAGGGTCGCGCCGCATCCCTTCTTCAAACGAAGCAACCGGAAACCCATAGCCCAAGATCGCGGTAGGTGAAAGCACTCGAATCTCGTTCATCTAACCATCTCCTAACGTGGCCTACCCACAAGCATACCTTTGCCGATGGCATAAATGTCATCGATTACAAATTGAAAACCTGGAGTGCGCTCTTCATAGCGAGCTCGTTCAGCCAACTTGGCCTTGTGAAATTCCTGGATTTCCTTGCTGAACGGCAGGCTGCCCCAGTTCAAGAAGCGCACTGCGCCGTTGTTATCGCGGGCGGGCATGGTGCGCCCAGCATTGTAAACACTCGGAGCGAACGGCACATCAATGACTCCTGCCTGAAACGCTCGAACCGCACCCAACGCGAAATCGCCCTCACCCAATTCGAGGGTTTTGTCTAGGATCTGCCGGGTTTCGGTCAATATGATTTCACGCTCTTCTTTCAGCTGTGAACACTCTGGGAACACCTGATCACGCAACATGTTCAGGAGCTGCTTGGTTGCCCTAATACCGGCAGCATTCGCTTCTTTGGTGGGAATACCCAAGGCCTCATGCGGTGTTTTTACAATAACTTTCGTCGCCTTACTGAGAGCAGCCGTTACCCCACCTAAAGAAATAACCCCAAATGCTCTCGGCTCATCATTAGGGAATCCACCCATCCACTGATGGAACACGGTAGTTAATTCTACGTCAGTAATGCCTTCCCGTTCTAGGTATTCCTGAGCAAGAACAGGCAGAGTCTGCACAGCGGCCACGTCTTGAATCAGATTGCCGCACTGCCCATAGCCTAGGGTGAGGCTCTTTACACCTTGTTTTGCCGCAAGAACGGCCTCAATCACAGCGACGCTGTGAGAAATGCAGGGAGCTACCAGAGTACCTGTTAGTGGGCCAAAGGGCTCACGGTTAATAATAACACCATGCTCTGCGTAATAGCCCACCAATCGGTCTACGTACTGCCATGCTCTGATGCTTTCCTCTAGGGGTACGTTCTTGGCATAGGGGATATTGTATGATATTCCTCCACCTTCAAACGCAGTAAACCCTGCCGCCAAAGTTATTTCTGCCAACAGCCGCGCATCCGGAGTGCCGTGCCTGACCTGAAGGGGCAGGTCCAACTCTTCGATTAGAATGCGGCAGTTCGCGACCCCGTGGTTGACCGCAGGAAACCCGTTCAGGAGCGAACGGCCTTCTTTGCGGCTTTCATCTAGACCGCGCTGCGCCTCCTCGTACCGGTTTTGACGAGTATATGAATCAATCGTCGTGGGAAGTAAATCTGCTTCACCCTCTGTGGAAAGATACCGCAATAATTCCACATGGCTGCGAAGATCAGCCACTCCGGCCCGAGGTTGAGCCAGAGTTAGTCCCGCATTTTTCGCTTGAGTAAGCTTCCTTGCAAAGTTCTTCTCGGGCGGCAGTTCATGGTGAAACTGAACTGCCTCTTCTAAATCAACTTCATTCCCGGTCTCCCAGGATGCCAGAACAGCCTGGCGTTCTTCCTGCAGCACATCCCAGTCGAGTTTAGTACTTGACAACTGTTCGGCCACGAAAGTCCCCCCTTACACAGACCTCAAAGAATTCTCTAGCAGCGCAAAAGCCGTAAGGCTATCCTGTTCTGCCAATAGGCCACCTGCCGCCAAGATATAGTTCGAATCAAGATAGAACTCAGGCGCCGTAGGTTTCAACTCAAATGGTTCCACAGGGTCGTGGACCACTCCCATCAACACCTCTCGTGCATTGGGGCTGTTGACAAACACGCCACCCGTTGCTATTACTGGCTTGATCTGCGAGAGATCTTTACCTTCTTGAATCCACACTGCGCCGGTGGGAGTAAACACCTGATTGATGCGCCCGGCGTGGCGGCTTGAGGCCGTCTTAGTGGCAAAGAACCCCAGTGCCTGATCAAACTTGACATCTTCGGGGCTCTGAGGCAGATAGTCTGGTTCAGATGTGATCCGCTGGGCACGTTCTATAACCTGGCTTGGTTCCCAGCCGAGGTGATCGCCGATTACTTCTGCCCCCACCGCCTCAACCAGCGGCAGGGCGCTTACGCGAACGCCTAAATCTCCTTCGACAGTACGTTTTGCAAAGGGCTCAGGCAGGCCACGCACAACTGTACCTGGGCGAGTAGGGTGCCCAGAGCCAAGCGAATGAACATCGGTAGTCGCTCCACCTACGTCAACGATCAGCAGGTCTCCCCAACCTGGAGTTTTGCCGGCACCTCTGCTGAGTAAGGTGCCTGCCCGCAGCACAGCTGCTGGGGTGGGCATGAAAATACCCTCTATCAGTTCTGATGCCTTCGATAATCCCTTAGCTTGAACAATCGTCTCCATAAACACCTGCCGAATTACCTCTCGAGCAGGCTCCACTTGAAGGCGTCCTATCTCAGGCATCACATTTGCAGTAATATATGTACTGAAGCTTCTTGATAAATATCCAGCAACCTCCGAGGCCACGCTGCGATTACCTGCTACAATGACCGGAATGTCCAAATCAAGTTCCGCCAGGACCTTGGCATTGTGGATGATTGTGGTATGATTACCTCCATCGGTTCCGCCAGCAAGTAGAATGATATCAGGCTGGAGCGCCGCAATTTCATCGCGATCAGCTTCGGTTAGCTCATAGGCATAGGTCTTAAGCACACGCGCCCCCGCGCCCAAAGCTGCCTGTCGTGCTGCTTCGGCAGTAAGGTCTTTGACAAGGCCAATGGCGATCATCTGCAGCCCGCCTGCGGCACTGGAACAAGCGAGTTTACGCGCCTGCCGCAGGTCGCTTGGAGAAACACCCTGCCTGCTCATCTCTTCTGCCAGGCCGCTCAGGGCATTTTCAAGGCCCTCTGTAACGTTGAAGGGAGTAGTTGGTGCTTGAAAACGGCCGATCAGGCGTGCTTCAGCCAAATCCACGGCACTAACCTTTGTAAATGTGCTCCCGATGTCGATTAAAACAATCAGTTCCATGGCCCTACCCCTCGAGGCCCAAGTCCGCACGGAGCTGGGGGATGAAATCTTCAGGAAGAGTGTTAGGAGGGTAAACACGATCAAAGCCAAGGGCTTCAAACTTGGCCTTGGTTTCCTCCCACGGCTGATTGCCCACTACTAAATACCCACCAATGTAGAGAATAATGTCACCTAAACCGGCTTCTACAAAGGCTTCACGCAGACCCCTGCAGTCAATTTCAGCATGACCATATAGCGACGAGACAAGGACAGCGTCGGCACTTGTCTCAATCGCAGCTTCCACAAACTCTTTCTGCGACACTAACACGCCCAAATTCACAACGTTAAAGCCAGCTTCTTTAAGGGCGATCTCAAGTATCTTGTTTCCAACAGCATGTACATCGGAGCCAATAACCCCTAATACCAGCGTTTTACCATTCACTTCACACATCCCACCTATTCCGCTGCTGTGCAATGCTGATTTTGGATAATGGTCTGACTAATTGTTCGCTAACGGCGCGAAAAAACCTTCCTGCGGCTGTTGAATTCGCAGGAAGGTCAGAGGCTAATCCGGCTTCGTAGATCATCCATTCAGCAAAGGCACCATAACCCCGAGTAGGATCATTGACAAACACGTGGGTAACTGCTCCAATCAACATGCCGTCTTGTACAATAGGGCTGCCTGACATCCCTTGCACAATGCCTCCCGTCTCTTGTAAAAGGCGCTTGTCTGTTACTTGGATGACCATGCCCTTGTCGCTTGGCCGGTTCTGGTTGACCACTTTGATCACTTCAACGGCAAAACGCTCGACCCGATTGCCAGAGATCACCGTATAGATTTCTGCCGGCCCCACCCGCACTTGATGACTGAAAGCTACTGGTATGGGTTCAGAAAAATAGGGATGTGCCGGTAGAGATGCTAGTGTTCCAAAAATACCAAAATCTGAGTTGTACTCGATGGAACCAAGTAAGTCTTGCTCTCCGTGGAAGAAACCAAGTTTTTCGCCGGGCGAACCCCGCAAGCCAAGACGGATACTGTCGATGGAAGCCTCTACAATACTACCGCTATCGATCACAAGCTCGCGCCCTGAGACATCCGTGATGGCGTGCCCCAAAGCTCCATATCTTCGAGTCTGAGGATCATAGAAGGTTAGTGTACCAACCCCGGCTGCAGGATCTTCTAAAATAATGCCGAGAAGATAAACCTCAGAAGTATTGCCGAAAACGTCGGTACGGCGAGCCTTGACCGGGCGAATCTGACGTGTCAGCACCCGCTGGTTGCGCCGGACTACGACGGTCAGTTCCTGCTTCCTTCCCACTGCTGCATTTACGAGATGGCTTACCTGCTCTGGACGGTGGATATCCTGACCCTCAATTGAGATCAGGATGTCTCCGGGAAGAATGCCCGCATCCCGTGCTGGAAAATGATCGCGTCCGTCCAAACCCTGCACAGCGATGATCTCTCTAACCCTTAATCCATGGGCACTAACTAGTACTCCAATTGACTGGCCCCCGGGAAACACCCGGACCAACGGCACAACATCGACGACCATTTCGCTAATTGGAAAGATCCCAAACAGGCTTACTTGGTACTTGGTGGTTCCTACCTTATCAGTCTGAAAAAAGAACTCTCCTGAGTCTCCTGTAACATCACTACCAGTTTCGTCAAATAAGCGGAACGGCAGCTGAATCCTCAAGGACAGCTCCGTTCCTGGAAAAACTCTAACCTCTGATGGTATACCTGCCCAGCTCACCCATAGAGGAGCTCCGAACGCCAAAAAGGTAACAACCAAGAAGACCACTACAGCAACAGCAAGAAACACCCTCCGCATGCCTCTCCCCACCCCTCAAGCCTTATCTGCTTGTAGGGTACCCGAGGCTGAATGGAGATATAAAAGGAACTACATGCCACCAGCTCGCTCCAATAGCTCTTTAGCATGGGCTGCCGTAATCGAATCGGAGCTTTCCGAACCACCCAACATACGTGTAAGCTCCATAATGCGGCCGTCCTTCGCGAGTTCCCGCACCGAAATGGTGGTGCGTTCGCCAGAAGTTTCTTTATGCACCGCATAGTGATGCGCGCCAAAACTGGCGATCACAGGCAGATGAGTGACACACATCACTTGACAAGCTGCACTTAGTGCCTTCAGTTTCTCAGCAAGTTTCCCTGCAGTCTGACCGCCAATACCTGTGTCGATTTCATCAAACACTATTGTCGGTATCGCCTCAGCCTGCGCCAGAATCACTTTGATGGCCAGCATTACACGGGATAGCTCTCCACCCGAAGCAATGCGAGATAAGGGCTTTAACTCCTCACCAACGTTGGGAGCGATCATAAACTGGACCTGCTCTAGCCCATCATGGTTGGGAACCATTCTTTCCTGCGCACCATTGTCCTCAAAGCTGACCACAAAGCGGGTATTGCTCATGTTCAGATCGGCCAGCTGTCCCTCGATCTTTTTCTCCAGCTCGGCAGCAAGCTCCCGCCTCTTCAGACTAACCTGGCGCGCTTTTTCAAGCCACGCACTCCAAGCGCGTTCTAACTCTTTCTGCAGTTCTTGACTGCGCTCGGCACTGCTTTCTAAAAACTCCAACTCCTGCTGAGCTTGGTCAGCGAACTTGAGTATTTCCGCCACCGAATCACCGTACTTACGCTTGAGGGTTTCGATTAAGTCAAGACGCGTTTCTACTTCGTTCAATCGCTCGGGATCAAGTTCAAAACGATCCAGGTACGACCACAGCTCTAGACTTACTTCCCCCACCTGCGCTACTGCACTGGCTAAGAGTTCGGTGGCTGCCGCTAGTTCGTCATCAAAAGCTCTGGCCCGTTCCAGCTCAGCTTGAGCCAAATTCAGTTTTCGCACCACAGACTCGGTATGCCCATCCGAATCACTAAGCAGACCATAAGCTGTACCTACCGCTTTACGTAATCTGTCGAGATTGGCTAACCTTTTCCGTTCTGCAAGCAGCGCCTCTTCTTCTCCTGTTTGCAGTCGTGCGTCTGCAATTTCCTCGAGCTGGAACCGGAGTAGATCAATGCGGCGGTTCCTCTCCCGCTCGTCTCCAGAAAGCAATGTCATTTCCCTTCGGATACTGGACCAAGCTTCATGCCTAGCCCGCAGCTCGTCCAGCTCGCGTTGGTGAGCATCACCGCCAAAGGCGTCTAGATACATCAGATGGCGGTTGGGGTTGAGGAGACTGCGGCTGTCATGCTGCCCAACGATCTCCGCCAAGTATGCACCGAGCTCAGAAAGCTGGGAGACGCTCACTAGCTTGCCGTTCAGACGGCATCTATTGCGCCCATTGTTGGAAACTTCTCGTGTGATGACCAGTTCTTCCTCAGCATCGATACCCCATTCTTGAAGAAGGCCTAAGGCCTCTTCATCATGAACCGCAAATACGCCTTGGATGACACAGCTCTCTGCTCCCGTTCGGATCATCTCTGTTGAAGCGCGCCGCCCCAAGAGCAGTCCTAGGGCGTCGATGATGATGGATTTTCCGGCGCCGGTTTCACCAGTAAGGACACTAAACCCAGAATAGAATGATAATTCTAATTGCTCGATTAGGGCGAAATTCCGGATCGATAATTCCCTAAGCACATGCTCACCCTTCCAATAGGTCCATTAGGCGATCGAATACAACACCGGTTCTGCCTTGAGGCCGGCGCATTTTTTCCTCCTCTTCTGGGCGAACCATCAATAGAATGACATCATCTCCTGCGATGCTGCCCACCAACTCAGGCCATTCCAACTCATCGATTATCGCAGCTACCGCGTGAGCGCCTCCAGGGTAAGTCTTGACGATTAAGAAATTCCCGGTAAAGTCCACATCACGCACGTAATCTTCGAAGATGCGTTTCGCGCGGCGGAGTAGATCACCTTTGGTCTGGCCAACCGGCAGGGCGTACTTGTAACCACCCTTCCCATTAGGTACTTTGGCAAGCCGCAGCTCTTTGATGTCCCGAGAGACGGTAGCCTGCGTGACATGAAAACCTGCTTCTCGCAGAAGTGCCAGCAGTTCCTCCTGAGTTTCGACCTCATGATTGCGCACAATCTCAATTAGCTGATTTTGCCGTCTAAGCTTCACAACTGACAACTCCCCACAAACTAATATCTCGGTTCCCTCAGGCGCGTGTTGAGAATCTCAAAAAAACCTCGGCCGCTGACTTTAACAAACTTGGCCCGAGCTTCAGCCTGCACTACCTCCACAGTGTCCAGCGGCTTCAGAGGAATACCTTCCTGCCCATCGATGGTCAGCATCACTTTTTCGCCCCCACCGAGGAGTTTGAGGCGCACATGAGCTTCGGGCCGCGCCACGACCGAACGCGATGCAAGAGTATGGGGGCAGATCGGTGTGATACAGAGACAGTCCAGCAGCGGTTCAATAATCGGGCCACCAGCGGACAAGGAATAGGCAGTAGACCCGGTAGGGGTGGCAACTATGATACCATCTGCTTTGTAATCTGTGACATGGTTGTGATCTATGTAAGCACTGACATTGATCATCCGGGCGAAGGTACCGCGCGTCACCACGATATCATTGAGGGCGCGAAAACACGCCACTTCTGTGGCGTCTCGCAGAACACGCCCTTCGATCATCATGCGCTCTTCTACGGTGAAGTCTCCGTCCAACACCCGTTCTAAAGCCGGCTCTAGTTCTTCATCTGTATCTAGTTCTGTAAGGAACCCTAGATGCCCCATGTTGATGCCAAGGACAGGCTTCCCGAAACTTGATGCAAGGCGTGCCGCACTGAGCAGAGTCCCATCGCCGCCCAACACTAAAAGTATATCAATCAATGCCATATAACCTGGACGGCTTAACCCTTGGCACCCTAGGACCTGAGCGGTAGCGCTATCCATCAGCACTTCTACCCCTCTGGCCTGCAGACGTTTGAAAAGCCGTTCTCCAAAGGCAACAGCTTCTGGTTTGCCCGTGTTCACCATGATCCCAAAGCGCACAGTTCGTACTCCTTTACTACGGCTGTTTGTGTGCCTGCCACGCCTGCTCTACTACATCAAGGCACTGCTTTTCCCACCCCTGTGGAGGACAGGCTTTCTTAAAGTGGGACAAGTACTCAATATTCCCTTCGGGCCCAGTAATGGGAGAAAAACTAAGGCCTACCAGGCCAGCGCCTTCAGCCTGCAATTCACGAGAAAGGCGCCCAAGCACCTCCACGTGCACAGCCGAATCTCGTACTACTCCCTTCTTACCGACATGCTCCCGGCCTGCTTCAAATTGGGGCTTTATTAGTGCTACTACTTCACCCGTGTCCTTCAGGAGCGATAGAACAACTCCAAAGATCTTAGTCAAAGAAATAAACGAAACATCAATGACAGCCAAATCAGCCTTTTCCGGAAAACGGTCAGGATCCACATACCGGATATTGGTTCGTTCCATCACTATGACACGCGGATCCTGACGCAGTTTCCAATCAAGCTGGCCATAACCCACATCGATAGCATACACACGAACAGCTCCCCGCTGCAGAAGACAATCGGTAAATCCCCCTGTAGAAGCTCCCACATCCACCGCTACTAAACCGGTAGGATCGATATTAAACACCTCGAGAGCCTTCTCCAACTTAAGGCCGCCGCGGCTTACATACGGAACAGCCGGCCCCTTAACCTCAACTTGCGCATCCTCACTTACGTTGGTGCCCGGCTTAGTGACCTTCTGACCATCTACATATACCAGCCCGGCCATGATAGCCGCCTTAGCTTTTTCGCGCGATTCAACCAGATTTTTCTGGGTTAATAGTTGATCCAAACGCATGCTGAGTACTAATCTCCTTTAGCTGCTGCAGCCGCCATATCCTGGCCGAGCAGACTTCGAACTGCCCGAGCAATACCTTCGGCGGTCAGGCCGTATCGCTCATGGAGAGTGGTAATGGGGCCCTGAGGAATAAACTCATCGGGATATCCAATCCGAGTAACCACTATGCCAGGCTCACTGCTCAATAATTCCAGAATACTGCTGCCAAATCCTCCGGCCAAAACATTATCTTCTACTGTAACTACACAGCGCGACAACCGCGCCTGACGCAATATGGCAGCCGAATCCAATGGCTTGATGCTGCGTACATTGACCACCGAACAGTCGAACTCAGGGTAGAGTTGCTCTGCCGCTGCTAGAGCTTGCTGAACCATGGGCCCTACAGCCAAAATCAGGCAATCACGCCCAGCCCGCACTTCCTCGGAAAGAATAGGGCTTGATGTATCGACATAAACTACTTCTGCTGGCTGAACTGTGCGGCTTCTAGGATAACGAATCGCTACCGGGTGATCCTGGGCCACAGCCCAAGTTAGCATCTCGGCCAACTCTTGTCCCGAACTCGGCGCTAGTATAATGATCCCAGGGATGTGCCGCAAGAAGCTTAGATCAAAGACACCATGGTGTGTCGGCCCATCGTCACCAACGACACCAGCTCGATCAATCCCAATCACCACTGGTAAGCCCTGCAGGCAGATATCGTGGAGAACTTGATCATAGCCGCGCTGCAAGAAGGTCGAGTACAGTGCAACGACTGGACGCAAACCATCAGCTGCCATCCCGGCGGCTAATGTAAGCGCGTGCTGCTCCGCAATGCCGACGTCAAAGAAACGATCTGGAAATCGCTGTGCAAACTGACTCAAACCTGTCCCATCAGCCATCGCAGCAGTGATCGCCACAATCCGTTTATCGTTGGCTGCGAGTTTTTCCACCGTCGACCCAAATACCTGACTAAAGCTGACTTCCTGGTCATGGGATTCTGTCGTCAGCGGCCCAATACCGTGAAACTTAGCTGGATTGGCTTCTGCCGGGGCGTATCCTTTACCCTTTTGTGTATGCACATGAATCAGCACGGGGCCGTGGCGCTTAATCCCATCACGGATTGCTTTACGCAGCTGCCCAATATTGTGCCCGTCAAAGGGGCCTGAATAAGTAAACCCAAGCTCCTCAAAAAGCTGTCCAGGAAGCATGTTCTTAAGGGTCTCCTTGAGACTATGCGTGAGTCTCGACATGGGACTGCCAATTGCAGGGATGCGGCTGATTAAATGAGTCAGTTCTTCTCTCGCTCGATACAAAGTGGGGTCAAGGCGCAGACGACTAAGGTAATCGGCTAATGCGCCCACATTATTGGCGATGGACATCTCATTGTCATTGAGGATAACTACAATGTCGCGCTGAAGCGAACCAATATGGTTGAGCGCTTCAAAAGCCATACCACCGGTTAGGGCGCCATCACCAACCACAGCAACCACATTGTAATCTAAACCTAAGTGGTCTCGAGCTATGGCCATTCCTGCCGCCGCGGAAATTGCTGTTGAGCTGTGACCGACCCCGAAATGATCGTGCTCACTTTCACTACGTCTCGGGAATCCCGAAATCCCACCTAACTGCCGCAGAGTAGCAAACTGGTGGAAGCGCCCCGTCAGAATCTTGTGCGCGTAACACTGATGCCCCACATCCCAGATTATCCGGTCTTCAGGGCTAGAAAGCACTGAGTGAAGAGCAATCGTAAGCTCTACAACACCTAGGTTGGCGCCTAAGTGCCCGCCGTTCTTCTCTACAGTCGCAATTATGAGATGACGAATCTCTGCTGAAAGCTGTTCCAGCTCTTCTAGACTCAATGCCTTGAGATCCTGAGGACCGGCGATCTGATTAAGCAGTTTGTACAGCATTCTCTTACCTCTTTTTTCGGCTTGGTCGTTCGGCCCATACTCACAAACATTATTTCCCGCAGGATTCTTCTTCTTTCACAGAGCAGGAACCTGAATAAAAAAAACGGAGTAACCATCATCCAGACTGTTACTCGTTGTAGACCGACACTAATAGCTATGTAGAAAACGGCAAATGGCAGCATCTTAGGTAAAGATTGTGGCTTAAGGTCCAGCAGGTTTTCCCAAAGGCCCTCCAGCTCGTCGCCGCAGCTGGCGGTTCCCCCTTTCCGGCCTTTTCGCTCTGTCACCATGAGCGAGGCTGGATTACCACTTAGTCCACACCGTAATCCCCAAGATACTATCGCGGACGAAACAGTCTAGGAGCTTTCCTCGGCGCCATCCTTCATTGTCTAGCCTCTTTTGCAGTGACGGTTTCAAGCGCCCCTATCTCTCGATAGTCGAACACTCGCCTCTGGCCACAAGGCTCCTGTTCTTGAGACACTATCCCCCAGCCACCACTCAAGGCAGGCTACACTGCACACAACACTGATGTACGTATAATGCACCTTGGCGTATCGCGTGCAGGTTCAATCCCAAACCATAGGGAAGCGATCTCCGCGGCCCTACGCATTTGGGTCTCCGTGGGGGAAGGGTAAGCCTACATGCCCTTGTAGGTTCCCCTTCCCCCTTAACCCCCAGCAGCAGCCCCCGACTGGGCGTCGAAGGCCACCACCAGAGACTTCATCGATGTGCCCTTAACGGATTTTTAGGCCCGTCTTCGACAACAAGGTGGCGACTAGAATACTGCGCCATTTGCCTTTCTTGACGGTATTATAACATATGCGAGACTGCTAATGCAAGTAAGCCTGGTTACCGCCTCCTGCCCTTCTTCCGCTTCTGGCCGCCGTTCCCGCCTATATTAATGCCAATCTTTTTGAGGCCATAGATAATCTTGCCAGCTACCAGCAGAATATCCACCGACCTTGTTATGGCGAAAGACTTGGCCATGGCCTTCCCTCCAACGGTCAAGGCTGCAATGACGGCAATCATCATAGTACTAAGCAGCGTTTCGGTTAAAGGGAAACCCAGAGCTGAGAGTTGGAAAACGATGCTGGCTCCAACCGCCCCGCTCAGCGTGCCACCAATATCGCCCACCACATCATTGCAGAACACTGACACTTGGTCAGCGTTGCGAACAAGCCAAATACCTTCCCGCGCTCCGCGGACCTTATTGGAGGCCATGGCGTGAAAAGGTGTTTCACGCCCAGCTGCAGCTGCCACCCCAATGACATCAAAAATTATTCCCATTAGGATGATTCCGAACAGCAGCGCAAAACTAAGGGGAAGTGAAAAGACTTTCATCAGGCTGTTGCTGCCTAGGTTAAGTACTATTGACAGGACAAAGGTAGTCAGCGTTAATACCACTACCCCACGCCAACGACTGGACAACGAAGATCTCTCCTTTAATGATCCCGATCTACAACCATAAGGGCGATTTCGTGCAAAACTCGGCTCTCATAGGGAAGTTCCGCCAGTGCTTGGAGACACTTGTCTGCGCTTTCCTTCGCCATCTCCCGTGCCTGCTCCAACCCGAATAACGACGGATAGGTCAACTTGCCTTTCTCTAGGTCCTTGCCAACTTCCTTGCCGAGAGCATCCTTAGAGCCAACAACGTCTAGGATATCGTCAGTAATTTGGAACGCCAGGCCAAAATACTCGCCAAACCTAGTCAGCGCCTCTAGCTGCTTTTCCGAAGCGCCTCCGATCAGCCCCCCAGAGCGCAGAGCCGCCTTGAACAGCGCCCCTGTCTTGTGGGCATGGATGTAGCGGAGATTGTTGAGATCTGCAGACACCATGCCTCTCTCTGCCAGAATGTCGACAGTCTGCCCTCCGACCATACCCTGTGAACCGGCAGCCTCAGCTATCTCACGAATTACTGCAGCAGTCGTTTCAAAGGCCACCCCATACTTCTCAGGCATACGTGCTAGTTCTGCAAATGCTTCGGTGAGAAGGGCATCACCGACTAAAATGGCAACTGCCTCTCCATATTTGCGGTGAACGGTTGGTTTACCGCGTCGGAGGTCATCGTCGTCCATGCTGGGGAGGTCATCATGAACCAAAGAGTAGGCATGAATCATCTCAATGGCAGCAGCTACTCCTCCAACCTGTCGAGGATCTCCGCCAACACTCTCACAGGCGGCAGCAGCCATGACGGCTCGCAGTCTTTTGCCACCACCCAGCACAGCGTAACGCATAGCCTCATGTATGATGGAGGGAGGTGTGGAACTTGGAGGGAGTGTCTTCTCCAGCAGGGCTTCTACCTCTTGTGCCTTCGCCCTTAGAATCGCACTCATAGTGATGCTTCCTCCTCTGACTGAAAAGCGCTGCGCTCTCCTTCTTCACCGATGAGCAGCTGGATCTTGCCCTCGGCTTCATCAAGCTTTTGACTGCAGATCCGCGCCAACACAATACCAGATTCAAACAACTTAAGCGACTCATCTAGAGTCAGCTCACCAGACTCCAGCTGCCGGACAACCTGTTCGAGCTTAGCCAATGCTTCTTCAAATTTTAGCTCCTGGTACTCCTTCACTTGTCTTCCCCTTTCAACACACTGCAGGTCAGCACACCGCGCTTCAGCTGCACGGCTACTTCTGCACCCTGGTTCACCTCAGTATAGTCGGTAAGCACACGTCCCGAACTGTCAGTACAGATGGCATAGCCTCGAGCCAGTGTAGTCAGGGGGCTGAGAGCGTCAAGCTTTGCTGCCAGCACCTCCAAATCTCTGCGGGACCGCTCAACTGTCTGGCCGGCACTAAAACTGAGCCTCTCCCACAGTTCGTCAACGCGCATTTTCAGCGGCCGAAGGCGATCAATAGGCCGCGCAAGAGCGGCTGAATTCGACAGCTGATCTGCATAACGCCTACCGTGCCGCACTTTATCTACTACGATTCGACGAAGTCGAAGCTCGAGGGAGCCGATATGCTCTATAAGCTCCATATAGTTCGGAACCGCCATCTCTGCCGCCGCGCTCGGTGTTGGAGCCCGCAGATCAGCCACAAAATCTGCAATTGTGATGTCGGTTTCGTGGCCCACAGCAGAAATAACTGGTTTGGGACAGCTAAAGATTGCCCGTGCCAATGCCTCATCGTTGAAAACTGCCAAATCTTCAAATGAACCGCCGCCCCGTCCGATAATGATAACATCAACATCGGGCTGGCTGGCGGCAAGGTTTAGAGCGCGCACCAACGAAGCGGGCGCTTCTTGTCCCTGTACAAGCGCTGGGACGATCAGGAGATTCACCCCAGGGTGGCGACGGCGCGCCACGCTGATAATATCTCGCACTGCTGCACCGGTTGGCGAGGTGACTACAGCTACACATCTAGGCATAAACGGTATCTGGCGCTTGTGCTGCTGGTCAAATAGGCCCTCTTCTTCCAACTTCTTCTTGAGCTGTTCAAACGCCAGGCTGAGCAGGCCCATTCCTTGTGGATAAAGCTGTTCTACATAGAGCTGATAATCTCCACTGTACTCGTAAACACCCACAGACCCGACGGCCACAACCATATCTCCATCCTTGGGCACGACCGTTAAGCGCTGGTTGCGGCTGCGAAACATAACCGCACGTATTCGGCTGTACTCATCTTTCAGCGAAAAGTACATGTGGCCAGAAGAATGATGCTTAAAATTAGAAATCTCGCCTTCTACCGCTATATTCTGAAACGTTGGGTTGTCCAATGCCGCCTTGATTTGCTGCGTCAGCTCCCTAACCTGCAGAACCTGCATGTTATACCTCCAACGAAGAAAGCCGGTTGCCCGGCTTCACTCCTGTGTTATTCTTGCGACAACGCGGCTTGGCGGGCGAACAACGCCGAACCAAGTGCATTGTCTGTGCTGTACTTCGGCTCAGCAAAAAACAGATGCCAATTGCGAAGCTTGTCAGCCAGCATCTTCCGAAGAATACGGTTCGCCGCTACTCCGCCAACAATCAATATCTCTCTACTGTCTGATTGACTTTCGGCCCATTTGATCCACTTAATCAAAGATCTTCCAATGCACTGCAGGCAACCCAGCGCTACAGCTTCAGGCGCGGCTTGTCCTACATGCTTGAGCAGAGCGGTCAACGGCCCCGAAAAACTCAGCTCACCATTCTTATGAACAGCTGGTACGACAACGGGTTTTTCTGCCTTTTCTGCCAGCTTTTCCAGCGCTGGGCCAGCCGGAAACGAAAGGCCCAAAGCAACACCCACTCGATCGACGAATTGACCTGCATGTAAGTCACTGGCAGAGCCCAGGAGTTCGATATCCATGCGGCCGGTCCGTTTTACCGAAACTGCAGTCAGTTCTGTCGTTCCTCCAGATAAATGAATCGACAAGAATCGGCCAGACAGTGGCCCTCCCGCTGTATGAATACCGCTCAAAATATGGTTTTCTTGATGACTCAGTTCGTAGAAAGGTACTCCGGTCAGTTGAGCGTATGCTGCGCCAAAACTCCTACCAGCAGTAAAAACCGGCATATACGAATCAGCATATGGCCTCGGTTGACTGCTGGCAGCTACAGCCACAATCCTCCACTCACCAGACAGCTGGCCTTGGAGTTTCTCGGCAACCTTTGGCAGGTTTTGCACATGCTGAAAAAGCGCCTCAGACTGCCGCAACCCCTGCTTGCCTTCTTGAACCTGAAGGACTTGCCGAGCTTCGGCAGCTATCCTGCCCTCGCGATCCACCAGACAGAGTGATGTGGTATAAGCACTGGTGTCGATTCCTAAATAAAGCTCACGCAAAGCCACCATCACGCACCACAGTGCCAAGAACCCCATTGATAAAACGGGGTGCATCATCGTCACCAAAGCGTTTGGCCAACTCCACCGCTTCGTTAACAGAAACAGGGACCGGCACATCATCACGAAACACGATTTCATAGATAGCCAACCGCAGGATACTGCGTTCCACAGCGCCTATACGATCAGCCCGCCAACCCGTGGATACATCGTTGATTTGGGCATCGAGTGCAGCACGATATGCGTATACACCGCGCACTACCTCGTTAACATATTGCTCGTTTGCTTCATCAAGAACAGCATCAGCCAATCTCTGCTGAAGTGCTTCTTCTACATCGCAGTTTCCTACATCGATTTGAAACAGTGTTTGAAACGCTACTTGTCGCGCCACACGTCTACTCAAAAAAAACTCACCCCAACTCAGGATACCCGCGGCCGCGCCGTCTCGCCAATACCACGCACCAGAATCTCCACCCCTGCGACTTCGATCCCCATGGTCTCGGCTAGGTATTCCTTAACTTGCTGTTGCAACTGCTCTGCTAGACTTGGTACATTGTAATCCGGCTGAATCTGAAGGTCAAGACGCACCAGCAAAGGTTCTGTCTGTACCACTGTGACAGCGCAATCTTTGACTCCATCAATATCGCGAGCCTTCTTGTTGATCAGGCCCTTGATAGTACTCACGCCAATACGCACCGCTCCGAGTTCTGCCTGATGGACAACTGCTGGTTCAGATTTCTGCCGTGCAATGATCAGCAGAAGGTATACCGCCAATAGAATGAAGACTGCACCTATCAAGATACCATCCCAGAGGTCAGGAGCCAGTCTCATCCAGCTTATTGTGCTGGAGAGACCTGTACCGGCCACAACCGACAAGCCCCCAAGTACTGCTAATATCAGCGCTGTCAGACCGATAATCAGCTGATCCAAACCAGTCATGCTACTTCACCCGTGGTGGAGGTGCTTGCTTAACTGGGGCTGGCTCTTCGGCCTTCTTCTCCTGCGGGAAGTGTACTCCAAGCACATGGAGGTTGACCTCTACCACAGTTAGCCCGGTCATAACCTCAATTGTCCGCTTCACATTTTCTTGAATCTGCTGCGCAACCTCGGGGATGTTGTATCCGTACTCAATGATAATAAACAGATCGACTGCACATTCTGATTGACCAACTTCTACTTTGACGCCTTTCGAGAGGTTGCGGTGGCCCAGCATCTCGGCAATACCGCCTGCAATACCTCCGCTCATACCAGCAACACCAGGAATTTCTGTCGCGGCCAATCCAGCGATAATGCCCACAACTTCGTCAGCAATTTTTACATCGCCCAGGTCAGTACGACGTTCTTGTTCTGCCATCTGAGCACCCTCCTCAAAAATAACTTATGAATATTATACCAGAACAAACTAGAACCTACCACAAAAGCTATCATTTATTCATCCAGCAGAGTGTCAATGAAGTTAGTGGAAAACTCTCCTCTTAAGAAACGCTCGTCCTGAAGGATTCGTTTGTGAAATGGTATAGAAGTATCAATGCCTTCTACCACGAGCTCATCTAATGCCCGCGCCATGCGTTGAACAGCTTCATCGCGATCCGTTCCCCAAGCGATTAGCTTACCAAACATCGAATCATAATGTGGTGGAATCGTGTACCCCTGGTAGACGTGACTGTCCCAACGAATCCCGTAGCCACCTGGGACAATTAGGCGCGTGATGGTCCCCGGCGATGGGCGTGAGTTCTTACCGATGTCCTCTGCAGTAATTCGGCACTCTATGGCGTGGCCATACGGTATTACGTCTACCTGCCCATAGCCCAGTTTTTCTCCAGCAGCCAGGCGAATCTGTTCTTTGACTAAGTCAATGCCGTAGACGAGCTCCGTAATGGGATGCTCTACCTGAAGGCGAGTATTCATCTCTATGAAATAGAAATCGCCGTTTTCATCGAGCAAGAACTCGATGGTACCGGCATTGTGATACCCTACCGCCTTAGCCCCTCGTACAGCAGCCTCTCCCAGGCGAGCACGCAGCTCATCATCGACTACTGGTGACGGGCATTCTTCTAGAAGCTTTTGGTGACGGCGCTGCAATGAACATTCACGTTCACCAAAATGCACCACGTTGCCGTGTTTATCAGCTAGGATCTGCACTTCGATGTGGCGTGGATTCACCAAGTACTTCTCGAGGTAGATCTCGTCACTACCAAATGCCGCCGCGGCCTCAGCGCGTGCTACCCGTGCGTGATGCAGCAGTTCATCTGAATTCCAAGCAAGGCGCATGCCGCGCCCTCCACCACCTGAAACAGCCTTAATTATCACTGGATATCCAATCTCATCAGCAATCCGCACCAATTCTTTGTCGGATTCAACAGGGCCGTCACTTCCCGGAAGTACTGGAACCCCAGCTTGGGCCATCACGGCCTTCGCTCTAGCCTTGTCCCCTAGAAGTTCAATCTGTTCTGGGCTTGGGCCGATGAAGACCAGATTATGAGCCTCGCACATTTCAGCAAAAAGGGGCTGTTCACTTAAGTAGCCATACCCCGGATGGACTGCATCGGCTCCGTGAACGACAGCTGTCGAAAGGATATTCTGCATGTTGAGATAGCTCTTGGCAGAGGGAGCCGGGCCGACGCAGACCGCATGGTCTGCATACCTCACATGAAGTGAATCCCGATCGGCTTCAGAGAAAATCGCGATAGTTTCGATGTTAAGCTCCCGACAGGCGCGTACGATCCGCAGGGCAATCTCGCCCCGGTTGGCAATAAGTACTCTCCGCAGCACCAAGCCCACCCCTAATCCATGATCTCCAGGCGAATCAGAGGCTGGCCATACTCTACCGATTCGCCGTTTTCAACAAGAAATCCGACAATTCTGCCGCGGTATTCTGACTCTATTTCATTCATCATTTTCATAGCCTCAATTATAAAAAGCACCTGTCCGGGTTCTACCAAATCCCCCACCTGCACGTAAGGCGCAGCATCAGGAGCTGGTGCCCGATAGAACGTCCCCACCATCGGTGAAGTGATCTCCACAACGTTGCTCTGATTCTTCCGCTGGGGTTCGGCCCCTGCCTCTATACGCGGCTTGAGATCAGCCTCGGCCAGGGGCGGCTGAATCTCTACCGCAGGCAGGCTGATCCCACTTGATTGCTTCTTTATCTTGATCTTAAAATCATCATGCTCGATTTCGATCTCTGCTATGTTGGCAGCATCGACGATCTGAATCAGCTGCTTGATATCTTTGAGTTCCATAAGGTACCTCCAAGATGGATTTCTGTGTTTAGTTCGACAATTTGCAGTCAATCCCTTTAGACAGCGGAAGGTTCATCCACAATCGTGATTTGGTCATAATTTATACCTGTTAAGCTCCTTACCAATTCGCCGATTTGGGCAGCTTCTTCGCGTGTCAAGCGCACCGGAACGACAACAATCGCGAATTCTCCGTCTATGATTGCTACACCGTCAACGTAGCCCTTTGCCTTCAAGAGGTTTTCGATCTCCGTTTCAACGGCCATTACTGCCAAAACCTGCTGCAGTTGTTCTTGGGCTTTCTGTCTCTGCTCGGGTGCAGCTGTTCCGTCGTAGGCTATATTCTGGAGCAATTCCATCTGTCTACTGCGCAGCCGCTCCCGTTCGAGACGGTATTCGGAGAATTTCGTCGGTACTGGCCGGACGATAACTGGCTCCACCATTGAGGCAAGCTCTACCGGCTCAGGTTCATCAAGGACGGCAAAGACTGAACTTGTTTCTCTAATCTCTTGTAGTTGTTGTTCTTCATCGCCGCTGGCAATCTCGGTCTCTTCCACATTAAAGACCCATACGAGAAGAGCCACAGCTATAGTCAAGACCAAGATGTTCCACAGAATCCGTCGACCTCTCCAAACGTAGAACTTAGCCAATCGTCTCACTCTCCTTAATTTCTCGGAAGAACCTCAATACGATACATTTCTATCTGAAGGACAGTCTGCACCGCATGGGCGATAGTAAACCGCACTTGCGGATCATCTGCCCCATCAGCCACAACCAGCACACCCCGAATCTGGGGCCAAGTTTCTTCAAGAACGATAGGCGATTCAGACTGGCCACTTCTCACGAGGGCCGGGGTGGTAGTACGGCGTGTTTCCGCATTATTCCGCTGTTCATAGGTGGACTCTTCAGCGATATTTAGACGTGTGCCCCGCTCGAGAGTGACAAATACATCTGCTCGCCTAATACCGGCCACAGCACTAAGGAGCTCAGACAGCCGCTTCTCAATATACTGGGCCTCAGCTGCGAAATCGAGATTGCTGGAGTTCTTCGTTTCTGCTTGCGTAGGCGTTCCAAACTGCTGTTTCGGCGGCTGGACCATCAAGAAACCTACCACAATGAGTACCGCTATAGCCAGCCAGCTCACGAGTTTCTTTTGCTTATCTGAAAGCCTGTCTAGAACTTTAGTCACGGTTCGGCTCCCCCCGCTTCTATGTTCACAGCGACACGTTCCTCTGGTAAATCGAGATACTGCGCAATAATCCTCTGAATCTTATGGCCGGTAATTCCATCGCCCGTTACGGTCACATCCACAGCTTCTATAACACCCTGTTCTGAAACCAGCTTAACTCTTGCCTGCTCCACGCCTTGGACCGTCATAATGAGAGCCTCAAGCTGTCTGCCAGCTGAGTCATCTACGGCACGCAGAACCGGAGCTGCTCCCTTTGCCTGGAGACGAGCGGCAGTAGACTCCCAATCATCGTAAGCATAAAAACTGGTCGAATAGACACTTTCGAGAGCGCTGCCCGACGATAGAGATCGCGCCCAATCAAGGTGGACCAGTTCCAGCACAGGCTGCAGGACAGCAGCCATGAGGACGATACCGAATACCAGCTTTGCTGTTCCTCTCAACCCAGCAGACTCAGGAAGAATAGTCTCCAAGAACCCTAGTATAATGACCAAAGCAGTGATCGCTTTCAGCCAAGCCCAAAGCTGCTCCACTCTATCACCTCATCACTGCTGCCAAGTTGCCCAACCCCACCAACACAGTGATAATCAAAAAGAACATTAGTCCGGCTGTGGCGAGGGACGCTAGGATCAGAGTTAGGGTGTTTTCTAGACTGGCAATTGCCTCGACAATGCGGTTCTCCACGATCGGCTGGATCACAGCATTTGTTAGCTTGTAGATCAAGATAACCGCCCACACCTTGATTATGGGAACCGCTACCACAAAAAAGACCACGGCAAGGCCAAATATCCCAACCGCATTCTTAATCAGTAGAGAGCCACCTGCCACCACTTCTACCGCATCGGCGAACATCCCACCCACGACAGGGACGAATGTCTTCGTAAGAAACTTGGCAGTCCTCAGGGCCACACCATCGGCAATCGGGGTAACAGCTCCCCGTACCGTCATCACACCAGAGAAGACAATAAACATAAGGCCCAGTACGGTAACGGCAGTCTGCTTGACAAACCCTGCCAACCGCGATAGAGGAAGCTCAGTTGAAAAGTGGGCTAGAAGTCCAAGGACGCCACCAGCGAAAATGAGGGGCAGCAGCAGGTAACGTACCGCTGAGGCCACAGCACTGACCATGGCCACAAGTACAGGGTGGAAAATGCCGGCTGAGGTGATGCCGCCTGCTGCTGCTAACAAAGCTGCCAGCGTAGGCAGTATTGCATACATGAAGGACACCATCTTATCGATTGTCTGGGCTGCTAAGTTCATCACAGTACGAAAACTCTGCAGGCCGATCACGATTATTACTAAAAAGCAAATGCTCTGCGCCAGCCTCACTACTGCATTTTCACCAAAGGCGGTAGTCAGCCGAGTTAAGAGGGCCGAAAGGGCAGCCACCACAACAAGCTGCCGCAGTAGAACAGCGCTGAGAAGGATTTCCCTCAATAGCAGAGCTGCGAGCTGTTGAAAAAGCTCCAGCATTGACACCTGCCCACCCATCCCGCTCAAGATACCTTTCAAGTCTAGTTGTGGCAGATAGGCCTGTAGGTCTGGGTCGACCAATTCGGTATAGCGGACCAAACCCTCCAGATCTAGTTCTTCTAACTGAGCCTCGATGGATTCTTGCAGTAGTGAGGCTTGCGCTGGATCGCACATGGCCAAGAGAAAAACCAGTACTGAAACAAGTCCGATTGATTTGTATGCCATGGTTTTCACCTTCTAGAAATCAAGAAGACCAAGGAGGGAGACGAAGATTGCCTGCACAAGCGGAACAGCCATCAACAGAATGACGATTTTGCCCACCAGCTCAACAGCAGAGGCCATAGCTTCTTCACCTGCTTCACGACTGAGCACGACTCCAAAAGATGTTATGTAGGCAGCTGCAATCGCCTTCAATACGGGTGTCAGGTACACAGAACCCACATTTGCCACCCTGGCCATGTCCCCAAAGACCTCGATGATATCTGCAAAGCGAGGCATAAGGGTCAGCCCCACTGCCGCCACAAAGGCTCCAGCTGTGACAACGGCCCAAGCAGGATGACTCTCTCTAAGTTCAGCCTGAAAAACGGTCAAGACCACTGCTAAGCCTACGACAAGCGGCAGCCACAACATGCCATCATCCCCTACCAGCGGAAAACTGCCTCGACGTTTTCAAAGAGCTGTGCAACCATCTGCACCAGCCACAAAAGAACGATTATCACTCCCGCAAGACTCAACATCTGAGCTTGTTCCTTGCGATCGGCCTGTACGAGAAAGATGTTCAGCACAGCAACGAGAATACCCAAACCAGCAATACGATAAATTGGCGTCAAATCAGTCACAAGAGTCGCCCCTCTTTTCAAATGATAAGTAGAATGATAAGGAGCCCTGTTCCGAAACCCAAGTAGCTCCACAACCGAAAATTGAGGCGTTTTTCCTCAACAGCAGCGTCATAGAATTCCTCCAGGCGGATGCGAGCAAGACGTAGATGACGCTTCTGGTCCTCAACTCCGCTGTTTCCCAGGACTGCGCCGAGAACGGCCAAATCCTCGGCAAGGTCCTTGGAGACTCCTGCTGAACGCAGATAGTCTAGCCCAGCTGACCACGCTTGCAAAAACGGTTCTCCGGGAACATCCGCAAGAGATGAAAGCACAGTTCGTGCAAATCCCTCTACAAGCCCCCCCATTCGTCCGACTCGCTGCAGCGCGATCGGGAGGGCTGAGCGGGAATGCTCGATCTCGGTCTCTAGGAGCTGCAGCATAGTTATGAGATCCTTTATGTTCTGTACCTGACAGACAAAGCTGCGGGCTATAGTCAATCCCATCAGTCCGCAGGCCAACACTATGAACAAAGCCCCAGCTAACTGCACGGCATCACCCCTGTCCAATTAATCCTATGTCCTTCTTCCCAAACTTAGAACTTGTTCGATAGTTCCAGGCCCCTGGCGCCGCGATAAGACTACAGCAAGTTCAAAAACACCCAAGCATTCTGAAATCCACTTTCTAGCCCGAACTTGTTGAACATCCTCGCCGTGGCACGAAGCAATCACGGAAACTCCGGATCGGGCTAGTTCAGCGAGGGCAGCCGCATCATCGGGATGCCCGATCTCATCAGTAACCACTACTTGAGGGGATAGGGCACGTACAGCGGTCATGATACCTTCAGTTTTTGGGTAGCCATCCAGAACATCAGTCTGCGGCCCCACATCCAGCTGCGGAATGCCCTGATGGCAAGCGGCTATCTCTGAACGTTCGTCCACGATCACCACCTGTATGCCTGCCGCAGCAATCTGTCTCGCCACGTCCCTTAAGAGCGTAGTCTTTCCGCAGCCAGGAGGTGAGATGACCAGAGTAGAACGCACCTTACCCACGCCTGGACAGATCCGGCCGATAACTCCATCCGCCGCACCGTAGATCTGGCGCGCAACTCTAATACTGAGTGACGAGACAGAATGAATGGTCTTGATCCTACCCCCGTACAAGACTGCGCGACCGCAAAATCCGACGCGGTGGCCACCTGGGACTGTCAGATAACCCGAACGAATTTCCTCTTCCCAGGCGTACCAAGAGTTATTGGTGAGAATCTGCACGGTTCGCATAAGGTCATCAGACGTGACTCGGTAAGCCTGCTTCAGTGCAGTAGTGTTACCTTGTTCATCTAGATAACAATAGCGGCCGCGACTCTTAACTGTCAGAGGCTGATTAACCCGCAGCCGAACCTCTTCTAGGGGGACAACCGAACTCTGCTCTAGGATTATTCTAATTCTAGGTGCGACAAACTCGTACATAACTGGCCCCTCCTCGAAGTACTGCTCATATATATGCGATAAATGGACAAGTTATGCCACAAAAAAAGCTGGCGCTTTTCAGCACCAGCTCTCCAACCTTTACTTATTAGTCTTCATCGTCTTCTTCCAAATCGGAAAAGATCTCGTCATCGAGCTCTTCACTGTCAAAGACAGTCCCGCCGCAGTTTGGACAGGTTATCCGCACATCATCATCGTAGAGGAACTCCTCTTCAAACTGAACTTCTTCGCCGCATTCGGGGCATTCCATGCGCACCATGGGGTCATAACCATGATCATGGTCATGATCATGGTGGTGTCCACCACAGCACTCATCATCGTCATCATCGCCATAGAACTCATCTTCGAGTTCCGACAAATCAAGATCAATTTCTTCTACATAATCCTCTAGTTCAGCCTGCCCTAAGCCGAGCACATCAAGTTCCTCAGAGATATCGCCCAGCAGTTCCAACATCTTCTGGAACATGAATCTGACCCGATCCTCACCAAACTTCGTGTCACCATCCATGATCCCTTTGAGATATGCAATCTTCTCCCTAATGGTTTCCATCACACTCACCCACCTTATTTGGTATTATGCCCGGGAGAGGTATTCTCCAGTACGGGTGTCAACCTTGAGTACATCCCCTTCTTCAACAAAGAGGGGAACTTGAATAGTAATACCAGTCTCCAGAGTCGCGGGTTTGGTGGCCCCTGTGGCTGTATCACCTTTAAATCCAGGTTCTGTATGCACGACCTTCAGATTTACAGTGGTGGGCAGTTCGACGCCAATCGCTTGATTCTGATAGAACTGGATACCAATGGTCATGTTTTCGAGCAGGTAGTTTGGTGCATCGCCCAAGTCATCCTTCATAAGGGTAATCTGCTCATAGTTTTCTGTATCCATGAAATAGTACTCGTTGCCCGTATTGTACAGATACTGCATTTCACGGGTCTCAATCCGAGCTCGGGATACCTTTTCACCGGCCCGGAATGTATGTTCAATGGTACCACCGGTCCGGATGTTCTTCAGCTTAGTACGGACAAAAGCTGCGCCTTTGCCTGGCTTAACGTGGAGAAAATCAACCACGGTGTAAATTTCTCCATCCCATTCAATTGTCAGGCCTGTACGTAAGTCATTCACCGAAATCATTACTAAACCTTCCTCCCACTACGCTTTATTCCACAACATAGAGTTCTTTAAAGGTGGATGAGAGTATCTCTCTGCCCGATTCGGTCACCACAACCAAATCTTCAATGCGGACACCACCGAAACCAGGCAGATAGACCCCTGGTTCAACAGTTACAACCATGCCCGGTTCCAGCACTGTTTCATCTTTCTGTGACAGACGGGGGCGTTCATGTATTTCCAAACCAACTCCATGGCCCAAACCGTGACCAAAGTACTGGCCATAGCCAGCATCGGCGATTATGTCACGTGCCACACTGTCCACCTGCCTACCGGTAACACCAGGCTTAACGGCGGCTAGAGATTCGAGCTGGGCACGGAGGACTAGATCGTAAATGACCATGTGTTCTTCTGTCGGTTCGCCAATCAAAACAGTCCGAGTCATATCCGAACAGTAACCTTCGAAGACACAACCGAAGTCCATTACGACAAAGTCACCATTGGCAAACACTCGATTGCCTGGTTCGGCATGCGGAAGAGCTGAACGTTCACCAGTGGCCACGATAGGCCTAAACGAAACTCCGCTCGCTCCCGCTTTCCGCATAGTAAACTCCAATTCGAGAGCGATTTCCAGTTCGGTTACCCCAGGGCGCAGCAACGGCAGAATCTGAGCAAATGCATGGTCGGCAATAGCGGCAGCTCGACGAATCTTCTCAATCTCGTCAGGTGTCTTAATCATGCGGACCTTTTCTACAATGCCCTCGGTCTCAATAATCTCGGCAGAGAACGCTTTCTGCCAGGACTTGAACTGGTGTACAGTCACATGCGGAGCTTCAATGGCTACAGCCTTAACGCCTTCGGCTGAGATCAATCTGGCAATAGCCTGCTCCATTTCATCTATTTCGATGATTTCCCAGCCAGGGCACTGGCCCTTGGCCTGTTCAATATAGCGGAAATCTGTAAGGAGGGCCCGTTTGCTCTCAGAAATCCAAACAGTCCCTGCTGAGCCGGTGAAACCGGTTAGATACCGACGGTTAACGGGACTCGTCACAACAAATGCCTGCGCTCCCAACTCCCTTACTCTGGAGAGAATCCCTTCAATTGTCTTACTCATATGTATCCCCCTCTGCCATGGCTGTCACCCGTTTCCTTTCGCCCTCCTTGTTGGAAATTCCTGCCCCGGTTACCTACCAACATGAAAAAACCCCTTCGCAGGGGTACTAAGAGACATTCCGGGTAAAGAATAGCGTTACGTTGACTTTCGTTTTACCGCGCCTTAAACCAACATCAGCCAGCTGGTAATGGCGCAGCTCCGGATTCTCGTTCCTTAATCGGCTCACAACGTCCCGGATGGTATTCAGCAGATCCGCACTGTTTTGGTATGGAATGGATTCCCGATAAACATATGACTGCATAACTATCCCTCCATGCACACTCTCCTGTTAGTCAGAGTATGCACGGAGGGTACCAGAGTTATTCCAAATTATTTAGATTTCGGCCCAACTAGACACGGACGGATTGTGTAAGCAGCGCCCGCTGGTATGAATATCTTCAGGCGGTAATCGGTCTTGCGTGCTGACACCCAACCAAGCCCATGAATGAGCAAATCTGAGTTACGAGGTAACTCTACCTTATGCTCTTCCCAATTTGTAATCGGACAGTGTATACGATACTCTGTCGTCCATTTGGCGAGATGGCGCTCATGAGAACGCTCCCAGCGTACATCTGAGCCACAGTAGCCGATCAGAAGGCCGTCTGCTCCTGCCCCTTCACACAATACCGCCGCTCTTCCCGGTATATGCATAATCTGCCCCTCGCCAATGGGAAACAGTCTGGAACTCAATTTACGGCTGGGAATCAGTTCGCGCGCACAGCTGGCGCAGAGCATATCGCTGATCCGCCCGTGTGGTACAAAACCAGGTGAATCCGCCAGCTCACTTCCTGTGGCGAGTTCCCAGCGAGACCAAGAAACGGTAGTTCCGGGATAGGCAGATACGGTCGGCTTCACGGTGTGGCCCCGCTTTCTACCCAAACGCATGCTGAGCAAACGGGAAATCACATGGGACTTGCCCACATTAGTGACTCCAGCTACCAAAATCCTACGCTCTTCCGCCTCAATCCAAGCAGCCAATTCGCGAAAACCATAGCCATTCAGCGCACTGACGAGCAAAATCTCGGCGGAGATGCCCAACTGCTTCAGACGGCGCCTTACCCAGACCTCAACTTCCTCGATGGGCGTTTGCTCGGGAAGGAGGTCCACTTTATTGACAACCACAAGCAGCGGTTTGCGGCCTAAGTAAGTAACCAAGTCTTTTGGCAGGCCCGCTTCGAAATCGATTAAGTCCACCACGAGGGCTATATGATCCGCCCAGGCTGCTCCTTCGCGCAGAGCTTTCGCAGAAGCATCTGCGACTACCGGGCCAAGTTCATCGCGTCCGTAATGGGTGATTCGAAAACACCGTTGACAGATAGGTTCTCCCTCTCTGTCTAAGTTCGGTGGAATGTATCCGTATTCTTCTGGATTGACACTCTGCAGTGTAGCACCACAGCCTCTGCATTGCTCTGCCATACTCACTGACCCCTTCTTCCTCGAATTTTCAACGCAGTCTCAGTCAGCAGACCACGCTGTGCCATCCGTTTCAACATGCGCTTCTCCAGCCGGCGCATAAAGCTGGTTGATCGCAGTTCTCGTGTACTCAAAGGATTGATCAAAATCGTGTACAGCCCTAGGCGATTGCCCCCCAAGACATCTGTGAAGATCTGATCGCCCACGACCGCCGCTTCATGTGGCTGCAGGCCAAGCTTTTTCAGACCCAATCGGAACGCTCGAGGCAGAGGCTTCAAGGCTCTGCTTACTGCGGGAACGCCCAGCTGGTCGGAGAACACTTTGACGCGCTTGGGTACGGCATTGGATACTAGACAGACAGCCATGCCTTGCCGCAGCACTTCTGCCACCCACTGGGCTAACCTGGGCTCGATCTCCGATTTATCCCAATCGACAAGAGTGTTATCAAGGTCGATCAGGAGCCCTTTGATATTCTGGAGTTTCAGGGCCTCGATGTCAATATCTCGCACGCTGGCGAGAACTTCATTTGGTACAAGGAGCTGCATTGCCTTCCCTCATTTGCGAGTGATCTTGTCCCATTATAACATGTTCCCATAGTACAGAAAAGAAGGCCTCCCCATTT
>ERZ773359.1135-NODE-1135-length-37643-cov-15.705198_pt1 | contig 37643 bp, 31 predicted proteins | sample MGYA00374955_ERZ773359 | MGnify/ENA primary metagenome ERZ773359 (study PRJEB29098, sample SAMN04486028) | biogas fermenter metagenome | study: EMG produced TPA metagenomics assembly of the Biogas fermentation microbial communities from Germany - Plant 4 DNA1...
AAAAATACGCATTGTGCTCCTTCTGTTATTAACTGCGGTGCCCGAAAGGGCTGCCGCAGAGTGCCGGAGGTGCCTGAATTGGAGTTTAGGAGTATTAGCATATTTCAAGCTCCGCCCCAGGTGGAAAGGATGGTGCAGCAGCAGAGGAAGGAGGAAGGGGCTGCGGTATATGTCTCGGACGACGCGGTATACATCGTGGTGGCCAGGGGAGAAAAACCAACCGGTGGCTACGGCATCAAGGTGGTGGATATCAAGGAAGAGGGGGGCGGCTTTGATGTCCATGTGGAGTATTCGGACCCCAAGCCGGGCCAGATGGTGGCCCAGGTGGTGACCCACCCCTTTGCGGTTGTTAAAGCGGACCTTAAGGATATATCCCGGGACACCTCATTCAGGTTTTATATTGACGGAAACCGGAGCTGGGTACACACGGCCAGGTACCTGGGTGAATAAACAAACAGGTTTTTTGCCTGTTTTTTTCTGTTCTGAGATTAACCGGTCTCTGGATTGGTATAATTATATAGAATAGAGGTTAAAGGGGCGTGATACTTATGTCAACCATTAGCGAGCTTAAGCCTGAACAGTTAAAGAAACAATATGACAATGAAGTGTTGGGGTTTGAGACAACTGCGGAGGTTCCTCCCCTTGAGGGTATATTGGGACAGGAAAGGGCAAGCCGGGCAATGGATTTCGGCCTTAAGGTGGAAAGGCAGGGATACAACATTTACGTTGCCGGCTTAAACGGGACCGGCAGAAGCAGCTACGCCAGGTCCATAGTGCAAAGCGTTGCTAAAGACAAACCGGTTCCGCTGGACTGGTGCTATGTTTACAACTTCGAAGACCCCTACCAGCCGCTGGCCATGTCCATGCCGGCGGGGGTGGGGTCAAGGCTAAAGGAGGATATGGACAGACTTATAGACCACCTGAAAAAGGAGATACCCAAGGCCTTTTCGGGGGAGGACTATAACAAGCGCAGGGCCAGGGTTGTACAGGACTTCCAGGAAAAAACCTCACAGCTGATGGAAGAACTGAACAGGACCGCCAAGGAGCACGGTTTTGAGTTTAAAAGGAGTGCGACCGGGTTGGTCAGCATACCCCTTATTGATGGCAGGCCGATAAGCGAAGAGGAATACAGGAATTTGGGAGAAGAAAAGCTGAAGGAAATTGAAGCCAGGAATGACAAGCTGCAGATGAGGGCGGTAGAAATATTCAACGGAATAAAGGAACTGGAGCTTAAGGCCCAGGACGCAATCAGGGACCTGGATGCGGAGATTGCAATGAATTCGGTTGGATATGTCATAGGGGAACTGAAGGCCAAATACCAGGAATGCGACTGCCCGGAGATACTTGAATTCTTGGACGGCGTACAAAAGGACATAGTCAAAAACGTAGACGACTTCAAGGTTAAAGAGGAAGTCCAGGAAGCGGAGCTGCCATGGCTATTAAGAGGCCGGAAGGCGGACAGTACGTTCAAATACAGGGTAAACCTGCTGGTGGACAGCAGCAAGCTTGAGCATGCGCCGGTGGTTATTGAGACCTTCCCCGCGTATTATAACCTGGTGGGGAAGGTGGAATACGAAAACCAACTGGGGGTGCTGACCACCAATTTTACCAAGATAAAAGCGGGGGCGCTGCACCGGGCCAATGGGGGATACCTGATAATCCAGGCAAAGGATATACTGTTAAACCCCTATTCCTGGGAGGCGCTTAAAAGGGCGCTGAAGACCGGAGAAATAGCCATCGAGAACATTGCCGAGCAAACCGGCATGGTGGCCACTTCATCCCTGAGGCCCAAACCCATCCCGCTGGGTGTTAAGATAATAATGATTGGAAGTTATGAAATATATAACCTTTTGTACAACCTGGATGAAGACTTCAAAAAGCTTTTCAAGGTAAAGGCGGACTTCGACGTGGAAATGAAAAAGGATGCCGAGCAAGTGTACAAGATTGCCGCCTTTATATCAAAGCACTGCATGGAACAAAACCTGAGGCATTTTAACCGGTCCGCCGTGGCAAGGATTGTGGAGTACAGTTCCCGGCTGGCAGACCACCAGGATAAGCTAAGCACCCGGTTCAACGAAATTGTGGAGATAATATACGAAGCGGACACCTGGGCGGGTATGGAAGGGGCGGAGCTTGTCACCGACGCCCACGTCACAAAGGCGATACAGGAAAAGATATACCGTTCCAACAAGTACGAGAAGAAAATTCAAGAATACATAAAGGATGGAACCATACTTATCGATACCGAGGGCGCGGTGGTGGGCCAGGTCAACGGCCTTTCGGTGCTGGACCTGGGCGAGTATTCCTTCGGGCGGCCCTCCAGGATAACGGCCGTGGCCTACGCGGGCAAAAAAGGCGTGATAAACATTGAACGGGAAGTGAAGATGAGCGGCAGCATCCATGACAAGGGAGTCTTAATATTGGGCGGCTATCTTGGGGACAGGTTTGCCCAAAGAAGCCCGCTGTCGCTTACCGCCAGCATCACCTTCGAGCAGTCCTACGGCGGCGTTGACGGGGACAGTGCCTCCAGCACCGAATTATACGCTATACTTTCCGCCCTTGCGGATGTGCCGATAAAACAGGGTATAGCGGTGACCGGCTCGGTGAACCAAAGGGGCGAAATACAGCCCATAGGCGGAGTAAACCAGAAGATAGAAGGTTTCTTCAGGGTATGCAGGGAAAAGGGTCTGACCGGGGACCAAGGGGTTATGATACCCCACCAGAACGTGGATAACCTTATGCTGGACGACGAGGTTATACAGGCGGTGGCCGAGGGTAAGTTCCACATTTACCCGGTGAGGACCATAGAGGAGGGCATTGAAATACTTACCGGTATGCCCGCCGGCACCATGGGTGAAGACGGCGGCTATCCCGAGGGCACCCTTTACCACAGGGTACAGCAAAAACTCGAGGCTTTCAGGAAAGCCGTGAATGAATCAGAAGCCGACTAGGGTTGGTCACGAAAGACAGGGGGACGGTTTTATTGCATAAGAGCCGTCCCCAATTCTGTTCTTGCCTACCTGCCCATCCGCCTGCAGTCTATCAGCCTTTTTTCTGTTATGATGAAATCCACCGGTTGGTCGGTGGGGTCGGTGGGCACCCTGTCAATTATCTGAATTTCAAAGGCAAGGCCGATGCGTGGCACCCTGCGGGTCAGCCTTTCAAAAAACCTGTCGTAATACCCGGCCCCGTAGCCAAGCCTGAAGCCTCTCTCGTCAAAGGCCACCCCGGGGACCAGTATGAGGTCCAGGTCTTCGGCGGGAAAGGGCCGTATATACCCGGGGGCGGGTTCCGGTACTCCGAAGGTCCCCGGTCTAAGCTCCCTTTCCGGGTCCTTAAGCTCCGAAAGCAGCAGTTCCCTGGTTTTCGGCACCGACACCGGCACTACCACCCTTTTGCCTTCCGAAAGGCAGTGCTGTATTATAGGCATTGTTTCCACTTCATTCCTGAATGCCACATAGGCCATGACATTTACAGAACGGGTAAAGGCCTCCAATTCCAGTAGTCTCTTTTGAATAAGTTGACTGTATTCCTTTTGCAGCGTCGGCGGAATCTGCCGCCTCAGGCTTAATATTTCCTCCCTCAGTTTTTGTTTCATTTAATCATCAGCCCCCTCCAACCCATTTTACAACAAAAACAGGATTATGGATATAATTTCTCCTTTAAAGGACCGGCAAAAACCATTATACTTTTATTAGGAACTTTGGCCTTATTTGCAGGATTAGAAGTTTGTTTGTCGAAATGACTGGGGATAGGAGTGATGCAGTTGATATCCATAAATAACGTATCAAAAATATATCCCAACGGTACGGTGGCCCTGAACGGGATAAATATTGAAATACATAAGGGCGAATTCGTTTTTTTTGTAGGGTCCAGCGGTGCAGGCAAGTCAACACTGGTAAAAATGCTTCTCAAGGAAGAAAATCCCACTTCCGGCTCCATTAGTGTAGACGGGGTGGTAATAAATTCGCTTAAAAGGCGTCAAATACCTTATTATAGAAGAAAGTTGGGCGTGGTGTTCCAGGACTTCAGGCTGCTTCCGGACAAAACGGTGGCGGAAAACATAGCCTTTGCGATGCACGTAGTGGAGGCTTCCAGGCGGGAGATTGCAAGGCAGGTACCGAGGGTTTTGTCGGTTGTGGGCCTGGGAGACAAGGCGAACGTGTTCCCCGGCCAACTGTCGGGGGGAGAACAGCAGAGGGTATCCCTGGCAAGGGCTATTGTGAACAACCCGTCGCTGCTTATTGCCGACGAGCCTACCGGCAACCTGGACCCGGACACTGCCTGGGAGATTATGAAACTGCTTAAGGAAATAAACCAAAGGGGCACAACTATTATTATGGCTACCCATGCCCGGGATATAGTGAACTATATGCGGCAGAGGGTAGTGACCCTCGAACGGGGAAGGATTGTAAGAGACCAGGAGAGGGGAGGTTACGGCATTGAAGATTAGGACGCTGGGCCTGCAGTTTAGGCAGGGCATTTCAGGGCTGTGGCGGAACAGGATAATGAGCCTTGTTGCGGTGGGTTCCGTTACGGCGGTTTTGCTGGTGCTTGGCTTGTCGCTGCTGACCATAATAAACATAAACAGTATTACCGCCTATATAGAATCAAGCGTGGAGATTAAGGCTTTCCTTGAGGAAGACCTGGATACCGCCCAGGTGGAAACCATAGGCGCAAAAATAGAACAAATGGAGGGCGTCAGGGAGGTTGAGTTCGAGACCAAGGAAACCGCCCTTGAAAAATACAAGGAGCAGTTGGGCGACAACAGCAGCCTGCTTGAGGGGCTGGAGGGAGAGAACAACCCCTTCCCCAGCTCGTATATAGTCAGGGTGGATGACCCAAATACCATCGGCGCCATTGCGGACGAGATAGCCGTCTTTGAAGGGGTAGAAGAGGTCCAGTACGGAAAGGACGTCGTGGAAAGGCTGCTTAATTCCACCCACCTGATAAGGGTGGTGGGCACGGTGCTAATTTGCATCCTGGCCTTTATTTCGATATTCATAATCTCCAATACCATCAAGCTGACGGTGGTGGCCCGCAGGAGAGAAATTAGCATAATGAAGTATATAGGCGCCACCGACGGTTTTATAAGGCTGCCCTTTATAATAGAGGGGCTATTGCTGGGTATTATAGGCGCGGCGCTGGCCTCCGGGCTTGTGGCGGTGGTGTACAATTACTTCTTTGTTGCCATGAACAGCAGTTTCGAGGGCGTTTTTGTAATGCTGTCGGGATATTTCGCGCCCTTTGCCGAGACCCTTTACCGTACGTCTTTTATACTGCTGGCGGTAGGCATAGTAATAGGGGTGACAGGAAGCGCCATATCCCTTAGAAAATTCCTTAACGTCTAAAAAACCGGGCAACCGGTTTTTTATTTGGGCGCATTTCTTGCCGCATAGGCATGGGGCGGCGTATTCCTTTGAAATGGGAATAATCTGATGATATAATCTATACATGTTAATATTAACGGCAACAATTGCGTATATTGTTTATATGTAGAAACCGACGGGGGGAAACCACAATGAAATTTAGTCTTAAATCGCTGCTGGGAACCGTTGCATTTTTGGTGGCTGCCATAATGATTACCCTGTGCGTAATGAATTTTATATCCATACCGCTTCCCGGGGGAAGCGTGATTTTATCTGCAAGGGATTACGAGGCAATCAAGGAACTGAGGAAATTTATAAACATAAAGCATTACCTTACCAACTATTATTATAAAGAAATTGATCCCGGGGTGCTGGAAGAGGGGGCCATACGGGGTATGCTGGAAGCCCTTGAGGACCCCTATACCGTTTACATGAGCAAGCTGGATTATGAAAATTTTATGGTCCAGACAAGCGGCATCTATGAAGGCGTGGGGATCGTGGTGGTAGGAGGGGAAGACGGATACATACAGGTGGTTTCGCCGATAGAGGGTACCCCCGGCGACCGGGCAGGTTTAAAAACCGCCGACAGGATAATAAAAGTGGACGGCAAGGAGGTATCCGCGGACCAATTGGACCAGGCGGTAGCCATGATGAAAGGACCGGAAGGAACCGAGGTGGTGCTTACCATACTCAGGGAGGGACTTTCCGAGCCCTTTGACGTGAAAATTATCCGGGAGGAGATAAGGGTTGCTACGGTAAAATCCGACATCCTTGAAAACAGTATAGGATACGTACGGATAATCTCCTTCGACGAGAAAACCGAGGACGACTTTAACGTGGAGGTCAAGAAGCTCCAGGAAAAGGGCATCCGGGGGCTTATACTGGACTTGAGGGGCAACCCGGGTGGGATTATGGATGAAGTAGTAAAGATTGCCGACACGCTAATGGGCGAAGGGCTTATAGTATATACCGAAAACCGGCAAGGGAAGAGGGTTGAGGAGTTTTCAGACAAAGAGAAGCTGGGACTGCCACTGGTGGTGCTGGTCGACGAAGGCAGCGCCAGTGCTTCCGAGATACTGGCCGGTGCGATACAGGATTCGGGAACCGGTGTTTTGGTGGGCACCACAACCTTCGGCAAGGCCCTGGTACAGACCGTTCAGAGGATGAATGACGGTTCTGCCATAAAGATGACCACCGCCCAGTATTACACACCCAAGGGCAGGAGCATCCAGGGCAAGGGCATACAGCCGGACTACGTGGTGGAACTGCCGGAGGATGGGGTTATAGGTGAATATAAACAGGGAAAGGACCCCCAACTGGCAAAAGCTGTGGAATTGATAAAGAACGAGATAAAAAGCGATTAGTGATTAGCGGCCGACGGCTTAAACATGGAGCCCGAACCCGGCACCCGGCAGCTGCGGACTGTCAATTGCCGACTACGGATTACCAACCGCCGGCCGCAGCCTGCCGGGTGATGTGCAGCGCATGGAGGGGTATTAATGTTTCCTATAGTTGACTTGGCTGTTATGGTTTTTCAGTCCATATTGACCGTTTTTGTTAACCCGCTGTTCTGGGTTGTATTGGTACTGGTCTATAACCAGTACAAAAAGAGCTGCATGCTGGAAGAGCGTATGCTGGGAAGAGTAAGGTACACTGTTTGGGAAAGGATGGCAGGGTCCATTGCCGCCGGACTGGCCGGCGGACTGGTGGGCAGCATCGTTATGGTGGCGGTGGGGGTGACCCTTGACAATACGGGAATTCTCTATGTATGGATGATTGCCATAGTCCTCATGCTGATAAACCCGAGGTACATGTGCTTTTCCTATGCCGGAGGGCTGCTGGCCCTGGCAAGCCTGGCCTTCGGTTTTCCGAGGATAGACGTTCCCGCGCTGATGGCAATAGTGGCCATACTTCACCTGGTGGAAAGCGTACTTATATTCCTTAACGGGTGCAAGCACAGCATACCCGTATTCATGGAGGATAAAACCCATGGGGTGGTGGGAGCCTTTAACCTTGTCAGGTTCTGGCCCATACCCATAATAATTATGACGGCGATAATCGGGCAGATTCCCCCTGAGGGTTCCATTCCCATGCCCGACTGGTGGCCATTGTTAAAGCCCATGGGCATAACCGGGGACATGGAAGATGTCATGTTCCTGATGCTGCCGGTGGTTGCCGCCCTGGGCTACAGCGACATAGCAATAACCGATACACCGGCCAGGAAAAGCCGCCACTCGGCGGTGAACCTTTTCGCGTACAGCATTGTTCTTCTCGGGTTGGCGGTTCTTTCGTCCTACCACAAGCCGTTACAGTGGCTGGCCGCCATATTTGGCCCGCTCTTTCATGAACTGATTATAATAACCGGGCGGAGGAAGCAAAAAAAGGGCATACCGCTGTTTGTGTCCCCGGCCAGCGGCGTCCGCGTACTGGACGTGTTTGAGGGGGGCGCCGCCGATAAGATGGGAATAACGGCGGGGGATGTAATAACCGGCATAAACGGCAGGAGGGTGGAAAAGGAGGAGGACCTTTCGGCGGTACTGGAGCAGTACCCCACCTTTATATGGGTGGACAGGACAAATCTTGACGGCCGGTCCGAAACCTGCGAGTTTTCACAGTACCCCACGGGGGTTAACAGGCTGGACGTGATCGTGGTACCAAGGAACAGCAGCGTTGTGACCACCGCGGTGGAAATATCAAGCCCCTTAAAAAGGCTTATTAGAAAGCTGCGAAGCAGGAGGAACAGAGCATAGCTTGATTGGCTGCCTAATTTTAGAAGAATGGCTGCTATAGGGCAAACGGGCTGTTTACCCTATAGCTTTTTTGTAAGGTACCGGCGACGGTACCGACTTTCGAGGAATGGGACAAGCTTTACTGTACCGACGAATGGTAGTGCCGGCGTAGACGGTGACTGGTATAATAGAGAACGGGGAACTGGGGATGAAATACTTGAAAAACAGTACGGGTTTGAACAAAAAGATACTTATGCTTGCCTGGCCGGTTATAATGGAGATGGCGCTGCACATGTTTGTCTGGGTTTTTGACACCGCCATGGTGGGTAGGCTGAGCGCCGAGGCCCTTAACGCCGTCGGGCTGGGTGGGCAGATAGTCTTTACGATAACCGCCGTTTTTTCGGGTATAGGCATTGGCACGATGGTGCTGGTGGCAAGGTTTACCGGGGCGCAACAGAGGGAGGATGTCCAAAGGGCCGCTTCCCGGGGGCTGGGCCTGGGTTTTATTATTGGGCTGCTGGTTGCGGCAGGTACAGGCCTCTTATCAAAGCCGCTGCTGCAAGTGTTCGTCAAGGACCCGCTGGTACTGGGATACGCGGTATCCTACATGAGGATTACCTCGTCAGCCGTTGCATTCATGATTCCCATGAATGTTGGTAGCTATATTATGAGGGGTGTCGGCAACACCAGGACACCCATGGTTATAGCTGGTATCGCCAATGCCATTAACGTGGTGGGGGATTACGCTCTTATCTTTGGAAAATTTGGACTCCCGAGGCTGGAGGTGGTTGGCGCCGCCACCGCCACCGCCGCGGCGCAGATAATCGGTTCGGTAATTATCATCAGCCTTTTGCTGGCCGGCCGGCAGGGCATCCGGGTAAAGCCCGCGCTTATGTTCCGGCTGGACAGGGACTTTGTAAAAAGGATAATGAGGCTGAGCATACCCGCTTCATTGGAAGAGTTTATGAACAGCAGCGGCAGGGTCGTATCCTCGCTGTGGATCTCCGGCATGGGGGCGGTACCCTTTGCGGCCAATTCAATAGCGGTGGCGGCGGAGAGCATATCCTTTATGCCGGGATACGGTTTTGCCGTAGCGGCATCCACGCTGGTGGGCCAGAATTTGGGCGCCGTCAAAAAGGAGGAGGCGGAGGAAAGCGCCCTAAGGGCCATTTTAATGGGTACCCTGTTTATGACAGTCATAGGCCTTGTGTTTTTCTTCTTTCCCACTCTAATAATAGCCATATTTACAGACCTGCCCGACGTTATGTCGCTGGCGGCCAGGTGCATAAGGATTGGCGCCTTTGAACAGCCCTTTATAGCCCTCAGCATGATACTGGCCGCATCCTTGAGGGGAGCCGGGGACACCCGGGGACCCTTTGCGGCGGTTGCCGCCAGCAACTGGCTTGTAAGGCTGCCCCTTATATACATGGTAGTGTATGTTTGGCGGCTGGAAGTGACCTATGTCTGGGCTGCAACGCTGATACAGTTTATAGTCGAGACCGCGCTGCTGGCGTGGAGGTTTTTGGCAAGGCGTTGGAAGGATATTGACCTTAGGGATATTTAGTAATATAATATTCGAAGTCGAACAGACGTTCCGGATGGGAAGGTGAAAGTGTTGCAGGGAAAATTCAAGCTTGTTTCGGAATACAAGCCGGCGGGGGACCAGCCGCAGGCGGTAGACAAACTGGTATCCGGGATACAAAGGGGTTACAGGTTCCAGACCCTCCTTGGCGCAACCGGTACCGGCAAAACCTATACCATGGCAAATGTAATAGAAAGGGTGCAAAAACCCACGCTGGTTATTGCCCACAACAAAACCCTGGCGGCACAGCTGTGTACCGAGTTCAAGGGTTTTTTTCCGGACAACGCGGTGGAATATTTCGTGTCCTATTATGACTACTATCAGCCGGAGGCTTACGTGCCCCAAAGCGATACATACATCGAAAAGGATTCGTCAATCAACGATGAAATAGACAAGCTGCGGCACTCGGCCACCGCCGCCCTTTTCGAGCGGCGGGATGTCATTATTGTGGCCAGCGTGTCCTGCATCTATGGCTTGGGGGACCCGGAGGACTACAGCCAGCTGATGATTTCGCTGCGCCCCGGTATGGTCAAGGACCGGGACCACGTGATTAAGAAACTGGTGGAAATCCATTATGAGAGAAACGACATAAACTTTATCCGGGGCACCTTCAGGGTACGGGGGGATGTACTGGAGATTTTCCCTGCAGGGACCTCCAACAGGGCAATGAGAGTGGAGTTTTTCGGGGACGAGATAGAGAGGATTACCGAGATTGACAGCGTTACCGGTGAAATCCTGGGTTACAGGAGCCACCTGTCGGTCTTTCCCGCTTCCCATTATGCCACTTCCGGTGATAAACTAAAAAAGGCGGTTCAGACCATATCCGAGGAACTGGAAGAAAGGCTTAAAGAGCTGAGGTCCCAGGACAAGCTGCTGGAGGCCCAGCGGCTGGAACAGCGGACCCGGTACGACCTGGAAATGCTTACTGAAATGGGTTACTGCTCGGGGATAGAAAACTATTCGCGGCACTTAAGCGGAAGGGCGCCGGGCAGCAGGCCCTATACGCTGATTGACTATTTCCCCAAGGACTTTCTTATCATAATCGACGAATCCCATGTAACGGTGCCGCAGCTCGGGGCCATGTACAACGGTGACCGGTCACGGAAAGAGACATTGGTGGAGTACGGTTTTAGGCTGCCCTCCGCCCTTGACAACAGGCCCCTTACCTTTGAAGAGTTTGAAGGCCTTGTTAACCAGGCGGTGTTCATAAGCGCCACACCGGGACCCTATGAAAGGTCCAAAAGCAGCCAGATTGTGGAGCAGATAATACGGCCCACCGGCCTTGTGGACCCGCAAATAGAGCTGAGACCGGTGGAGGGGCAGATTGACCATTTGGTGGGGGAGATTAACCAAAGGGTTGAAAAGAACCAGAGGGTGCTGGTTACCACCCTTACAAAGAAAATGGCGGAGGACCTTACGTCCTACCTTAAGGATATAGGGATAAGGGTCCGTTACCTGCATTCGGATATAGACACGCTGGAGAGGATGGAAATAATAAGGGACCTGCGGCTGGGCGCCTTTGACGTGCTTGTGGGCATAAACCTTCTGCGGGAGGGCCTTGACCTGCCGGAGGTATCCCTGGTTGCGATACTGGATGCCGACAAGGAGGGTTTTTTGAGGTCCGAGACCTCCCTTATACAAACCATAGGAAGGGCCGCACGGAACGTGGACGGTAAAGTAATCATGTATGCCGACAGGGTGACCGGTTCAATGAAAAGGGCCATAGACGAAACCGAGCGCAGGCGAAAAATCCAGCTTGCCTTTAACAAGGAGCACGGCATTACTCCGCAGACCATAAGGAAAGCGGTGGCGGATGTTATAGAGGCCACAAAGGTGGCCGAGGAGGAGGTATCCTACAGCGTCCTGGAGGATGTTTTGGAGGGCCCCGGGAACATGGATGAAATCTTGAAAAAACTCGAGAAAGAAATGAGGGAGGCGGCCGCAAGGCTGGACTTCGAACTGGCTGCCGCCCTAAGGGACAGGATATTTAGCATAAAGAAAAGGTCGCATAAGGCATAGACAGTGGGAGTGAAACCATGGCAAAGGATAAAATAATCATAAAGGGAGCAAGGCAGCACAATTTAAAGGGTATAGATATTCAGCTTCCCAGGGATAAGTTTATAGTTATGACGGGGCTGAGCGGGTCGGGGAAGTCCTCGCTGGCCTTTGACACCATATACGCCGAGGGGCAGAGAAGGTACGTGGAATCGCTGTCCTCTTACGCCCGGCAGTTCCTTGGGCAGATGGACAAGCCGGACGTCGACTATATAGAGGGCCTGTCACCGGCCATATCCATTGACCAGAAAACCACCAGCAAGAACCCGCGGTCCACGGTGGGAACCGTTACCGAGGTTTACGACTACCTGAGGCTTTTATTTGCCAGGGTGGGGACACCGTACTGTCCCCAGTGCGGCACCGAAATAGCCCAGCAAACGGTGGAGCAGATGGTGGACAGCGTTATGGCCCTTGAGGAAGGGACCAGGATTCAGCTCCTGGCACCCATAGTGCGGGGCCGGAAAGGGGAATACAAAAAGGTTCTTGAAGAAATAGGGAAAGCGGGTTTTGTTAGGGTCAGGGTGGACGGCGAGACCATGGAGCTGGGGGAAGAGATAAAACTGGAGAAGAATAAAAAGCATACGCTGGAGGTGGTGGTGGACCGCCTGGTGGTCAGGGAGGGCATAGAAAAACGGCTGGCGGATTCCATGGAGACCTGCCTTAAGATGTCCAAGGGCATCCTTATAGTGGATGTGCTGGGGGGCAAGGAAATGGTGTTCAGCCAGAATTATGCCTGTATTGAATGCGGCTTCAGCATGGAGGAGTTAAGCCCGAGGTTCTTTTCCTTTAACAGTCCCTACGGTGCCTGTCCCAACTGTAACGGGTTGGGGGAGTTTATGAGGGTGGACCCCGACCTGGTTATACCGGACCCGGGTAAAAGCCTGCGGGAGGGTGCTATTGCCGCCATATCGGGCTCCGAGGACAGCTGGTACTTTAACATGGCCCTGGCGGTGCTGGAGCATTTCGGCTACAGCAAGGATACTCCCTTCCGGGAAGTGGACCAAAAAACGCTGGATATCATCCTGTTCGGTTCGGGGAGCCAGAGGTTTAAGGTCAGGCACACCGGAAAATACGGTGAAAGGGTTTACAGTACACCCGTTGAAGGGGTTGTGAATAATCTCCGCAGGAGGTACAGCGAGACCCAGTCGGATTATATAAAAAATTATATAGAGGGGTTCATGAGCACGGTAACCTGCCCTACATGCCACGGCACCCGGCTTAAGGCCGAGGCGCTGGCGGTAAAGGTGGGGGGCAGGAACATTGCCCAGGTAACAAACATGTCGGTGGCGGAGGCCCTGGAATTTTTCAAACGCCTTGAACTGGAGGGAAACAGGCAGGTAATAGCCCACCAGGTTTTGAAGGAGATAAAGGAGCGGCTTGGGTTCCTGGTTAATGTAGGCCTTGATTACCTGACCCTTTCAAGGGCCGCGGGCACACTGTCGGGAGGGGAAGCCCAGAGAATAAGGCTTGCCACGCAGATAGGGTCAAGCCTGGTAGGGGTTTTGTATATCCTGGACGAGCCCAGCATAGGACTGCACCAGCGGGACAACCGCAGGCTCATTGAAGCCCTGAGAAAGCTCACCGACCTGGGCAACACCCTTATTGTGGTGGAGCATGACGAGGAAACCATCCGATCGGCGGACCATATAGTTGACATAGGTCCCGGGGCCGGTATCCACGGTGGCAGGGTAGTGGCGGAGGGGACCCTGGATGATATCCTGGCGTGCAAGGATTCAATAACCGGCCAGTACCTTAGGGGTGACAGGGAAATCCCGGTGCCCCAGACGCGCAGGAAGCCCAACGGCAAACATGTTATTGTAAAGGGAGCAGCAGAGAACAATTTAAAGAACCTGGACGTGGATTTCCCGCTGGGGGTTTTTATATGCGTAACCGGTGTATCCGGCTCCGGTAAAAGCACGCTGGTAAACGAGATACTTTACAAGGGCATTGCCCATAAACTGTACAATACCAAGGCAAAGCCCGGGAAACACGATGGGATTGAGGGTATAGAAAACATAGACAAAATAATTGACATTGACCAGTCGCCGATAGGCAGGACCCCCCGGTCCAACCCCGCCACCTATACCGGGGTGTTCGACCATATACGGGACCTGTTCGCCTCCACGCAGGAATCCAAGATGAGGGGCTATAAAAAGGGCAGGTTCAGTTTTAACGTAAAAGGCGGCAGGTGTGAAGCCTGTCGCGGGGACGGGATAATAAAGATAGAGATGCACTTTTTGCCGGATGTATATGTGCCCTGTGAGGTGTGCAAGGGAAAAAGGTACAACCGGGAAACGTTACAGGTTAAGTACAAGGGTAAAACCATAGCCGACGTGCTGGATATGACGGTGGAGGAAGCCCTTGAGTTTTTCCAGAACATACCTACCCTAAAAAGAAAGCTCCAGACCATGTATGACGTCGGGCTGGGGTATATCCGGCTGGGCCAGCCCTCAACGCAGCTATCGGGCGGCGAGGCCCAAAGGGTGAAGCTGGCCACAGAGCTCAGCAGAAGAAGCACCGGCAAAACAATGTACATCCTGGACGAGCCCACTACCGGGCTGCATTTCGAGGACGTGCGAAAGCTTATTGGGGTGCTGTCCCGGCTGGCGGACGGGGGCAATACCATAGTGGTTATCGAGCACAACCTTGATGTGATAAAGACGGCGGACTATATCATTGACCTGGGCCCCGAGGGAGGGGACCGGGGAGGCACCATTATTGCCGCCGGTACCCCCGAGGAGGTGGCCCGGTCGGAGCGCTCCTATACAGGCCAATTCCTCAAAAAGGTTCTGAAATAAAAATCAAATAATAATTCCCCTGACCTTGCCGCCGGAGTCCAGGATAAAACCGCCGGTACTGCCTGTTTTGAGCTGGTAAAAATGCATGTTTTTTCTTCCGTTTTGCTGCATGACTATTACCGCGTCCCGGTTTACCCTTAAGGGGTTGGTCACAGGTATGCTGTTGTCATCGAAATGCTGGTGTATGGTTATGGTATAGTTTTCGTAGTCTATGCCGGTTATTTCTCCGTATACGAATACCTCTCCCTCCTCCGGGCGGCATTCGGCCAGGGGAAACTTGAAATTGGGACCGTTGATTATTACGGTTTTCATTTCGCCGTTCCAGTCCACGTCCATTCCCAGGGCGCTGCTTACGAAGCGAAGCGGGACGTAGACCCTTCCGTTGTATATGAAGGGTTGTTCCTCAAGCTCCATTTCCCTATTGTCTGCCACAATTTTTATATCGCCGCGGTAGACTTGGATTTCTTCCAAAAGTTCCGCGGCGCTGATGGTCGCCGAGGTAATAATCACAAGGATAATTGCAGTGGATAGGATTCTTTTCAGCATCCGGCAGCCTCCTTTCCTTTACCCGGATTATTGCCCGAAGGTGCCGGTTCTATACAATAACCGATACCAATCACCATATCGGTTTGCCGGAAGGAAATAGGAAGTGGCGGATGCCATAAAGAAGAAGCGGTATTCGAAGAGGAATATTGAAGGGGCAGCGAATAAACTGCTGCCCGTTTTCCTATTTGGTGGGAGAGATGTTCCTGCAGTAGTCCATAAGTCCCAGCCGGACCAAAAGGGTATGAATTATTATGGGAAAAGTCAGCGTGTAAAACACCAGCGCTAAAATCCTTGGCAGTGCGGCAAGGCCCATGGGTATACCAAAAAGCACCTGTAAGAAATAGGGTGTTAAAAGGGTGGAGGTAGCAAGCTGGGTTACGAATACTATCCAGCCGATGTACAGCAGGCTCCTGCATCCCCTTTCGTTCAAAATCACCATAATGCCGGGTATTATCCCGCTCAGGGCTTTGACCAGCGTGAAATGGGGCATATAGGCCCCCATGGGGTTAATAAAATACCCGGTCAAATCGCTTAAAGCCCCCACTATACCCCCGGAAAGGGGGCCGAAGGTCATCCCTGCAAGGATTACCGGCAAATCCCCAAAACCGATTCTTATGCCCTCCACGCCCGCAAAGGCTATTCGAAGGCTTGCAATCCTTGAAAGTATAACGCTGACGGAAATCAGCAAAGCCATAAACACCAGCTGTTTTGTGGTAAATTTCATCTTTATTTCCTCCTGCATAAAAAAAGAATTAACTTGGCACACAAACTCGATACAAAAACACTTATATATTATAATACAATAGGGGAAGAAGCAATACAATAAGGATGTACCGGCAGAGGTGATGGCTGTGGACAGAGAAAAAAACGTTGCTCCCGGGGGGTTCCCTGACCAGCCCGGGGTGTACATCATGAAGGATGACAGGGACCGGATAATATATATAGGCAAGGCCAAGAACCTTAAGAAAAGGATTAAGCAGTATTTCCGGAATAAAGATAACCTGGATGTCAAAACCCAGGTACTGGTGAGCCAAATCGCGAACATTGAATATATTGTTACCGAAACCGAACTGGAAGCCCTTATACTGGAGTGCAGTCTAATCAAAAAACACAGGCCGCGGTACAATATACTGCTGAAGGACGACAAAAACTTTCCCTATATAAGGGTCACCATGGAGGAGGACTACCCAAGGCTTACGCTGGCCAGGAAAATGAAAAGGGACGGGTCCAGTTATTTCGGCCCCTACAGGAGCAGCTATTACGTTAAACAGACCATAGATGCGATAAACAGGCTTTTCAAGGTCAGGACGTGCAGTAAAAAGATTGGCCCCCGCAATAGGGACCGGGCATGCCTCAATTACCACATCGGGCGGTGCATGGCTCCCTGCCAGGGCGGCGTGGGCAGGGAGGAGTACAGGGGCATTATAAGGCAGATATGCCTGTTCCTTTCCCACAGGCTGGGGGAATTGATTTCAATGCTTGAAAAGGAAATGGAGCAGGCGTCCAGGAACCTGGACTTTGAAAAGGCCGCCAGGATTAGGGACCAGATAGAGGCCTTTAAAGCCATGGCGGAAAAGCAGATAGTTGTCACCACCAGCAGGACGGACCAGGACGTGCTGGCCTTTGCCCGCAGCGGGAACAGCGCGTGCATGCAGGTATTTTTCATAAGGGACGGGAAACTGCTGGAAAGGGAACACTACTTTCTTGAGGATATAGAAGGGGTATCCGACCGGCGGCTTATGACCGAATTCGTCAAGAGGTTCTATTCCGCCACCGCTTTTATTCCAAGGGAGATACTGCTGGGATGCGATATTGACGAGAAGGACATAATCCGCCAGTGGCTTAGGGGCAAAAAGGGAGGCGCGGTGGACTTGAAGGTTCCACAGCGGGGCGATAAAAAACAGATTGTGGAAATGGCCAAGGAGAACGCCGTACAGCTATTGGACAATTTCAGCGAAAAGATGAAAAGGGAAAGGGAAGAGGCCTACGGCGCGCTGGAGGAACTGTACAATGTCCTGGCCCTTGATGAGTTTCCTTTTAGGATTGAAGCCTTTGATATTTCAAATATACAGGGAGTACAGCAGGTGGGCTCAATGGTGGTGTTCGAGGAGGGCCGTCCCAAAAAAAACGACTACAGGAGATATAAGTTGAAGGAAGGCTTTGGACCGGACGATTACCGAAGCATGAGGGAAATGGTGGAACGAAGGTACAAAAAATGCATCGGTAATGACGGCGAGGAACTGCCGCAGCTGGTGCTGGTAGACGGCGGCCGGGGCCAGGTTTCGGCGGTGGAACAGGCCCTGAGGGAGTTGGGGCTTGACCTCACGGTATGCGGTATGGTAAAGGACGACCGCCATCGAACCAGGGGAATAATTAGGAACGGCAGCGAAATATCCCTGGAGGGATACAAAAAAGCCTACCGCCTGGTTGCATCAATCCAGGAGGAAGCCCACCGGTTTGCCGTAAGCTATCACAGGAGCCTGCGCAGCAGCGTCCAGGTACGGTCTGCGCTGGACGGAATCAAGGGTATAGGGCAAAAAAGAAGGAAGGCCCTGCTGCAGCACTTCGGGGACATTAATAAAATAAAGGAGGCCAATGTGGAGCAGCTTGCTGCGGTGGAAGGCATGAACAGGGCTGCCGCCCAAAGGGTCTATGAATTTTTCAATAAATAGGAAAAATCACCCTTGTAGTTTTGGGACAGAGTCTGCGGTTTGCGGACTGCGGATTACAGGTGGAAAATAATGAGCATTAACTTAGAAAAAAGTGATTGGAAAAGGGGGTACGTTTAGTGGGCAAAAAACTTTACAGGTCGCAAACCGACAAAAAAATTGCCGGTGTATGCGGAGGGGTCGCGGAATACTTTGGTATAGATTCAACGCTGGTCAGGCTGGGCTGGATTTTATTTACCTTTGCCGGGGGGTCAGGCATACTCGCCTATATTATAGCCTGGATTATTATGCCGGATGGAAATTAATGCAGTGCAGTATATATGGAATTAAACGGTAATATATATAAAGAGTGAAAGGGGTTTGGAGGTAGTACTATAATGAGAATGCCAAGGCCTTTTGCTCTTTTTTTATGTATTGGCATTGCTTTGTTCATGATTTTTGGGTGGAGAATGGTCCAAAACAGGGCCGGGCTCAACCTGACAAGGCCGGAGACTGTAGAAAAGGAGTGGGAGGGGATTATATCGCTGTGGGACTATCCCCGGCCCTTCCTTGGTGACGGAAGCAGATTCGGCTGGATGAGGGAAAGAATCAGGGAGTTCGAAAGGATGCATCCCGGCGTGTTTATCGAGCTTTATCCGCTGACCTGGGGCGAGGGAAGAAAACAGCTTGACCTGGCTGTGGACCATGGTACATGCCCGGATATTGCGCCGGTGGGGGACAATTTGGGTTACGCCGCCAGGGGGGTACTGGAGCCGCTGGGCCAATTCATCGCACCAAACCAGGTAATTCAATACCGGGACCACGTTCTGGCGGCGGTGAGCCATAACGGGGAGATATGGGGGATACCGGTATACTGTGCCGCTCCCAGCATGCTGCTGAACCTGGATGCATTCGAGGAGGCCGGGGTCAAGCCGCCGGAGAACGGCCGTTGGACCTACGATGAGTTTGTGTCAGCCCTTCAACGGCTTACCCTTGACCGGGACGGGGACGGAAAACCGGAGCAGTACGGGCTGGGAACATACATATCCAATGGGTACTATAACCTTTGGGGCATTCTGTTTTCGGACGGATGGAGAATCTATGACCCGGTAACCGGAAGGTATACCGTAAACACAACCGAAGCGGTGTCCGGCATGGAAAAACTGTTCCGGCTGGTACATGAGTACGGGGTTGTAAAGGACGACCTGGCGCTGTGTACCCAGGCTAGGGCATGGAAAGACTTTGCGGTGGACAAAAAAGTGGCGGTTTATCCCGAAGGGCCGTGGGCTGTTGAGGAAATGAGGAAACTGCAAAGCGAAGGCAGGGGCTTTGAATATGGCACAGCCCTATACCCGGCGGGAGACTCCGGGGTTTCTATAACGGTAGGGGATGTGGCGGCTTACGGGGTGTTCAAACAGCAGAACCCGGCAAAGAGAAAAATGTGCATAGAGTTTATATTATATATTGCCGGCAGCCTCGAAGGGGAAGAGGCCGCAAAAGCCGGGCTTTTGCCGGTGCTTAAGGGTGACCCGGCACAGCGGAATGAAGCGCAGGAATGGGAGAGTATAATGGTTATCCCAAAGCTGGAAAACTGGTATCTTGTGGAGGACATACTGAACGGCTGTATACGCCGGGTGGTGCTTGGACAGCAGCAGCCGGCCGAAGCTTTGGAAGAAGCACAGCGGGAAATTGACCGGTTAAGCACGGATGCCGGCATACCGGTTGTAAAATAGGATAAAATACTATAGAATAGTTACTGATTAATGGGAATTTCCTGGGAGTGGGATAATGGACATTGGACTAATACATCATCAGTTGAAGGAACAGATACCGCATCAATATATAAGGCTTGGCGAGCCCATGAAAGAGCATACTTCTTTCCGCATAGGAGGGCCTGCCGACATTATGGTTTTACCGGACAGTGCCCGGCAGATAGTTGCCGCAGTGGAGATATGCAGGAAAAACAACTGCCCCTATTACATAATGGGTAACGGAACCAATCTACTGGTGCTGGACGGAGGTTACAGGGGCGTAATAATAAAGACGGCAGCCAACATGAAGGACTGTAAAGTGGAAGGGGAATGGGTCTACGGCCAGTCGGGAATATTGCTTTCCACGCTGTCCAAGCTGGTTACCGAAGCAGGCCTTGAAGGACTGGAATATGCCAGCGGCATACCGGGCACCCTGGGGGGTGCCGTTGCCATGAATGCCGGTGCCTATGGCGGGGAGATAAAGGACTCGCTGGAATGGGCAAGGGTGATGAACCCCGACGGAGACATAAAAACATATACAAAACAGCAGTTGGAATTGGGGTACAGGACAAGTATAATTCAAAGGGAAGGCCTGGTAGTGCTGGACTGCGGTTTGAAGCTGCGCCGGGGAAACAGGGAGGCCATAGAAGCGAAGATTAACGAGTATACAAGGATGAGGAAGGAAAAACAGCCCTTAGACCTGCCCAGTGCCGGCAGTACCTTTAAAAGGCCAAAGGGATACTATGCCGGAAAGCTGATTGAGGATGCAGGCCTTAAAGGAGCAAGGGTAGGCGGCGCGATGGTTTCCGAAAAGCACTGCGGGTTTATAGTCAATACGGGCAATGCAACTGCCGGCGATGTTGTTGCTTTAATTAACCATATAAAGAAACAGGTGAAGGAAAAATTCGGAGTGGAGCTTCAACCTGAAGTTAAAGTAATAGGCGAACCTTAAGATGAAGTATAACCCGGAGGGAGAATGCATTTGAATATATTCGCCGATTACCATACCCATACGATTTACAGCCACGGCAAGGGCACCATTGAGGAAAACGTTCTGGAAGCCAGGAAAAAGGGGCTCAAGGAACTTGCCATTACCGACCACGGTCCGGGGCATTTTTTATACGGTGTTTCGGTTCAAAACCTTTCCAAAATGAGAAAGGAAGTGGACCGGCTGAACGGCAAATATCCGGATATCAGGGTGCTGCTGGGGGTGGAGGCCAACGTAATATCCATGGAGGGACAGTTGGACGTGGACCAACGTGTACTTTCCATGTTGGATATACTGCTTGCCGGTTATCATTTCGGGGCGGTGCCGGCCACCCTAAGGGACGGGTACCATATCCATCTTAAAAATTTTGCCGGGCGGTGGACAGGCTGCGCCAGGGTGAGGGAAAACAATACCCGGGCCCTGATTGCGGCGATAAACAGATACCCGGTAAAAATAATCACCCATCCGGGGGCGAAGGCGGATATTGATACCGGGATGCTGGCAAGGGCGGCGGCGGAAAAGGGAGTTGCCCTTGAAATAAACTCCAGCCACCGGTTTATGACGGAAGACTATGTCAGGATAGCGAAGCAGGAGGGGGCAAAGTTTGTCCTGGGCAGCGATGCGCATACGCCCCAAAGGGTAGGGGACGTAAAGGCGGCCTTTGAGGTGGCTGTGCGGGCCGGCCTTACTCCAGGGGATATAATAAACGTAGAGGAGGAGGGGGTGTAGGGATGAGGTTTGTTATTATAACCGGCTTGTCGGGGGCGGGCAAAACCGAAGCGGTAAGGTGCCTGGAAGACCTCGGCTTTTTTTGCGTAGACAACCTGCCTCCGGTTTTAATATCAAAGTTTGCCGAGCTGTGCTACCAGACCGGGGGCAAAATAGACAAAACCGCCCTGGTTATAGATATAAGGGGAGGGGAGTTCTTCAACGAACTGCTCTCAAGCCTTGATGACCTTGAGAATGAGGGCATAAGAATGGAAATACTGTTCCTGGAAGCTTCCGACGAGGCCCTGGTTAAAAGGTTCAAGGAAAGCCGCCGGAGGCACCCCCTGGCACCGGAGGACAGGGTTCTTAAGGGGATAGAGGAAGAAAGGGAGCGGCTGCAGGAAATAAGGAAGAGAGCGGATTATATAATAGACACCACCAACCTAAGGCCAAGACAGCTTAAGGAGGAGCTGGCATCCGTATTCCAGGGCGAGGGGAAGAAGGAAGGCCTGCTGATATCGGTGGTGTCCTTCGGATTCAAGTACGGAATACCCCTTGACGCGGACCTGGTGTTTGACGTGAGGTTCCTGCCCAATCCATATTACAATGAAGTTCTAAGGGACCACAGCGGTGAAAACCCGGCGGTAAAAAATTATGTAATGCGGTCAAAGGAAACAAAAAAATTTATGGCCAAGCTGCGCGACATGATGGAATTTCTTATACCAAATTACATACGGGAAGGGAAGTCCAACCTGGTAATTGGTATCGGCTGCACCGGTGGCAGGCACCGGTCGGTGATTATAGCCAACGAACTGTACAGGATACTTAAGCGCAGCGGCCACAGGGCGATAATTGACCACAGGGATATTGAAAAATCCGCTGCAGGGGATGATAAAAGATGAATATGAGGGGATTCCTAAGGCCGGGGATTAGGATAAAAAGATGGTTATTCATAGGTTTTGTTGGGATGCTGCTGCTGGGGACGGGTTTTTCAGGTATATTCACGCGGCTGGGCCTGGGCGTTGATAAGGGCGGAACGGCGGCGTTGTTAATAATACTGGGGATATTGGCCGAATACACGGCCATAAGGGGATTTTTAGGCAGCGGTGCCGCCCAGAAAAGGACTAAAGGGCTGGGCACCGGCAGGACCGAGGGCAGCAGGAGGATTATCCACAAGCGAATACTCATGAGGGGTCCGCGGGTGGTGGCGATAGGAGGGGGCACCGGCCTTTCGGTACTGCTTCGGGGTCTTAAAAATTATACCTCGAACATAACGGCGGTGGTTACGGTAGCGGATGACGGGGGAGGGTCCGGGGTATTAAGAACCGACCTTGGAATGCTTCCGCCGGGGGATATCAGGAACTGTATCCTGGCATTGGCGGATACAGAACCGGTCATGGAGCAGCTTTTGCAGTACAGGTTTAAAAAGGGCCAGCTTGCCGGCCAGAGTTTCGGAAACCTACTCATAGCGGCCATGAACGGTATTTCCAGGAATTTTGAAGAGGCGGTGAAGAAAATATCCCAGGTGCTGGCGGTGACCGGACAGGTACTTCCCCTTACCCTGGAGGATATAATATTGTACGCCCAGCTTAAAAACGGTACCGTGGTCAGGGGGGAATCCAATATACCGGTTAAGGCGCAGGAGCATAATTCACCCATAGACAGGGTTTTTACTAAGCCCGAATCCCCCAAACCTCTGCCGGAAATACTGGAAGCGATAGAAAACGCCGATGCGATTGTGCTTGGGCCGGGCAGCCTGTACACCAGCGTAATACCCAACCTGCTGGCGGAGGGGATGGTGGACTGCCTGTACCGGGCCAGGGCACCAAAAATATACGTATGCAACATAATGACACAACCCGGTGAAACCGACGGCTATTCCGCCGGGGACCATATCAGGGCCCTGGAGGAGCATGCGGGCAGAAAGCTACTGGATATGGTTGTGGTGAACAGCGGAAGCATAGACCGGGAACTTCTTGAAAGATACGAGATGGACGGTTCCCGGCCGGTGGACGTAGACGGTGAAAGAATCCGGTCCGGCATCAAAGTCATATCGCAGGACCTGGTCTCAAGGCAGGGAGAATTTCTGCGGCATGATTCCATGAAGCTAGGGCGCCTTATTACAAAGCTGACCCCCGGCAGGGGGCCGGGCCTCTTGGAATATTATTACCATATTATCGATATGACACAAAAAAACCGGTCCTAATTTCTTTTATATTTTTCATCCAACAGATGGGCTATCAGGTCACCGGCGGTTTTCTTGTTAAGCTTTTCGGTATCCACCGGTATGTTAAGGCTTTTAGCCAGGTCGTTTATTGTCTGAAGCTGCCTTTTGGTAGGCGCAGACTGCTCGCCCGAAATGTTTGCCGATGCCGGGCTGCTGTGGAGGTCATGGCTCCTGTAATGCCCAGAGGACCCCTGGCCGCTTTCCTTTTCACCCAGGTCCAGTTCTTCTATAGCCGTAATGCCGATATTTGTCATATCCCGCAGCGCCCTGGCCTTTGCCCGGGTGGACGCCATTCTCAATATATGGGGCACGAGGTTCTGGCCTACCGAAGAAGGGCTCGCATCGCCAAAATCGGAGAAAATTTTGTCACCGGCCTTGGCTACAGCCCTGCATACCGCAGTCATGTTGTTTTCCTCCGAGGGCAGTTGGACAACATCCACCTTGATTGATTCCAGGCCCATCCGGTGGGCTTCGTCCAGCAGACCTTCATAGGTGACATAGTTTTTGCCCTGAAGCTGTATGATAAACCTTTCGTCCATTCCTGGACCGCCTCCTCTGTTTTTCAAGGTATCCAACAATCCTGTTATTAGTTTATATAATGCCGGCGCTGTTTTATCCTCTTTGCAAAACTTTAATTTATGGAAACAAAAAACTGCATATTACATCTTTTTTCTCAATACACAATGCGGAGTGTTACATTTCATTATTTATTAATAATATGGTATTATTAGATTAATGTAAAAACCAATTTGTTTGGGGGTTTCGCCATGATAACGCTTAAGGATATAAAAGAAAACGACAAGTTTCGCACGCTTATAAAATGGGCTGCCAAATGCATGGAGGCCATTGGATATACAGAGCATGGGATACGACACTGCTCGTATGTCAGCGCCACGGCGAGAAATATCCTGGAAAAACTGCATTACCCCGAGCGGGTACAGGAACTGGCGGCTATAGCCGGATATATACACGATATAGGGAACTCGGTCAATCGTAAGAACCACGGTCCATCCGGGGCATGCCTGGCCTTTCAGGTGCTTACGGAAATGGGTATGGATATGGATGAAATCTGCATGATTACCTCTGCCATAGGGAACCATGAGGAAGAGACCGGTGCGGTAGTTAACGAAGTTGCTGCCGCCATAATTATTGCCGATAAGAGTGATGCTCATAGAACAAGGGTTGGAAGGGGAAAATACAATCCCGAGGATATTCATGACAGGGTGAACTACGCGATAAGGCAATCCAAGGTGGTGGTTGATGCCGACAGCAGGGTGATACAATTTTCCATCGAAATGGATTCCACATCGTCCATTATGGAATTTATGCAGATTTATATGTCCAGGATGATAATGTGCGAGAATGCGGCGAAGTACCTTGGGTGCGAGTTCCAGTTGGTAGCCAACGGTCAGCCGATAAACAACCATTCGGTGGTTGCCGGCGGCCGTGTGGACGAGGAAAGCGCTTGATAAAACCCGGCGGGGGGATTTGAATGGGAAACATTTACCAGGTTGGAATAGTCCGGAAGATTGTAGGGGACAGGGTGGAGGTGGAGATAGCAAGGACCACCGCATGCGGCGGGAATTGTGCCGGCTGTAAAGCCGGGTGTTCGGGTACCGGCATCACCGTGCAGCTTGAAAACCGGCTTAACGCCCGGGTGGGGGATATCGTAAGGATACGGGCCCAGGGCGGAAGCTTGGTTCTTTCTGCTGCCTTTACCTACCTGCTGCCGCTGGTTATGCTGGTGCTGGGAATGGTGTACGGCGGTTCTTATTTGCAGCGGCTGTACCCGGGTATGGATGCCGATACCGCAGGTCTAGTATTTGGAGTATTTGCGCTGGTGCTGTATTATTTGGTTCTAAGGCTGGCAGGCGGACGGTTGGGCCTGACCGGCAGAAACAGACCGAGAATTGTGGAACTCATAAACCGATAGGAAGGTGGGATTTGCCGTGTCCTTTTCCTCTGCTGCCAAAAACGAACTATCAAGGATTATCCCGGAGGACCGCTGCTGCCGGATAGCCGAACTGTCGGCCATCATACGGATGGGAGGCATAGTAAGGTTCCACGGGTCACAAAACGTAAGTCTGAGAATGGTGACCGAGAACGCGGCCATCGCCCGGAAGTTGTTTTCGCTGCTTAAGGGCCTGTACGGCCTGAATATAGCCATTATGGTGAAAAGAAACAAGCATTTAAAAAAGAATAACAGTTATATACTGGAGATTACAGCCGCCATGGGCGCCGAAAAAGTACTGCAGGAGACCGGCGTCCTGACTAGGGAACGAAACAACGGTGTAGAATTGAACTACGGGGTGCCGGCAGGGGTTGCTCAAAGAAGGTGCTGCACCAGGGCATACCTTCGGGGTGCATTTCTGGGCGGCGGCTCGGTAAGCAACCCCGAAAAGGCTTATCACCTGGAATTTGTTACAGAAAGCAGCCAGCATGCCGAGGACCTGAAAGAGCTGATAAACGGTTTCGGGTTAAACTCAAAAATTGTTGAGAGAAAGGGCAGTTTTGTTGTTTACGTGAAGGAAGGTGAGCAGATAGTAGACCTTTTGAACATAATGGGCGCATACAGCGCGCTGCTTAAGTTCGAAAACACAAGAATATACAAGGATATGCGAAACAACGTGAACAGAATAGTCAATTGTGAAACGGCCAATCTCACCAAGATAATAAACGCCTCGGTGAAGCAAATAGAAAACATAGAGTATATAAGGGACACTGTGGGGTTGGGCAGCCTGCCTCCAAACCTAAGGGAGATTGCGGAGCTTCGCTTGAGCTACCCGGATGCAAGCCTCAAGGAACTGGGGCAAATGCTTACCCCTCCACTGGGCAAATCGGGGATTAACCACCGTTTCCGAAGAATTGAAGAACTGGCGGAGAGCATAAGGCTGACCAGGGGCAGGTAGCAGGCTGCAGGATACCGGCCGGGTTATACAATTTTCCACAGAAACAGTATAAAAACAGTATGGTATGAAATTAATTACAAACTAGGGGTTGATAGCATGACGAAACACAGCAGGATTATTGAGCACATCAAATCATTGGAGGTAGGGGCACGAATCTCGGTCAGGTCTATTGCCGAAAGCATGGGAGTGAGTGAAGGTACCGCGTACAGGGCAATAAAGTCCGCGGAGGCGGACGGGTTGGTGTCCTCGATACCCAGGATCGGAACGGTGCGCCTCAATACCGAAGAGGAAAAGGATATCAAAAGCCTTACCTTTGCCGAAGCCCTAAACATGGTGGAAGGCAACCTTCTGGCGGGAAGGGAAGGGCTGCACAAGTACCTGAACAATTTTATAATAGGTGCAATGACACCCGATGTGGCAGAGCGGTACCTGGAAAACAACGATCTGCTTATCGTGGGAAACAGGGAAGAAATGTTTAACCTCGCATTGGACAAGAACTGTGCGGTGCTTATAACCGGCGGGTTTGATTGCAGCGATGAAATAAAGAGCAAGGCAAACGCCAAAAAACTGCCTGTTATGAACTGCAGCTACGACACCTTTACGGTAGCCACGCTTATAAACAACGCTATAAACAGCAGGATGGTAAAGAAAGATATTGTGCTGGTGGAAGACATACTGGTCAAGGACCCCTACGTGCTGAATGTATCAGACAGCGTGGGCGACTGGCGCAGGCTTGTCAGGGAAACCTCCCATACCCGTTACCCGGTGGTGGATGATGACGGCAGGCTGGTTGGCATTGTTACGGCGAAGGACGTGGCCAGCCAGGAGGATGAGTGCAGGATTGACACATTGATGACCACAAACCCCATAACGGTGGGGCCTAAGGCGTCGGTGGCCTATACAGCCCATGTCATGGTATGGGAAGGCATCGAAATACTTCCGGTGCTGGACGACAGGCGGCTTTTGGGTATCGTAAGCAGGCAGGATGTAATCAAGGCGCTGCATTACAGGAAAAACCAGCCCCAGGTGGGCAGAACCATGGAGGAAACCCTGCTTGACAGCATGGAAATAGAAGAGACCAGGGACGGAATAAAGGTGCGGGGTAGAATAGAGTCCTTTATGTTGAACAGTATAGGTACCGGGAGCTGGGGGGCCCTGGCGGCGCTAATTTCCCTGGCGGCGGGGGCTGCCATAAGGAAGGCCAAGGGCTATGAGTGTTTTATAAACACGCTGACGGTGTATTACTCCAAGCCGGTGCAGCTGGGGGACCTCATAGAAGTTGCGGTCAGAATAACCGAGCTGGGAAGAAATTCGTGCAACATGGAAGTTACGATAACCGAAGAAGGCCATACCGTTATGAAGGCCATTATGTCAGCCAGTTATATAAAAAGATAGGCGGTGATGCCGGCATGGGCTTTGTGCATCTTCACGTTCATACCGAATACAGCCTGCTGGACGGTGCCGGGCGGGTGGGAGACCTGCTGGACAGGGCGAAGGAGCTGGGCATGAAAGCCCTGGCCATAACCGACCACGGCTGCATGTTCGGCGTGGTGAATTTCTACAAGGAAGCGATAAAAAGGGATATAAAGCCGATTATCGGCTGTGAAGTGTATGTTGCCAAAAGAACCATGGCGGACAGGGACCCGCGGCTGGATTCCGACCAATACCACCTAGTGCTGCTTGCCAAGAACAATACCGGGTATAAGAATCTGATGAAGATTGTATCCACCGGGTACCTGGAAGGTTTCTATTATAAACCCCGGGTGGACCTAAGCGTTCTTAAAGAGTACTCGGAGGGTATTATTTGCCTGAGCGGCTGCATAGCCGGGGAAATACAGCAAAGGCTGCTTGAGGGAAACTACCAAAGGGCCAAGGAGACAGCCCTTGAGTACAGGGATATATTCGGCGAAGGGAACTTTTACCTGGAAATACAGGACCATGGAATGGAGGAGCAAAAAAAGGTAAACCCTGACTTGATAAGGCTCGGAAAAGAGACCGGCATCCCGCTGGCGGCCACCAACGACGTTCATTATACCAACAGGGAAGACTGGGAGTTTCACGATATACTGCTTTGCATCCAGACGGGTAAAACCGTGGACCAGGAGGACAGGCTGAGGTTCCCCAATCACGAGTTCTATATGAAATCGGAGGATGAAATGAGGGGACTGTTCCCGGAGGTACCCGAGGCGGTGGACAATACTGCCAGGATAGCGGAGCGGTGCAGCGTGAAACTGGACTTCGGCACCGTACACCTGCCGTATTTTGAGCTGCCGGAGGGCTATACGGCGGACACATATCTGAGGGAGTTGGTCTACAGGGGTTTTGAGGAAAGGTATCCCCAAAGGGATGCGGAGATGACCGAGAGGCTGGAATACGAGCTGGAGACCATAAAGGCCATGGGGTACTCCCATTATTTCCTGATAGTATGGGACTTTATAAAATTTGCCCGGGAGAAAAAAATAATGGTGGGGCCGGGCAGGGGCTCCGCGGCGGGAAGCCTGGTATCCTACTGCCTGCGGATTACCAACATAGACCCGATAAAACACAACCTGATATTTGAAAGGTTTTTAAACCCGCACAGGATTACCATGCCGGATATTGACATAGACTTTTGCTTTGAAAGAAGGGAAGAGGTAATCGATTACGTGGTGCAAAAGTATGGTGCCGACAGGGTGGCGCAAATAATAACCTTTGGTACCATGGCGGCCCGGGCGGCCATACGGGATGTGGGCAGGGCAATAAATATGCCCTATGCTGAGGTTGACGCCATTGCCCGGCAGATACCGATGGAACTGGGGATAACCATAGACAGAGCCCTGGAAGTGAATACCTATCTCAGTGACATGTACAACAATGACGATAGGGTAAAATACCTTATAGACATGGCCAGGTCGGTGGAGGGTATGCCCCGGCATGCATCCACCCACGCGGCCGGGGTTGTTATATCCAAGGAACCCATAGAGGAATACGTGCCCCTTTACAGGCAGGACAGCGGTATAACCACCCAATACCCGATGGGCAACCTGGAGGAACTGGGACTTTTAAAGATGGACTTCCTGGGCTTAAGAACCCTGACGGTGATTAGGGATGCGCTGGATAACATAGAAAAAACCCGCGGTGAAAGGCCGGACATGGATAACCTTAGCTATGACGATGAAAGGGTGTTCCAGCTCATAGGCAGCGGTGAAAGCGACGGCGTGTTCCAGCTTGAGAGCGCCGGCATGAAAAGCTTCATGAAGGAATTAAAACCGGGCAGTTTCGAGGACATAATAGCCGGGATATCGCTTTTTAGGCCGGGGCCGATGGACCAGATACCGCTTTATATAAGCAATAAAAACAATCCCGGGCGGGTTAAGTACAAGCATCCCATGCTGGAAAAAATATTGGATGTGACCTATGGATGCATAGTATACCAGGAACAGGTTATGCAGATAGTAAGGGAGTTGGGGGGATATTCCTTCGGCCGGTCGGACCTGGTGCGCAGGGCCATGAGCAAAAAAAAGATGGACGTAATGGAACAGGAGCGCAAGAATTTTATTTACGGCATTACGGAAGGGGACAAAGTGATGGTGGAGGGTGCCCTGCGCCGGGGCATCGATGAAAAGACCGCCAACGAGATATTCAACGATATGATCGATTTTGCAAAGTATGCTTTTAACAAGTCCCATGCGGCGGCCTATGCGGCACTGGCCTACCAGACCGCCTGGCTTAAGTGTTATTATCCCGTCGAGTTTATGGCGGCACTTCTGACCAGTATAATGGGGAACAGCAAGAAGGTGGCCCAGTATATCGAATGCTGCAGGAGGATGGGTATAGAGGTACTGCCCCCGGATATAAACGAAAGCGGAGCCGCCTTTGCGGTGGTGGAGGGCAGGATACGGTTTGGGCTGGCGGCGGTAAAGAATGTGGGCTTAAACGCGGTAAAGGCCATAATCGAAGCCCGGCGCAGGGAAGGGAAGTTTAAAAGCCTGTCGGATTTTTGCAGCAGGGTGGATATGTCCCAGGTCAACAAAAGGGCCCTGGAAAGCCTGATTAAAGCCGGGGCTATGGATTCCCTCAAAGGACACCGAGCCCAGTATATGGCCGTTTATGAAAGAATAGCCGACAGCGCTTTGCAGATTAAGAAGAACAATATAAAGGGGCAGATTTCGCTGTTCGAAATGGCGCAGCCCGGTGAGGATATGATAGTACAGGAGGACTGCCTGCCGGATATAAAGGAACTTGATAAAAAGACACTGCTGGGGTTTGAAAAGGAGATGCTGGGGTTGTATATCAGCGGGCACCCGCTGGAGGGATACAGAAAGCAGCTCCAGGCCAATTCGTCGGTGACCACTTATCAACTGGAACAATTATCAGAGCAGGAGAACCAGGTGGGTCGGGATAACTCCCGGCTGGCTGACGGCAGTATTGTCAGGATTGCCGGCATGGTGGCCGACGTAAAGAGCAAGACCACCAAAAGCAACGAACTGATGGCTTTCGTACTTCTGGAGGACCTTTACGGCAGCGTTGAACTGATAGTATTCCCGCGGGTTTTCAGGTCCTGCATGCAGCTGCTGGGCGAGGGCAGCATCATAGTGGCGGAAGGACGGCTGAGCCTGAGGGAGGACGAAGAGCCCAAAATAGTATGTGACAGCATAAAACCCATGCCCCTGGCGGAAAGAAACGGGGATTTCCGCCCGGCGGGGGGTAAGCTGTATCTTAGAATTCCAAGGGATTCGTCGGCCCAAAAACTGAAGGAGATAAAAGAGGTTCTGCGGCAGGGGAAAAGGGGCAATATCCCGGTCCTGATTTGCTTTGAGGAGGAGGGGAAAAAGCCCATGATGGCGGGCAGGGACCTGTGGGTTATGGCGGACGACAGCCTTATAGGAAAACTGCAGAGCGTGCTGGGTAGTGAGCACGTCAAGATATGCTGACACCGGTATTATATAGTTGGAATTTCCCATTATGATATAATAAGGATAATAGGGTACATTCCGGAAACCTGTTTACCCGGCGGCAGCTGACAGTAAGAGTTATGTTTCATCAAGCGGGCGGCATAGGGCGCCGGGTTCCAGGGTAATCCTATGATAAGACACTGTTATGGGTGGTGGGACCATGTGGACTGTGGTTTATATGGCTGCTAACCGGGAGACGGCGGAGAGAATAAAGGCCATTTTGGAAGAGGAATGTATACTTGTGAAAATCAGGCCCGGACCAAAGTGTTCATGCGGAGACGGTTATTACGAAGTATTGGTTCCGGAAAGCGAGATAGAAGAAGTAAAGAACTGCCTGTACCGGGCGGGCCTGTGAAGGGTACCATGGATGGGAGGGGGAAACAAGCGCCATATGAACAGGAAAAGCATTGCAGTACTTACAAGCGGGGGAGACGCACCCGGCATGAACGCTGCCATCAGGGCTGTGGTAAGGACGGGCATTTTCCACGGTTTGAAGGTTATGGGCGTAAAAAAAGGATATGAAGGGCTGATTAAAGGGGAAATCTTTGAAATGTCCCTCTCATCGGTGGCGGATATAATTCACAGGGGAGGGACCATGCTGCAAACCGCCCGGAGCCCTGAGTTCGCCACGCCCCAAGGCAGGGAAAAGGCATTGAACATGATGAGCGTGTTCGGCATCCAGGGGCTGGTGGTTATAGGCGGCGACGGGTCCTTCAGGGGCGCCAGGGACCTGGCCGCCATGGGAGTACAGGTGGTGGGCATACCGGGGACCATAGACAATGATATACCGTTTTGTGACTATACCATCGGCTTTGATACCGCGGTGAATACCGTGGTGGAAGCTATTAGCAGGATTAGGGATACAACATCCTCCCACAACAGGGCAAATATCATAGAGGTTATGGGCCGGAATTCGGGGGACATAAGCCTTTACGCCGGCCTGGCGGGGGGAGCCGAGAGCATAGTTGTTCCCGAGGTTAACGCCAGCGTGGAGGACGTGTGCAAGAGAATCATGCACGGCAGGAACCGCGGCAAACTCCACAGTATAATAATCCTGGCGGAAGGAGTGGGGGGTGCCTTTGAAATGGCCAAGGCCATCGAAGACAAGATAGGCGTTGAAACAAGGGTTACAATACTGGGCCATGTACAAAGGGGAGGCAGCCCCACCGCCTTTGACAGGATAATGGCCAGCAGGCTGGGTGCCAGGGCGGTGGAATTGTTAATGGAGGGTAAAACCTCTAGGATGGTTGCACAATATCAAAACCAAATAAGGGACTTTGACTTTGACGAGGTTTTGACGGCCAAGAAGGGCTTTGCCGGCGAGATTTATTCATTGGCCAGAATACTCTCGATTTAGGAGGAGGGTTTATGAGGAGGACCAAGATTGTCTGTACCCTTGGGCCCGCAACCGAGGATAAGGCGATATTGAAAGAAATGATACAAAGCGGCATGGACGTGGCAAGGCTTAATTTTTCCCACGGCAGCCACTCCCAGCACCGGGACATGATAAACAAGGTAAAGGAAATAAGAAAGGAACTGGGAAGGCCGGTGGCTCTGCTGTTGGACACGAAGGGCCCCGAGATAAGGATAAAGACCTTTGCGGGCGGCAGGGTGTTTCTTAGGGAAGGAAGCACCTTTGTGCTTACCACCCGGGAGACCGAGGGCAGCGAAAGCATTGTAAGCGTTACATATAAGGGTCTTCCCCGGGACGTGGAAAAGGGATACAGGGTGCTGATCGATGACGGCCTGATAGAGCTTAGGGTCGAAGAAATTAAGGGAGAAGACGTTATATGCCGCGTGGAAAATGGCGGCGAGCTTAAAGATAACAAGGGAGTTAACCTGCCCGGGGCACTGGTGGGTCTTCCGGCCATAAGCGAAAAAGACAGGGAAGACATACTGTTTGGCATAGAGAACGACGTTGACTTTATAGCCGCATCCTTCACAAGAAAGCCGGAGGATATACTGGAAGTAAGAAGGATACTTGAGGAGAACGGCGGCGGTCATATAAGGATAATAGCCAAAATAGAAAACCAGCAGGGGGTAGACAACCTGGACGGCATCCTGGAAGTGGCGGATGGTATAATGGTGGCCAGGGGCGACCTGGGGGTGGAGATTCCCACCGAGGGAGTGCCCATTTTGCAGAAAGAGATTATTAAAAAGTGCAACCTTATGGGCAAACCGGTAATAACAGCCACTCAGATGCTGGATTCCATGATTAGAAACCCGAGGCCCACCAGGGCGGAGGTGGCGGATGTGGCCAATGCGGTGCTGGACGGTACCGACGCCATAATGCTTTCGGGGGAAACCGCCGCGGGGAAATACCCGGTTGAAGCCATCCGTACCATGGCAAGGATAGCCGAGCGGGCGGAGGAAACTTATAAATTTGGGACGCTGGTGGGAGACACTGCGGGGGAAAAGAATGCCACCGTAACCAACGCAGTCAGTTACGCCACCTGTGCCATGGCACACAACCTGAATGCGGCAGCCATTATCACCGCCACCCAGATGGGCTATACGGCAAGGATGGTTTCCAAGCACAGGCCGCAGTCGATGATAATCGGCAGCACGCCCAACGAAAGGGTGGTAAGGCAGCTCAACCTTTCTTGGGGGGTTTACCCGGTGCTGGCCAAGCCGTCGGACAATACCGACGATACGCTGGATACCAGCGTAAAGGCAGCCATGGCCGCCGGATACATCCGGGAGGGTGACCTGGTGGTGATTACGGCAGGGGTGCCTACGGCGGTTACCGGTACCACGAACCTCATCAGGGTGCATACCGTTGCCAAGGTACTGACAAGGGGCAAGGGAGTGGGCAACCGTTCCGCCTTCGGTAAGGTTGTATTCATTACCGACCCCGAGGCCCAAAGGGAAAAATTCCAGCCCGGTAACGTGCTGGTAATAAAAGCCGGCGAGAAGGAAATGGTGCCCTATATGGAAATGGCCTCCGCCATAATAGCCGAGGAGGGCGGTCTTACCTCCCACGCCGCCATTGTAGGCCTTAACCTTGGCAAGCCCACCGTTGTGGGCGCGGCAGATGTTTTTGAGCTTTTGGAAGACGGCGAAATAGTGACGGTGGACGGTACCACCGGTCTCATATACAGGGGAGTAGCAACGGTCATGTAGCGGGGGTGCTTTAAATGTATACATGGGATGCCAGGGTGAGGGCAATTTACAGGGATACCGACCAGATGGGCGTGGTTTATTACGGCAATTATTACGCCTGGTTTGAGGTGGGAAGGAACGAATTCATAAGGTCCCTTGGCTTAAGCTATAAAGAGCTTGAAGAACAGGGTATAATGCTGCCGGTCATAGAAAGCCGGTGCGTGTACAAAACGCCGGCAAGGTACGACGACCTTGTTATCGTGAGGACCGGCATAAGCGAAATGACGGGGGTAAGGATAGCCTTTGTTTACGACGTTATAAGGGAAAGGGACGGTACTCTGCTGGCCCAGGGCGGCACCGTCCACGCCTTTACCGATGCAGAAACCTTCCGGCCGGTTAATCTTAAAAAAAGATGCGTCGAATACTATGCAAAGCTTGCGGACTGTACGCGGAACGGGGGATAACGGAATGCTTATTAGGTTGATGATTCTTTTTACAATTGCCCCGCTGGTTGAACTGGCCATCCTGATAAAGCTGGGTCAACACATAGGGGCCGGCTATACCATTTTGATTGTGCTGGTTACCGGCATTGCCGGGGCATACCTTGCAAAAAGCCAGGGTATGGATGTGCTGAGAAGGATACAGTCCGACATGCAGCAGGGAATAATGCCGGGCAATCATATAATAGACGGCCTGTGCATCCTGGCGGGTGGCATAATGCTGCTGGCCCCGGGTCTTGTTACCGATACAATCGGACTGCTGCTTGTGATACCCGGCAGTCGTTTTGTTATAAGGGAATGGATTAAGAGACGCCTGCTGGGCATGATTGACAGGGGACAGGTAATATTTCGCTGGCACAGATGGTAAAGCAGACAGCTGACTGTCTGCTAATTTTTTTCCGGGTTAATGTATAACGGCCGGGTTAGCGGTTTTGAAAGCGAGTAATCGGCGAAGGAATACTGGTCACTGCCTTCAACCAGTACCTGGATGTTTTTAACCGTTTCCACCGAACTGAAGGTGTACAGTATGGAATCCATCATCATGTACTGCTTGTGCCTTTCACCGCTGTAGGCTTCAAGAAAAGCGTCATTAAAGTCAAGCGTCAATGTACCCTTTAGGAAATATACATTCAAGAGTTCCACTTCCTTAGGTACCACAGCCTCCACCAGCGGGTCCCCTGGAATACCAAGCCTCAACGTTTCAAACAATTCAAAACACTGATCCCTTACGGTTTCAACTTCGGACAAATCCGGCCTGTAGGGGAACAAGAGGTACCTGTCAAAGGTGTTATAGGCCAGGTAGGCAGCGGGACTTGTATCCGGCAGCCACGGGTCCCTTGCTGCTATACCAGGGGCTATCTCGTCCACCCTTTTATCGTCCAGCAGGAACTGTACCCTTCTCATTTGCGGTATTTCGGTCATGGTATATACAATTGTATCAAGGGCCATATGCAAGTTTTCGGTATCCTTAAGCTTTTTGGAATCGGGGTCCAGCATAACGTAAACAGTGCTTCCCGAGTAATACACCTTAATCACGTCGGGTATTATGCCCTGCTGCTGCAGAGCAGTCTCGGGGTCGGCACCCAGCGCCAGGTTTTGAATGGTGGTTGTCAGCACTGATTTGCTGTCGGGTACAAACCGGGTCACCGGGATGAGGTATTTATTATCCGGGCTGGGGAAATACAGCACAAGGCCCATATTGTCCTTTGGCTCAAAGTTCAGGCTTTTATAGTACTTGGGGTCGGATATATAATTGACCTTTAGCTCCAGGGGTTCTATTTCGGCCAATTTATCGTCTTGTAGATAGAATCGAAAGAAGTACTCACCGTCGGGAAGGCCGGTAACTTTCTGTGATATATCCACCTGCAAAAGAAGGGGGTTGTCCCTTGTAATGACAATGTCCTCGCCTATCCTGCCTATCTCCAGTTCCGAGTATACAAGGTTTTCCATAGGGGTTCCGTTTTTGTAGGCTTCAACCTTTAGGTTTTTGCCGGGATTGTTCCTTATGCTTATATTGGTCTGTTTAGTTTTTACAGAAAAGCTTACAATCTGAGGGTTTGTAACCTCTGTATGTGCAGGTTGAAAGGAATAGCTTATTGCTTGCTCTACCGGTATGTAAAAAAGCCGGCTTATTTCGATAGGAAGGCTTGAGCATGATAACCCTATCAACAAGGCCAGTATTAAGTTGAAAAAACTTTTCAACAAAGGCAGCACCCCCCAACCGTATGCATATTTTCCGTAAAATATATGTTAACCCTATTATATGACAAAAAAGTCCCAGGGTAAATGCCAAAGGGGAAAAAACTGTACAGCATGAAACACTATCTGCCTAGCATCCCCAGTGTATTTAATTGGCAGGCATTTCGGCATGGTCTTCCTTGGGTTTTAACGCTGAAACGATACAGCGAAAAGTAATGGCAGTAAATACGATTGCTCCGCCCATAAGGGCCCATTTTCCCGGCACTTCCCCCATCATCAGGAATACCCATACGGGGTTTAGTATGGGTTCTATAACCGGAATAAGGGCTGCATCCAGTGCGGACACCCATTTTATGGCCAGTGCGAACAGTATATAGGGGAGCCCCAGTTGAAACACCCCCATAAGCAGCAGCGAAAACAGTGTGGAGGCCGAAAGAGGCGATCCGATGGCGAAGGGTGTGCCAATTATTGCAGTAAGTATATTTCCCAGCAGAATGGCATCGAGGGACCCTTCACTTTTTTGCTTTCGCATCAGCAGTATTACCGCTGCATAGGTTATACCGTCAATGATGGACAGTATGTTGCCCCAAAGGCCCGTTGTATCCAGGTCGTCGGCAAAGAACAGCGCCATCCCTGCCACCACCACGAAAATGATTACCCAGTCCATTCCGGTGGTTTTTTCCTTCAGCACCAGAAATCCAAATAACGCAACATAAATGGGAGCGGTATACTGCAGCAGTATTACGTTGGCCGCCGCAGTCATTTTGTTTGCCGTGACGAATAGTATTACGGTGGATGCATAGGCAAGGGCGCACAGAATTTGGTCCCTTGACCAGGTGAATTTGGGCCTGCGGATTACCGCCCAAAAAAGAAGAGACGCAAATATACTTCTTATACCGGCTATAGCCAGTGGGCTGCCCTCCACACCCTTAATCATTACACCGCCCAAACTCCATAACACCGATGCCATTACCAGGTATATAATGGCGATGGTGCGTTGTTTGTTCCATTGTGTGCCGGTTGTCTGCTTCATTCTTGACACGCCTTTCTTTTATGTATAATTGTTTAATCCTATTGTATCACGCCGACCTGTTTTTTT
>ERZ773359.1138-NODE-1138-length-37570-cov-5.686232_pt1 | contig 37570 bp, 30 predicted proteins | sample MGYA00374955_ERZ773359 | MGnify/ENA primary metagenome ERZ773359 (study PRJEB29098, sample SAMN04486028) | biogas fermenter metagenome | study: EMG produced TPA metagenomics assembly of the Biogas fermentation microbial communities from Germany - Plant 4 DNA1...
CATGCGGCTGTTAACCGCAGGGTCGTAGGTTCGAGCCCTACTTGAGGAGCCATACGTATAGAGTCGTTACACTATATTTTTTCTGGTGTAACGACTCTTTTCATTATTCTTTTTTTCATTATTTCTGACAAATCATCAAATATTATTGTCCGACATAGAGTGGAAAACTGCCGGACAGCCGTTTCTTTCGAGGCATTTTGTTTCTCATCAAGAGAAGCTTTGTTTCCTTATAAGCAGGAAGATATGAAAAACGGCCTTACTACTCTGAAAAGGCCGCTTTTTGCAAAAAATAAAGTTAATTTGAAAGTCAGTTTTGTCCAGAAATTAACTCATTGATTTCTTTTGCCTGATAAACCCTTACATAATCGATCTCCATAGTCTGGGGCCAGATATTTTCATCAACACCTCTGGCTCCGCCCCAGTTGCCTCCTACAGCTATATTGATCAGCAGATGAAATTTTTTATCAAATGGCCATTCTTTGAATGTAGGTGAGGCTTTAAATTTTGTGGGTTGGTATTCAAATATTTTCTCCCCGTCTATAAACCATTTGATTTTATCCGGAAGCCATTCTATTGCATATACATGAAATTCGGTATCAACATTTTCTATACGCTTTGAGCCGGATTTCTGGGTGCCTTTCATATGGTTGTAAGACTGGGTATGTATTGACATTACAATATTGTTCATATCGTAACCCACATGTTCCATAATATCTATTTCGCCTGAATTGGGCCAGCCTCCATATTCCCAGTCAGTAGGAAGCATCCAGATTGCAGGCCATGTTCCCCTGCCGCTGGGGAGTTTGGCAGAAACTTCAATCTTTCCGTACAGCCAGTCTCCTTTATTTCTTGATACAAGCCGTGTTGAGGTATATTTCGCACCTTCATGCTCTTCTTTACGGGCCTCTATGATTAATTTCCCATCTTTTACAATGGCATTGTCGCCTGCTGTATAATACTGTAGCTCATTATTACCCCAGCCATGTCCGCCCACATCATAATCCCATTTACTTTCGTCAGGCTTTCCTTCATAGTCGAATTCATCGGACCAGACAAGTTCATAAGTTAAGTTTTCTTCATCATATTCAAATTCAACGGCTTTAGGATCATGATAGTATTTGACAAATGGTTCAGGCGTAATAAATACTGATGGTTCGGGTTTCGAAGTTTCTTTTCTGCCACAGCCCGACAACATATAGAATAGCATCATTAATACTGTTAAAATGAATAGTATTTTTTTTATATTCATATTTCTCTCCTTTTCCCGATTTAGTCTTTGATGCCTGTGTTTTCGATTCCTTCAATAAACTGTCTTTGTGCAAAGGCATAGGTTATAAGCAAAGGTATTATGGAAATAAGGGTGGCAGCCATTTTATATGCTTCATTTATACGGTGAACACTTGCCTGACCCGGAATTTGTGGGGCGAGATCACTGAATACATTATCAAAAGCTGATAACTGCATGGGAAGAAGCTTTATAGCGCCTCTTAAAAATGTGCCTGTTACATAAGTCTCGTTCCAATTCCATACAAACGAGAAAAGAAATACCGTAACAATAGTCGGGATTGATAATTTAATAATAATATGCCAGAAAACCTGCAGTGCAGTAGCTCCGTCTATATGGGCGGCTTCGTCAAGGGATCTGGGAATCATTCTGAAGAAATTGTAGAATATCAGGATAAGTATGGCCGAATTAATTCCCTGCCCGAAAAGTGCCAGGATTAGCTGTGGTATTATTGTACCTATTAGCTGTATACCGGTCGAACTTTGTATTGATGTAAAGAGCATAATTCTTGGAATAATCACTATTGGCAGGGGGATGATGAACGAAATCAGAACCATGGTAAACCAGAAGTTTTTAAATTTAAAATTGTACCGGGCAAAGGCAAACCCTGTCATGGCTGAAACAATGGTTTGGAATATAGCCAGCGTGCCTGAATACCATATTGAATTAAACAGTGTTTTGGGCATCTCTAAAACATACCAGGCAGCTTTGAAATTCGCAAATGAAATATTTTCTGGTATCCAGTCCACTTCAGGGTTGATAATATCGTTGGGAGACATTAGAGACATGGAGGCCATTTTAAGAAGCGGGTAAAAGAATATATAACTTATAGCAATAAGTATAACATAGGTTACAATTCTGCTTCCAATTCCATCAACCACATTGTAACCTATGAATTTATAGCGAAGTCTGTGAAGAAAGAGCTTTTTATTGAATTTTCCTTTTACTTCAACTTTTGTTTCGCTTTTACTCATATAAAAAGTCCTCCTCTTTCTCTTTCTTCTTTTTTTTGCCTCTTTTGACCGTTGTAACTGTAACAGTTTCCCTGTCTTTGAGCAATAAATAGGCTATTAAAATTATTAATCCCATAACCAGGCTGTAAATATATGCGTAAGCAGAAGCCAGCCCCAGTCCTCCTGCAGTGTTATAAATAGCATCCTGAATCATGGAATTGACAGGATTTATAGGGAATACACCCAGTTGCACAATTGTGAAAAAAGTTGTTACAAGGGCAATGGGTTTAATAATAGGTACTGTGATCTTCCAAAAACTCTGCCAGGAGCTTGATCCATCTATTTGAGCCGCTTCATACAAAGAACGGTCGATTTTTTGAAGACCATTGATAAATAATACAATAGGGATACCAGTAAACCAGAGCAGTATGGAAAAGTTCTGGAACAATATTTCAATGACCCTGGCAAGTAAAGGACTGTAGCTGTGAATAATCTTGAAAATGAAGATTTGTCCTACCCATACGATTTCTGTACTCCCGGTATCCATTAATTGATGCATAACTGAACCTGACATAACAATAACTGGAAGGAAAAAGATTACTCTGAATCCTGCCCTGAACCTGATTTTTTGATTTAACAGAATAGCCAGAATAAAAGATATTAAGACAATAGCGGGCGTATAAATAATTTCCATCAAAGCGAAATTTACGAGAGCAGGAGTAAATTCTATATTTCTGAGCAGGGCTGATGCAAAGTTTTCAATTCCTATAAAGTTTGTTTCCCAGCCCAGTACAGTCATCTTTACATCATGGAAGCTGAGATAAAAGGTATAGAACAGGGGAAAGACAGTAAAACCCAGGAATCCGAACAACCAAGGTGCCAGAAAGGCATAGCCCCGGATGTTTTCCCTTCTCGCTTTACCCCGGCCAAGAATTTTTTTGGATTTACGCATGCTTATACCTCCTGTTGGAATACATGATATGACAGGGCGTCAATGGTTGTATTCCTGAAATAATAGGGGTTTTCGGTATAGTTTATTAATATTTGAGTACCGTTGTCATAGGTATTTAAAACAATACCGTCATCCAGGACTTCCCGGTCTATCCATCTGCAATTAATAACCTTTCCTAAAGAATCATTTACCTTCTCATATGTTTCCACTATTAAATCCCTGTACAGGTTGTATTCTGTTGAATACAAATTAGCTGAATTAGTAGAGGCAAGGTAATGGGAAGATTCATTTGACAGTAAAAATGAAGGATAGACGTTATAATCAATCATACGCAGTACATCTTTATCTGTGTAGAAGGAGAAGTTGGAGTACGGTGCATATAATTCCATGGTCCCATTCAATACTAGTTGTAGGAACGGTACATTATCAGTTTCTATAATGTACTGGGTTGAAAATACAGGAGTATCGAGGAAACGGTCCACATATTTCCACAAATAAGCGTTAGGAGATACGGCATTAATTGTATAATCATCAGCATACTGACTGAGTGTATCCTGATACAATTTAATTGCCTCCTGTACATTATTGCCTTTTTTGCTGTAGTCACTCAGAAGCATGTTAGATATTCCGTCGATGGTTAAAGAAGCAACATCCAATTTCTTGAAGGTATCAACCTGTTTGTTTAACCATTCGACAGATTTCAGCGGTTTAGCATAGGTTATTTCCTGAATTGGAAAGCTTGTAAAACGTGAATATGTGTATTCATTCAGCCATCCATTGGCATGTTTTGCAGCATTGTTTGGAAGAGTCATTTGTTCCTTGTTTATATAGGTATAGTTTTGAGCAAATGAGATATCTATCCCTTTATCCCGGGCGTTTTCAATAACCTGCTCAAAATCTTTACGTGACCCGATATTTCTGTTCCAGCTTACCTTCCAGGGCTTGCCCAGAGTAATGCCGCCTTTCTGGAAGCCCAAAAGTCCGCTGTTTATACGTAAAATTCCTCTGCTATATACATCATTAAGTATCTCTCCGACCTGCTGTGCCGTTGTCACAACAACATCTTCAAAACCCAATATACTTCTTTTGGCATCAGCCATTACAAAATCAAGGCGGATGGGAATTCGTTCAATATCAAAGGGCTTTTCCCTTATAATATCGTTTTCAAGCAAATATTCACGATATCTCAAAGCCATTCCGACGTAATTTGCAGGAGGCTCGCCGGATGAACCATCTCCCTGGAGAAAGTCATAACGGATATTTACGTCGAAATGATTCCGTTCCTTAAGCAGTGTGAAATACCCGTCTCCTTTTCTGTTATATACCTGATGATAGAAAATATTATATACAAATCTGGGATATGCCCATGTATAATGAGTAAGGTTTTCCTCAGGTGTTACTACTATTTCCATAAACTCAGCGCCCTCAATAGCATAGGCAACAAAGGCATTTTGCCGGTCCCCGTGGGCGATACCGAAAACTGGCATTTTTGGATGCTTAAAGGGCACAAAACCGTAGTCATAGCTGTAATAGTAGGTGGCATGGCTTGGGTCAGGACCATAGACATCCCCTACATAGGCCTGCAGACGTGTATGATTGTCCTGAAAGCGTATCAGGGCGCCTGAACCGTCAGGAACCAGCACATAGCCCGGTATCATGCCTTTAGGTCTGTAGATGGCATAATCCTGTTCCTCTTCACTCCAAAGAAGCTGAACCCCTCCGGATGCTCCAAGGAATGGTGATATCATAACAGCTGCCAGGATATCTGTATCTTGGCCTTGGATTTCATCATCCTTTATTTCGTACCTGACACCATTATCATCGAAGTAGATATGAACTTTCATTGATATGTCCACATCTTTGAAATCAATATCCAGTCTGTAGTAATCGTCGGCAAACTTTTTTAGTTCGGAACTGTCGCCCCCGTATGGTGCGCTTGAGGTACGTTTTATATTAAAGGTCTCATCATAATACTCAATTGTTATTAATGAGTTGGCCATCTGAGTAAATGTTGTGTTGAGCTTATCCTCTTTAGGTTCATATACAGGGGTTTCGCCTTTTCCCAGGGCTTCCTTTATTCTGGCATCTATGTCTCTGGAAAAGGGAACATCAAGCCCTGTTTTCCAAGTATAGCCGTTGCGCTTGTCATATATGGCAATGACGTCCCGATCTTCTCTATAATAAAATTTCAGATTGTCTGTTTCATACAAAAGTACGAAGTCTTGTGGTGTTTTTATCTCAAAAGTCATAGGTTCGGGAGGCATCCTTGTATCACGGTTTGTGGGGATATACCCGACTGCGGCTGAAGGTATGGTAAAGACAAGCACTAATAGCAGAATAACTGCAAGCAGTTTTTTGAATTTAGGATGATACATTTCTGATAACCTCCTTAATCACAGCTTCGAGGAACTGGTACATCTGCTCGCACATGATGATTATAATCAGGAGCATGACGGCTATAATCATCATAAAAAGCAGCGTATATAATATACTTTTGATTGCTGTGCGAGTATCGTAATTATGGGTTTCCTGTACACCCAGCAGGATTAAAAGTCCGGTCCAGACAATACCTGCGAAACTGGCCAGCTCAAGGAAGAAAACTTCATTAAATGTGAGGAAATGTGAAGCTATCGTCGTTATTATGAATGAGAGCAATAGTGGTCCCATTGAATAGCACATAAGTTTGTAAATATGACCCAGTTTTCCCTCACCATCATTGATAGAGGTAACAAGGTAGTTGCATATAACAAACAATAAAGTAATTGCAAAATAACCAAAAGTGACTGACTGATAATCAATATCCTCAGGAGCTACAGTCTGATAGATAAATCCCTTGCTGGTAAGAGAGATCATATAGGCAACAAACAAGGCGAAATATATGATGGTTGCGCCTAAGTATGAGCCATGGTTTCCTGCTTTCAGTTCATAAAAGGAATCCAAAGGATGAGCAAAAAACCTGAACATATACAGGGTATCCTTTACAGGTTTAACATTATAAATCTTGTGAACAGGTTTTCTGATACCGTCGAGGATTGACCATTTTCTGTCAGCATACTTTATTATTTTATAAACAACATATAACAGAACGAGGGATATGATAATCCAGGCAAGGCTTTTTTGAAGCCAGATGTTGCGGATTTCCCAGTAAGACTGGGAGTAGTAATACCTGTTTCCCGCAATTTCTGTGTGGTACATGGCTTCTTCATAGCGCTGCTCAAACAGGAGGTTTTTGCCTATATTATTATGGGCCAGGATTGACATTTGGTTTAATTTTAATATTTCCTCCCATATTGCAATGGATTCCTTGTAATTACCTTTGCTATATTCGTTTAAAGCTTTGTATATCAACTTTGCATATTCGGTCTGAGTAAAGGACTGGAGGAATGATTTTTCATTGTCGGCAGTCCAGACATTGCCTTTTGAATCAACCGCGATGGAAGACAAGGAAGAAAATATCCCTGATATATCCTGCATGGAGTTATAGGCCCCAAAGGAATAAATAAACTCGCCTTCGGCCGAATAGACAAAAATCAGACCTGACTGGCTTACTGCGTATATAATTCCATTGTCATCGACAAATAAATCGATTAAATCTTCAGTGGCAATTACCTCATCCTGAAACATACTTTGACCAGCAGTATTATGTTTTTTAACTGCCTGCCGTACATTATCACCAGTGGTCGTACTGTAAACAAGTCCGGTCCGGTCCACAAAAATATTAGAAAATGTTATGGGGGTACGTCCAAGAAGATTGCGTTTCTGTTCTTCGGTAAAGAATATGTCCTGAAGCCTTTGTACAAATGTCAAGTTTACCTTGTTGGATGCAAAAAAGCCAAGGAATTCGCCGGTGCGGGCAAGTTGTATTATTCCGTCATATATACCCTCACCAAGAACATAGATATTACCTGCTCCATCAACTGCAACCTTCATGGGATTAAAGTCGTTTGACCCGAAGGCAGGAGAGGTGGGACGACCTATAGCATCTTTGAAATGACCGTCCTTTGAAAAAATCACGACATGGGAAGATGCAATATCTGCCACATATATGTCACCATTCTGTGTAACGTAAACCCCGGTAGGACTTTGAATAAGTTCATGTTTTATTTCCATAACAATCTGATCTCTGGCAGGATTATATTTTACGATACGTTTATTACCTGTATCAGCAATGTATAAATAATCTTCAGTGTCTATAAAAATATCCTCAGGCTTATCAAGAAAAAGACTTGTAACAGTTCTGTCAGGAAGATAGGCATCCTGAGTGCGGATATATCTGTCTTTGGCATCCATTGAATATGTATAGGATGTAGCTGAGGAAGCACTGCTTATAACAGGCATCAAGGTCATAAACGTAACACATATGTACAATAAAATTTTCAAGGGTAGTTTTTTCATGCATATCCCCCTTTTATTTAATTCCGGAATGAACCATGGTACTCATTACTTTGCTTTGCATGGCAATGAATATAATCAGGTTGGGGAGAAACATAATGAGGCTCGATGCAGCGGCCATTCCGGCTCCTGCAATTGTTACTGTACCTGTTGCTGTCGAAAAGTTACTGGCAGTCAGTGAGTTCATATAGAAGGCGAATGTTTTTATGGTTTCATCGGTTACATAGAAGTTGGATGATTCAGTTGCATTCCATACTGCCTGGAAGGTCAGAATTGCCACAGTGGCAAGGGCGGGTCTGACCAGTGGAATTATAATCCGCCTGATTATATAAAAATCTTTTGCTCCGTCAAGTTTGGCTGCTTCCAGAATACTGTCGGGAATTTGATCTATGAATTGTTTTACCAGAAACAACCCGACAGGAGTAGCCAGCATAGGAATGATGTGGGAAAAAATGGTGTTGTCAATGCCTAAATTTACAACAACCAGATATCTTGGTATCATTACAGAGATAGGTACAAACATAAGTGCTGTCTGGTTTATATTAAGAAGCAGTCTTTTTGCCCGGAACCTTTTCTTGGATAAAGCATATCCGCTTGTAACAACCAGTAAAAGGGTCAACACCATTGTAATAATGGTTACTATAATGGAATTCAGGAGATATCTGCTCATAGGGACACCAGTGGATGATGCTGTCCTGAACAGCTCTTCAAAGTTCTTAAGAGTGGGTTTCTGTACAAAAAACCTGGGAGGAAACATAAACAGTTCATCCAATGGTTTGAATGCCTGATTTATTATGTAGACAATAGGAAGAAGCATGAATAGACACATTGGAACAAGTATAATGTAAAATTTCAGCTGTGAAAAACTGAAACGGCTCGGATTTATTTTTGTACCTTGATATGCCATAATATCCCTCATTTCTTAATCTTTTTCAGTGAAAAGTTTATGTGCAATCTTGGAGAAAACAGATACCATGAGTAGCAGGGCAACAGATACCGCAGCTGCATATCCCATTTCATAACGTTGGAAACCATAATCTTCTATATGGTTCACTATCAGCTGTCCTGAATAACCCGGAGTCGGATTGGATCCGGACAGTGCCACCCCAATCCAGCCTGTGTTGAAGGCATTTACTATTGCCATAACAGCACCAAAGAGCATTTGGGGTTTCATGGAGGGTACAGTTATGTATATGATTTCCTGGAATCTGTTCTTGAGACCATCAACATAAGCAGCTTCGTAGAGTTCTTCGTTTATGTTGAGTATTCCGGCCAGCATGGCAAGAAACCCTATACCCATAGAACTCCACAAAGAGACGAATATCATGATATTCATAATATAATCCGGTGATAACAGGAATTGTATGGGTTGGTCTATGAGTTCCAGGCGTATCAGTATAGCGTTTATGTATCCCGCTTCGTCACCTGAAAACAGGGTTCTGAAAACTACCGTTATGAATACCGGACCGACCATCGAAGGTGTATAAAGAGCCAGCGCCATGATGGTTCTCGGAACTTTTTGAATCTGTGCCAGCATCCATGCGGTTATAAATGACAGAAGGTAGCCGCCGGGTCCTATTATCAGCGCATATTTAAAAGTGTTGGGCAATACATAACGGGAAAAAATCTCATCCTGGGTCAGGAGGGTGATGTAGTTCAGTAATCCAGTATAACGGGGAGGCTCGATAACATTGAAATAGGTCAGCGAGAGAACTATAGCAATCGCAATGGGGATTGCAATAAAAAGCAGAAATATAACAGCGTATGGAGTAAGTAATATAAAAGCATAGAAAGCATCCCCGAATGATTTATCTTTTAATTTTGACCACATTTTACTCATTTGTCGGTTTCACCCCTTGCATTGTTCATTTGCTCAATTACCCAGTCAATATCCCGTACGACATATGGTTTTAATTTGTTTCCATACTCATCTATGTAGCCAAATTCAATCATTTTTTTGCGGATTTCACGGTTAATAGTTATGGTTTGCTTGTCTATCGCAACCCTTGGTATGGCCCCTTCGAATACAGATTCATTCCATACATCAGAAATTCCTCGTTCAAGCATGTACTGACCGGGAGTACGTGGAATATCATATATCCATTTAACTTGTTCCAAAATGATGTTCTTGTCTGCCTGCTCAATGGGAGCATTTTCGATGGCTTTAATATTTCCGGAAAGCCAGATAAATTCAGGTCCGTATGTAGAATGGAGAAGGAAGGCATATTCTGTCTGCACTTCTTCAGAGAGCCACCATTTCAGGAACTTCCAGCTCTCCTCAATTTTATTGCTTTTCTGGAGAATTATCGCACTTGTACCATTGCCTATATACCATCTGGATATGGACCCGTCTTCCTGCTTCATTCCCGGATAATTTGCAAGTGCCCATTGATTCTTCAGTTCAGGAGCGGCATTTTTTATCTGGAGGTAAGTATTGAAATCAGTTATTCCTATAGGTAATGTGCCGTACCGGAAGTTGTTATAGAATATAGGAACCTGATGGGGCAGTGAGTAAACAGTGAAAAGTTCTGTTAATAAGGTCAAACCTTTTATACCTTCAGGTGAACTTATATTTGCACTCAGCCCGTCCTCCTTATAAAGAGTTCCGCCGTATTGAAGTATAAATGTGCATGTCTGATAGAACCATTTTATAGAGATACCACCGGCAATTGGATGGTAAAAGTTCATGCCATATCTCTGAAGTGCCGGAAGAAGATTGATTATATCATCCCATGTGTCGGGTACGTCCAGGTTAAGACTTCTGAATATATCTTTCCGGTAAATCAGAGAGTTAAATGTTAAAGTTTCCGGAAAAGCATAGACACCATCATTCAGAATATAGGGAATGAAAGCTCCCGGAGCCGAAACTGACGCAACTTCCCAGAAATCATCAAACTGGGTCAGGTCGTATGCCGCACCGCGTATTGCAAAGTCATAAGGCATATATGAAGGAAGTCCCAGGGCAATGTCAGGAGACTGGTTTGCTGCATTGGCCAATATCATTTTGTTGGGGTCGGGCATAACAGAGATTTTTACTTTTATGCCTGTTTCTTTTGTGAATTTCGCATCGACCATTTTTTGCATGATATCTATATATGTAATAGGACGGCTGACCCATATATTAAGGGCATTTTCATCATTTCTTATCACATATTTGTCAGTAGTAAAAGTTGCTGTCAGTGATTTCAGACTTGCTCCTAACTTACTGAAAATATTGGCATTGGCTTTTCCAAGATCAGAATCATTAAACACAAATACGGTGTCCAGAAATAAAGGTTGGGTACGGACCCGGTCAATTGTATCACCGAGCATTTGTGTCACGGAACCTGAACCACTGTATAAGGTTTCCAAATACAACGGGAGTTTGTCCGGATCTTTTTGCATTAAGTCCAGCTTGACCAATGCCTTTTTCAGGTATGAGAGGGTTGATGATAACGACAGATTAGGAGCATAATCCTGCAAGTCATATATAATACCTTTAATCAGCGTTTCATATGCTTCAAGGTAGTCGGGTGTTTCAGGAATGTAGCGGGTTAGCCTCCATGTTCTTTTCCTGTCAACCTCTTTACCGGTTATTTTCCGTATTTCCAATGAAAATTGGTTAATGTGGTCTATGAGAAGCTGCAAATCGTCAAGGCTTTTGCTTACCGGCTCGTTTTCAGCTTTAAGTGTAATTGTGTGTTTCCCTTTTGATAAATAGAATTTATAAGGTGTACCATTCGGATCAGATACAACTTTATTGGCCCATTGTGTGGTTCCGGTGTATTCGAATGGGTATGATATTACTTCTCTGAAAGGGATCTCTCCGTCTATTTTTATGGTCCTGAAAACAGAAAAATCACTTTTATTGTTCAGGTAATGGAAAGCGAGATTATAAAACCCGTCTTCTTTTATATCCACTTCATAGGTTATCTCCTGCCCGCCTTGATTCCATCCTGCTCCGTCAATAATGTTCAGTTTTTTATAAACTGCATCAAAAGGGGAGACAGAGGGGGTTTGCTCTGAAGCCATTCTTATAAAGGATGAATTTTTTTCAACATAAGATATTGCATCAATGGTGTAAAGAGCTTTTGGTGATATTCCGGAGTGTTTTCCCAGATATTCCTCATAACTTTGAATTAATTTTGGTGCTTCCACTTTAAGTTTTCCCAGATATACATGACCGGAGGATTTATTTATAAACTCAATGGTGTTTTTACCTTTATTTAATTGAAACAGTAAAGGATCAGATGTCAGATAAGTATTATTGTACATTTCAAGGGGTAACCACTCAGATATTCTGATCTGGTTGGGCAATGCCTCATCCCCGTAACTGTCTACTTCGAAATTTTTTGTTTCATCTTTCCATCTTAACGGAATATCTATTGATATGGCCTCATAAAAAGGGTACGAACCATTGATTTTAATTTCCAGATTAATATTACTTAATACATCACTCTCAATGAAATGATCCACAACAATATGGTAATAACCTTCCTCTTCAACAGTTATTTCATATATAGCAGATTCATCGTAACCAATTTTCGCGACGATTCCGTCATAATCAATATTTTCACTGTATGCCCCGGTGATTAGCCTGCCTTCAGCAGTTTTCAGATCATAATTGATTTTTGCATCTTTTATGTAATCCAGATAAGTATTTTTATGAGTTTCAAGACTTTCGGCAAGCAACTGACGGCTTTGCTGAACTTTTGTCAGATCCACTTCAATTCGGGCATTTTGTGCGCCGGTTATAAAGGAATGGAGCGCAAAACTGCTGATTATAACCGCCAGAATTAACACAACGGTAATGATTCTTTTCATAAGGGTAACTCCTTTTCCCTTTATTACATCTATTTATTAAGAGAGAGATTTTCATATTGGGAAAATATGAAAATCTCTCCCAGTTTTAATACATTTTTTATTTAGTTATTAATTATTTGTTAAAATCGCTGTCAGTGTAATTGTAGTATTTTTTCAGAGCATCGCGTAGACGCTGGTCTGATTCTCTAAATCTGTTGTTGCTTGCAATATTCCAGTCATTAAGCTTTGATTTCAGAACGTCAACAAAGTTGGCATCGGTTCTCATAGCTCCGGTAATTTCAGGATTCCAGTAATTCTTCCATTCATACAGATTCTCACGCCTTGATCCTTCAAAGTCGTGATAGAAAGGATAGGACTTGTCAGAAATATCCCAGAACTGACCCTTTTCCCAAATTTCCAGAACTTTATGGAAACCGGGCATTTTATTTTTGTCTGCAAATCTCTTATGAGTTTCTGTTGAATACCAGATTTCCATCTGTTTATTGAACTCTTCACCGGTAACAAATGGAAAAGAGTCATTCAGACAGGTTTTGAGCTGTCCGTTATCATTGAACATCTGGTCTGCGCGCGCCTGCCATGCTCTTGTATCGCCAACCCAGAAAGTAGCAAATGTATAAGCCAATTTCAGCTTGTTGTATTCTTCATCTGAAAGTTCAGGATTTCCATCATCAAGAGCATAGTTATAGATGACAAACGGGTCTAATACAACACCAACAGTGCAAGGCTGATAATCTGTTGCAGGTCTCGGGTAAATATCCCAGTCATCAGCTTTAACACGTCCCCAGTGCTCAGGGTTGGAGTTTGCAGCGTCACCCATCATCCAGGGATCACCATCAAGGGTAAGGAGTTTGTTATTAATAAAGAAGTTAAAGCTCCACCAGCCGTTTTCATCCATAACTTCAGAAGGAATGTTTCCGAGGTCATTTTGAGGCCAGACTGCAGTTTTAGCAAGTTCAGGTATGTAGTTGATAAGTGATTTTACTTCATCGGAGTTCAGATTTACATAATCGCCTTTACCGTCATGTTTGGCCATCATATAGTTAATAGACTTTGTTCCTGTCTCAATAAATGACAGGGGAACATCCATTGCACCGTAAAAGTCTTTCATATTTGCCTGTTTTACAAAATTGGCATAATCATCAATGGTCCAGTCCGGATCAGGGATATCAATATTATTGTCTTCTGCAAGAGATTTGTTGATGTAAACACCCCAAGGCAGAAGATATTGTGGTAAACCTCCCTGGAAACCATAGAAATTCATCATGTTCATAACTGATTCATTGAAGCTTTTATACATTGGATCGTCTTTAAAGATTGAAAGATCTGCTATCAAACCTTTTGAAATGTCGCCTACTACGTCTGTACTTGCGTAAAGAGAAGGGTATGAACCATGTTCGGCTTTGAAGTTTTCAAGTTCCTGTGCCCAGGGGATGTCATTGTCGTCCGGTCCGCCGGATTTAGCATAGACATTGATCTTTACATTGGGATAAATCTGGTTGAAAGCTTTTGCAACTGCATATGTAGCTGCGATGTTCTGAGAAAGCAACTCTTCAGGAGCAAAATCTTTGTGGCCGATGTCTTCGATGTAGCTTCCGTCACCGGACCATAACATGACACTTAATTCACCAACAACATCGGTGTCCAAAGCGGTGTATTTTGTCTTTCCACAGGATGCGAACAGAGTGAGTGCAAAGACAGTCACAAGTAACAGTAACAACAACCTTTTCATATCCAGCCTCCTAGTACACAAAATAATATTTCATGAATTCTTCTTTAAACAGAAGAATTTCAATGACGAACTGGAAATTTCATAATCAAGTGTTCCCTACGGTGCTGCCAATGAATTACTTTAGATATACACAATGCTTATATTGTCATATGTTGAATTATACATATAATCGTTAAAAATCATGATGATTTTTATACTATTTGTCATCATAATTTATTTATAGCACATTCCGGAATCGTTTTCAATACAGAACATTCCAATAGATGAAATTATTTTTTTACAGCTGGGGGATAGTAATTTATTTATATTACAGAAAATATATGCTGTATTTACTGTGTACAATTTTTCAATCCTGACATCCGGAATTTCAGTTTTTGGAAGGAGGTATACAGGTATCTCTTTCAACAAGTGTGACTGGTATGAGGGTCCTTGAAGATACTTCTTCCTGGTTTATATACGCTACAAGAGTATCGGCAATAACTTTGCCCAGTTTCTTTCTGTCCTGTCTTATAGTCGTTAGAGCAGGCTTTACATATCTGGCGATTTCAATATCATCAAATCCTATTATTGAAATGTCATCGGGAACAGTAATTCCCCGGCTTTCCATCTCGTTTATTGCGCCAATGGCCAGAATATCGCTTGCAGAAATAATTGCTGTAGGCATGTCATGGCTACATTGATCCAAAAGTTTTCCGCAGGTGGTTCTTCCTGAAACAACGTCATAGTCGTTTGCATATGCGACAAAGTATTCTTTGAATACCTGTTTTCTAGTTTCAAGAGCTTTTTTATATCCTTCCAGACGTTCCCTGCCTGACAGAGTGTTAAGGGGACCTGACAGAAAGGCAATTTTTCTGTGACCCATATTGTAAAGATAATCATAGGCCAATTCTATACCACTGATATTATCTGACAGAATAATTGGCACATTCTGATTGTATTCAATATCAGTAGTAACGCATTTTATATCACTTTCCAGAAGTTCCTTCAGCATCGGATCAAGACCGGTATATGTACATACAAATACACCGTTTACATTCCTGTAAATACAGTGATTTAAGTAATTGGTTTTCTTTTTTCCGATATTGCTTGTTATAAAGATAGTGTCGTAACCATGATCGCTTATGGTCCTTTTAAACGACTCTATTACGCCGGCATACAGGGGATGCTCAAGCCCTATATCCAGTGATTCTGTAAAAAGGATTCCCACAAGCCAATTATTTTTGGTTTTAAGACCTTTTGCATTGGCGTTGGGAAAATAGCCCATCTCTCTTGCAATGGTAAGAACTTTTTCCTTTGTCTTCAACTTTATGTCAGGATAATTATTAAGCGCCCTTGAAACAGTTGTAATTGAAACATTTGCTTTCTTAGCTATGTCCGATATTGTAACCATAATGCCCCACCCCGTTAAAAAGATGTTCATTTTATATTAAATTATAGTTTACATAGTTTATTTTTCAATATTTGAAACATGGACTTTTTGAGTCGAGGAACGGAAAATGTACTTTTATTGCGGTATTGGCTAAAAATTACAAATTGAAAACAAAGCAAATATTTGTTGTAAACAGCCAAAAGATTTGGTAAATTGTTAATACGATTTACTTTTTTAAACTGCTTATTTTAAGATAAAAACGTCAATGTACAAACAAAATTTAACAGAAAGGTAATTTGCATGAAAAAGATCTGCTTACTTTTGGTAATCATTTTTATTATTGCTGGTATGATTACTTCCTGTACATTTAGTAATGATAATTCTCAAACGCCTTTGGCGCCTGAAGAAACTCAAGAACAGGCAAATAATGGATCCGAAACTAAGGAGCCGGTCATGAGTGAAGAGCCGACGCATTCTGCAACACCGGAACCTACACCCGAGCCAACACCTGAACCGTCTCCCGAGCCTGTAAAGGTTAAAGCAGTGTATGTAACGGGCTCTATTGCAGGAAGCAGCAGACTTGATGACTTGATTGAACTGGTTAATACCACCGAGCTCAATTCGCTGGTAATTGATATAAAGGAAGGCGGATATGTTCATTATAAGTCTGAAATCCCCCTCGTAAAGGAATTGGGTTTAACAGACAATAAATATAATGTCGAAGAAGTATTGAAAAAATGTCATGACAACAATATTCATGTAATCGGAAGAATAGTGGTATTCAGGGATGACGGGCTTGCCAATGCAGTACCCGAGTATGCAATCAAAAGACCTGACGGCAGAATCTGGATAGAAGGGTCCCACGGAGCATGGACTAATCCATATATTGAAGAAGTCCATGATATAAACATTGAAATTGCAAAAGAGGCTGTTAGTCTCGGATTTGATGAAATACAGTTTGACTATATCAGATTCCCTACCACCAGGGCTAATGAAGTCTATTATGGTGAAAATATGCCGCCGAAGACAGAAGCAATTAATGCTTTTTTGAAAAAAGCAGCTGATGAAATCAAAAAGGTCAAAGATGTACCCGTATCTGCAGATGTGTTTGGCATCATATCGGAAGGTGAAAGGGATGGTAATGCCATCGGACAGCGGCTGGAAGAAATCGGCATGGATATAGATTATCTTTCGCCCATGATTTATCCTTCCCATTATGCCAATGCTTCAAATGGAATGATGGGTAACGGGGTCGGTCAGAGAGTAAACGGAGTGTTATTCACTGCACCTGATCTTAAACCCTATGATGTGGTTTACAATGCTTTAATGAAAACAAAGTCCAGAATTGAAGCCGTTCCCGGATATAAGGCGAATATAAGGCCATACCTGCAGGACTTTACAGCATCATACCTTCCTGAAGGTTATTATCAGGTTTATGGTCCTGAACAAGTAAGGGCCCAGATACAGGCTGTGTATGATGCCGGCTATGAAGAGTGGATATTATGGAACAGCAAAAATAATTACACCAAAGGTGCTTTGCTTCCGGAAAATGAAGTTCAATAAATCATGTTTAAGATTATCTCAAGAGAGTTATTGAGTTGTGTTTTGAAAGGCAGATGAAAATTGAGCAAGGTATACGTAAATACATCTGAAAATTATAGATTTGACAGAGTTCTGAATTGTATTGAAGAAATTTTTGATAAGATGGGCGGGCTGGACAAATTTGTTAAGCCGGGTATGCGAGTTGCTATTAAACCCAATCTTCTGATGGCCAAAAAGCCTGATGATGCTGCTACTACACATCCGTCAGTTATAAAGGCTATAATTACCCTTGTCCAGAAAGCAGGTGGAATAGCAGCAATAGTTGAAAGTCCCGGCGGCCCTTACAATACTTCAATACTAAAAATGGTTTACACCAATACTGGAATGGAAGAAATCGCTAATGAAACAGGTGCCGAATTAAATTTTGATCTACGGGTGGAAAAAGTCATAAACCTGGATGCAAAGATTGCCAAGAGTCTGAAAATCTTAAAACCTTTAAAAGAGGCTGATTTAATCATAAATGTCGCGAAACTGAAAACACATGGTATGATGGTGTATACTGGCGCAGTAAAGAATATGTTCGGATCAATCGCCGGCCTTGAGAAAGCTGATTTTCATCTTCGTTTCAGTGATTATGAACAGTTCGCAGAAAGTCTGATTGACATATATTTGGCTACAAAACCCGGGATAAATATCATTGATGGTATTATATCAATGGAGGGAGACGGACCCGGTTCCGGTATTCCAAAGTATCTGGGAGCCATTATTGCTTCAGAGGATGCGTTTGCCTGTGATTATGCGGCTGCTGAAATTATTGGAGTAAATTATAAAGATATACCCGTACTCAGAAAAGCTGAAGAGCGGGGATTGCTGAAAAAAGATGAAATAGAGTTTTTAGGTGTTGATATTAAAGAAATTCAGCCCGACGAATTCGATGTTCCGGCTTTAGAGCATATTAAGCAAAGTGCGAGATTCAGTTTGTTAAGATTTCTGGGCAGAAGCCTTCGCCCAAGACCTGTTATAATCCATGAAAAATGTATATCCTGCGGCAAATGCATACAGGTGTGCCCTCCCCAAATTATTTCAAAGGACAGCAGCAATAAAATTATTATAGACTATAAGAAATGCATAAGTTGTTTCTGCTGTCATGAATTTTGTCCGGAACATGCTGTAAAAATAAAGAAAAATACAATAAGAAAAATATTTGAACACAAAAGAGTATAACATAAGAAAAATATATTATTTAATCCTGGATTAACGAGTAATATAAGAGATCATTTTTTTATACAAAATTCGACGATAAAGTTTAAAAAGTGACAAGTTTTTGATAAAATATTGATTTAACGGACAATATAATTAATTCGAGGAGATAGCACATGAACGTAGAGTACATAAACCCTTTTATTGAAGCAAGTCAGTCAGTAATTATGATGATGACTGGAAACAAACCCGAATTGGGAAAAGTTTATATAAGAAAGACGCCTTATGAAAGCGACAATATCGTTGTAATTGTTGGTCTTACTGGCAACATAAGAGGGCAGGTGGTTATGGCGCTGGGCACAGAAGCTGCTATGAAGATTGCTTCTGCCATGATGGGTGGAATGCCGGTTACTCAATTGGATGACATGTCAAAGAGTGCCATAGCTGAACTGGCCAATATGATAATGGGCAACACTGCAACCTTGTTGTCGGGTAAAGGTCTAAGAGTAGAAATTACACCGCCGTCTTTATTAATCGGTGAAAAACTTACAATTGCTCCGGCAAATATGAAGACCATTTCCATACCGCTGAAGTTTGCAAATGCTAATATGATGGAGATTAATATCTCATTTGAGGAAGAGAGATAAAAGATGGCAAAGCCATCTTTTTTGATGGAAGTGAAATATATGAAAATTAATGTAGTATTGGTAGAACCCGAAATACCTCAAAACACAGGTAATATAGCCAGAACATGTGTTGCTGTTGGAGCCTGTCTGCATTTAGTAGGGCCCATGGGGTTTTCAATTGAGGATAAATATCTCAAAAGAGCGGGTCTGGATTATTGGAAATATCTTAAATTATATTATTACGACAGCCTGGAACAATTTTTTAATTTTAACAAAGAAGGAGTCTTTTTTTACAGCTCCACCAAAGCAGAAAAAAGTTATCATGAGATATATTATCCTGATAATTGTTATATTTTGTTCGGCAAGGAAACCAAAGGGCTGCCGGAATGGCTCCTGAAAGCTAATTATAACAACTGTATAAGAATCCCCATGCTGGAAAATATTCGGTCACTCAACCTTTCCAACTCAGTTGCTGTTATTGTGTACGAAGCTTTGCGGCAGAATGGGTTTGGAAATATGAAGCTTAAGGGAAAACTGACAACTCAGGGTTAGTCTAATGGTAAGACTGCTATTTTCTGCATGAATATCAATTAAGGAATTTGCGTCCGTAAAATAAACTGTTGTTAAAAATACATTAGGAGGAGAAAAATGACAGGTAATAAAAAAAGAATAGGGATTATGACAGGGGGCGGGGATTGTCCCGGACTTAATGCAGTTATCAGGGCGGTTGTAAAAACAGCTATTAACATTTATGGATATGATGTAATCGGTTTTAAGGATGGATACCTTGGTCTGCTTTACAATAAGTTCATAAAGCTTACACTGAATAGTGTTTCAGGAATATTGGACAAAGGCGGCACTATCCTGGGAACCACCAACAGTTTTGATCCTTTTAATGTGGAAGTAGATTATGACGGGGAAAAAATTAACAAAGATATGAGTGATCGGATTGTTGACAATTTAAAGTTGCACAAAATTGACTGTTTAATTGTAGTTGGCGGTTATAATACTATTCTGACAGGTTATAAATTGTCTCAAAAAGGTATCAATATAATTGCTATACCTAAGGCTATTGAAAATGATATACCGGGCACTGACAGTGCCTTTGGATTTATAACTGCTATTGATACCGCTACAGAAGCTCTCGACAAGTTGCATTCGACTGCTGAATCCCATCACCGCGTAATGATACTCGAGGTAATGGGAAGGCGGGCTGGATGGGTTGCCCTTGAAGCCGGTATAGCCGGAGGCGCAGATATTATTCTCATTCCTGAGATTCCCTATGACATAAAGCTTGTGGCACGCAGTATACTGGAACGAAAAAATATGGGGAAAAATTTCAGTATTATTTGTGTCTCTGAGGGCTGTAAATCCAAAAATAATCATTTAGATATTGATATTGATGCAATTATTAAAGAGGACAAGCAGGTATTCAATGGTGTAGGCGCTCAAATTGCCTCAGCACTTGAGAAACTGACCAATCTGGAGGTCCGTGTTACAGTGCTTGGGTACCTTCAAAGAGGAGGAGAGCCATCTCCGTCAGACAGACTGCTTACTACCCGGTTGGGAGTTCAGGCTGTAAAGCTGATTGCCGATGGCGAATATAACAAAATGACAGGTATTGTCAATCACCAGACCACAGCCGTTGATCTTGCTGATGTTGCCGGAAAGGTTAAATATGTACCTGTTGACGGGGAACTGATCAAAATTGCACGAAATATGGGAGTCAGTTTAGGCGACTAATTATTTAACTGGAGGCTAATAGTAAATGGATGATTTTAAACCCCTTACTCTGGAAGAAAGGGATTTATTCACAAGTATATTTAAGAAAACTCAACCTGTTGCATCTGAGCTCTCTTTCAGCTATTTATATATGTGGCGTAGAGATTACAATCTTAAATGGAATATTATTGCGGAGCATCTTTGCCTTGTTTCAAAATCGGATTACTATACTCATTTTGCTTTTTGTCCCATACCTCTGGATGGACAAAGAAATGATGAGAATTTTAAAAAGGCGGTGGATGCTTTGGAGGAGTTTTTCACCAAAGACAATACTCCGCTTATATTTGGCCGGGTTGAAGAAAAACATATTTCTCAGCTGAAGGACATCTACGGTGACAGGCTGGAGATTGAATATCTTGACTGGGCATCGGATTACGTGTATGAGTTACCGAAAATGATAACTCTGCCAGGAAAAAAACTCCGGAAAAAAAGAAATCATATAAGCAAATTTTTGCGGGAATATGGAAGCTATGAATATGTTCCCATTGATGAGACAAACAAGGATGAATGCCGCAGAATTTTTGAAGAATGGTGTGTTAAGAACAATAATTGCATGGAAAGACAGGTTAGCTGCGAAAGAATGGCTTGCTACGATATTCTCGACAACTGGAGTCTACTGCCGCTAAAAGGCGCACTTATAAAAGTAAACGGAAGGTTTGAAGCTTTTACAATTGGTGAGAAGCTTAATGATTATACTGCTGTTGTTCATATAGAAAAAGGCAATTCCGATATTCATGGCATCTATCCTCTGCTGTTTCGTGATTTTTGTATAAATGAGTGGAAAGATCTCAAATATATCAACAGGGAAGAGGATATGGGCATTGAGGGACTGCGGAATTCTAAACTTTCCTACAATCCGGACTTTATGGTTGAAAAGTTTTTAGTGAAGGTTTTACATTGATTTATTGCAAGAAAATTCTGTATTCTGGTAATATATGTTTTATGCGGAGGTATCATCATGCCAGAAAGACCAAAAGTATTGGTTGTAATAGGAAGTGATTCGGATTTTCCTGTAATTGAGAATTCACTTAATTTATTTACTGAGTTTGATATTGACTATTCTGTAACTGTTTGCTCAGCTCACAGAACACCTGAGAGGGCCGCAGAGCTTGCAAAAAATGCAGAAAGAAACGGTTTTGATGTTATAATAGCTGCGGCTGGCAAAGCGGCACACTTGCCAGGGGTTTTGGCTGCTTACACGGTTTTGCCTGTCATTGGAATTCCAATTAAATCTTCCACTATGGATGGGCTTGATTCACTTTTGTCAATAGTTCAGATGCCGTCAGGCGTGCCTGTTGCCACAGTTGCAATAAATGGAAGTGATAATGCTGTTTTGCTTGCTGTTCAGATTATGGGCGGTATTTATCCTGAACTAAGGAATAAAATGCATGAATATAAGAGAAAAATGGCCGAATCTGTTGACAATAAAGATAAGCTTCTGCAGGAAAAATTGAAAGGAAAGCAATCATGATTCCAAAAAACAATGTGAACCCGGACTGTCTTAATAACAGGGATGAGCTTCATGAATCCTGTGGCGTTTTCGGAATTTACAGCAATGACGATATTGATGCTGTCCGGCTGACATATTACGGGCTATATGCCTTACAGCATCGTGGACAGCAAAGCTGTGGCATTGCTGTCAGCCAGGATGGGCATATAACTGGTCATAAAGGAATAGGACTTGTTCCGGAAGTTTTTACAGAAAAAGTTCTGGACAGGCTGGAAGGCAGAATTACCGTCGGACATACAAGATATTCAACTACAGGCGGGGCCTCGATGGAAGACTGCCAGCCGCTCATTATCAGATATAAGGAAGGTCAGCTTGCCATTGCGCATAATGGTAACCTTATCAACGCTTCAAAAATCAGATTGGATTTTGAAAATCGGGGTGCGATTTTTCAAACTTCTACAGATTCAGAGGTAATTGCAAATCTGATATCCCGTTTTGGTCTTAAATATAAAAATTTCGAAGAAGTTTTGATTGAGACAACAAAAAATCTTCTGGGGTCGTATGCCGTTGTAATCATGACCAAAAAGAAACTGGCAGGGATTCGTGACCCATGGGGGCTTCGTCCTTTAAGCATAGGTAAAATAGACAACTCATATATTTTGACATCAGAAACCTGCGCATTGGATACAATTGGTGCAGAATTTGTGCGAGATGTTGAGCCGGGAGAAATTGTTATCATTGAAGAGGGCATATTAAAATCTATAAAAACAAATCAAAAGAAACCACACAGTCTTTGTATCTTTGAACATATATATTTTGCCAGACCTGACAGCTTTATAGACGGAGCATCCATATATCAGTCCAGATTGGAAGCAGGAAAACTTTTGGCAATTCAGCACCCTGTTGAAGCAGATCTGGTTGCTGGTGTACCTGATTCAGGTATTACAGCCGCCATAGGTTTTGCAAGACAGTCCAAAATTCCCTATGGTGAGGTTCTGATAAAAAACAGATATGTTGGTCGTACTTTTATCCAGCCAAACCAAAAAATCAGGGAAGAAAGTATAAATATTAAATTGAATACCCTTAAAAAAGAGGTCGAAGGTAAAAGAATTGTAATTATAGATGATTCAATTGTTCGGGGTACGACAACGAAGAAGATTGTCCGGATGCTGAAAGAAGCAGGGGCTAAAGAGGTACATGTCAGGATTAGTTCTCCGCCTGTAAAGTTTCCCTGCTATTTTGGAATTGATATAGCTACGAAAGAATACCTGATTGCCGCAAATAATTCTGTTGAAGAAATAAAAGAAATAATTGGTGCAGACAGTATTGGTTTTCTGTCAGTCGAAAATTTGCTGAAATGTCCGATTGGCGCACCAAAAGACAGTTTTTGCACTGCCTGTCTTACAGGAAAATATCCTATGAAGGTTCCTTCCGGACTTGATGAGACACTTGAAGATAAATAATCTTTATAAATTTTTGAAAGGTTTGGTTTGAATGGCAACTTATAAAGAAGCAGGTGTTGATGTTACAGCAGGTTATAAAGCTGTAGATCTCATGAAATCTCATGTAAAAAAAACCATGAGACCGGAGGTGCTCACAGAGCTGGGCGGTTTTGGAGGCCTTTTCACTCTGGAACATATGGACTATAAGAAACCTGTGCTGGTCTCAGGCACTGATGGAGTTGGCACCAAACTTAAAATTGCTTTTCTCATGGACAAGCATGACACAGTAGGTATAGACTGTGTAGCCATGTGTGCTAACGATATTGTATGCAGCGGAGCCCAACCTTTGTTCTTTCTGGATTATATAGCACTGGGAAAGCTTGTACCCGAAAAAGTTGAACAAATAGTCAAAGGTGTAGCACAGGGATGTATTGAAGCAGGTTGTGCACTGATAGGCGGTGAAACCGCAGAAATGCCCGGATTTTACCCTGTTGATGAGTATGATATGGCAGGTTTTATAGTTGGTATTGTTGATAAGGATAAGCTAATCAGCGGGGAAAAAATAGCTCCGGGAGATAAAATTATTGGACTTGCTTCATCTGGTGTTCATAGCAACGGGTTTTCGCTTGTTCGTAAAATATTTGACTTGAGCTATGAGAATATTGGCCGCCACTTTGATGAACTTGGCAAAACCATAGGTCAGGAGCTGATAACTCCGACACGCATCTATGTCAAAACAATTCTTTCATTGATAAATTCATTTGAAATAAAAGGAATAGCACATATCACAGGCGGAGGTTTTATTGAAAATCTCCCGAGAATGATTCCAGATGGTCTGAAAATCATCATTAATAAAGGGTCATGGCCTGTTCTTTCCATATTTAATCTGATAAGAGAAACAGGCGGGGTCGAAGAAAAAGAAATGTTCAATACTTTCAATATGGGAATAGGTATGGCCTTGGCCGTTGATAAAGATATTGCCGGTGATGTGGTTAAAGCAGCCTGTGAGCTGGGAGAAAAGGCATACATCATTGGTGAGGTCACAGAAGGTAAGGAGAAAATAGAAATATGCTAAGGATAGGCGTAATGGTTTCGGGTGGCGGCACCAATCTTCAAGCCATCATTGATAGTATTTCAGAAGGCAAACTGCCAAACTGTAAGATTGTTACAGTGGTATCCAGCAAAGAAGGTGTTTTTGCTCTTGAACGGGCAAAAAAACATTCCATTCCTTATGCTGTTATATCCAAAAAGGCTTTTAAAACCCAGGAAGAGTATGACATATCCCTTTTGGAACATATGAGAGCCTATGAAGTCGATCTTGTCGTGCTTGCAGGTTTCCTGAGCCTTTTAGGCAGGAGGTTTGTCGAGGCATATAAGAATGCAATAATTAATGTGCATCCTTCATTGATACCGGCATTCTGCGGAAAAGGAAATTATGGACTGATTCCGCATATCAAGGCTTTGGAATATGGGGTAAAAATAACCGGTGCCACCGTTCACTTTGTAGACTGTGAGTACGATTCGGGTCCGATAATACTTCAGAAGGCTGTTGAAATTAAGGATGATGATACCCCCGAAACCCTTCAGAGAAGAGTTATGGAAGAGGCAGAATGGATACTCCTTCCTGAAGCTATACGCCTTTTCAGTGAGGGCAGACTAAAAGTTGAAGGACGAAAGGTTAGAATTTTACCTTGAGTTTCCTTAAAATCAGCCCGAATAATCTTGTATGAAGAATATTAAATCGATATAAATAATCGGAATAAAATTTTCAGTATAAAATCAGGAAAAATCAGGAGAGATGATATGAAGGTCTTGGTAGTAGGAGCGGGAGGAAGAGAACACGCTATTTTATGGAAATTAAAACAGAGTCCAAAGGTTAAAGAACTCTATTGCGCCCCCGGAAATGGGGGAATTTCCGAAATAGCAAATTTAGTTCCTGTAGAAGCAACTGATGTTGAAGGAATAACTTCGTTTGCCAAAGATAACAATATGGATTTTGTTGTTGTAGCTCCCGATGATCCGCTGGCGGCAGGTATGGTGGATGCCTTACTTGATGCAGGCATCAGGGCTTTCGGACCGAATAAAAGTGCTGCCGTTATCGAGGCAAGCAAGGTTTTTGCAAAAGATCTCATGAAAAAATATAATATACCGACAGCTCAGTACGAAGTATTTGATGACAGTTTAAAAGCAAGGGAATATATCAGGACAGTTTCTTTTCCCGTTGTTGTCAAAGCAGATGGTCTTGCATTGGGTAAGGGTGTCATCATATGCAATAATGAAAAAGAAGCTCTGGATGCAATATCCTCTATTATGGAAGAGAATAAATTCGGTCAGGCCGGTAAAAGAATTGTCATTGAAGAATATATAACCGGACCGGAAGTTTCAGTTTTGGCTTTTACTGACGGAAAGACCATTGTTCCCATGGTCAGCTCCCAGGACCACAAAAGAGCTTTTGACGGCGACAGGGGGCTTAATACGGGCGGAATGGGTACATTGGCTCCAAGTAAATATTATACAGAAGCTATTCATAAACAGTGTATGGAAACTATTTATATTCCTACAATAAATGCTATGAACAGCGAAGGCCGCCCTTTCAAGGGAGTGCTGTTTTTCGGACTGATGCTGACAGAGGATGGACCCAAGGTTCTGGAATACAATGCCCGGTTTGGTGATCCGGAAGCTCAGGTTGTCCTGCCACTTCTGGAAAATGATTTGCTGGAAATTTTTGAAGCAATTATTGATGAAAAACTGGATACCATAGATATTAAATGGAAGCAGGGCGCAGCAGTTTGTGTTGTTCTGGCATCTGGAGGATATCCTGAAAAATATGAAAAAGGATATGAAATAAAGGGTTTAGATAAGGCAGCAAATAGCCCGGATATTTTAATATTCCATGCGGGGACGAAAAAAGCAGGAGATAAATATTTGACAAACGGTGGACGAGTACTGGGAGTAACAGCCATTGCGGAAAATCTTGACAGTGCAAGACAAAAGGCTTACGAAGCAGTTTCTTTAATCAGTTTTAAAGATATGCACTACAGAAAAGATATTGGCATAAAATAAGAATCTGGATTATCATTTCAGCATATATAAGCCTCCTTTACAAATACTAATATAGAAATTACTCTGTACAAAGCCAATTTACGGCTTTGTGACGTTAATTTCAGTTTTGTACAGGGAGGTGAATTTAATATGAGAACCAACAGATCAATAGGCTGCACTGTGACAGAATGCAGATACCATGCCAAAAATGAGAATTACTGCAGCCTGGATGACATTCAGGTAGCAAAAAAAGTTTCTCAGGCCCAGACAGAAAGAGATACAGAATGCGCCAGCTTTGAAAAAGAATAATCAGCTTATTAAAAGGCCGGGATATCCGGCCTTAACTATAAAACTGAAATATACAAGAACTATGTTAAAAAATAAAAATTGAACTTACAGCCATTATGGCCATACCTGACATTAAGCTCAATATTGTCAGATTATTCTGTCCATATTCCCTTGCTGAAGGCAGAAGTTCCTCTAAAGAGATGTAAACCATTATTCCAGCCACACATCCGAATATAAGTCCGAAAACCGCATCTGTTATATATGGTCCTAAAATGAGCATAGTAATGATTGCACCCAGAGGCTCTGAAAACCCGGAGAAAAATGAAGCTAAAAAAGCTTTTGTTTTACTTTTAGTTGAATAATATATGGGTGCCGAAATGGCTATTCCTTCAGGAATATTATGCATTGCTATGGCCAGGGCTACTGATAAGCCCAGGGCAGGGTTTTTAATACCAGACACATATGTTGCTATGCCTTCAGGAAAGTTGTGGACTGTAACTGCTATTGCAGTAAATAATCCTGTTTTAAAAAGTTTTCCTGCATTTGCATTCCTGGTTAAAGATGATTTTCCCCAGGCATAGTGGCTGTCATGGGGTTTGTTGGGTTCAGGAATGAATTCGTTTATGAAAGCCATAAGAACAGCACCAAAAAAGAAGGACAAAACAGCTAATATTTTTCCATTTTTTAAGCCATGGGAGTTACATAAATAATTTTCTGCCTCCCTGTAGATCTCCATAAAGGATAAAAAAATCATTATGCCTGCTGAGAAGCCAAGTAAAAAAGATAAGTGTTTAGAGCTTGTTTTTTTAAAAAACAATACTGCTAATCCACCTATACCTGTGGAGATACCGGCAAGTAAAGACAATATAATGGCATACACCGAAGGATTCAGTTGCATTTTCCACCTGTCATGATAATATTCAATTTTATATTTATGTCATACTTGTCTTTTGAATGATAGTTTAATAATTTATTGCGGGGCTGAAAGAAAACTGTCACGGTATTTCGATGGTGGCAACCCTTTTGTTTTTTTAAAGGTCTTCGAAAATTGGAAAGGATCTTCGTATCCGACCGATCTTGCCACATCTCCTACATTGAGCCGCGGGTTTTTAAGTAGTTCACAGGCCTTATCCATCCGATAATTAATTATAAAGTCACGTGGTGGTATACCCAGAAACTTGTTAAACAGGGAAGACAGATAGCTGCGGTCTATATTCACAGCTTTTGCCACTTCCTCAACTGTAATTTGACGGGCATAGTTTTTTTCAATATATTCAATGGCTTTTGAAACGTAAAGATTTGTGTTTTTAAAGTTTCTGTGAACCGATATGTTTTGCTTTTGATCCTTTACCAGATAACTCAAAAACAAATATAGATAACCGGCCAACATCAGTTCTGAAACGTTTTCTTCTCTCAGCTCAGCAATCATGTCATTCAAGGTGTTTTTCATTTTAACCCTGTAAGAATCTGAGCTGCAAACAAAAACTGATTTTTCAGGCGAAAGCCCGGCACTTTTCAATATTGTTTCAGCTTTAAGCCCGTGAAAACCAACCCAGGAATAAGTCCAGGGCATGTTCATATCAGCCTCGTATTGAACGATCTGACCCGGGCAGATCAAAAAGCCCTGACCTTCTTCAAGTTTATATGTCTTGTCATTTACAGTAAAATTTCCCTTACCTTTATGAATGATATGTATAATAAAATGGTCGCGCACTCCCGGACCCCATGAATGCCCGGGCAGGCATTCTTCAATTCCACATCTGTAGACATTAAGGTCGGTATAGTCTTTTTTTGAAATATAATATTTTTCAAGCATACGAAAAACTCCATTTGACAACAAAAACACATAAACTAATAACATGGTAACATTTAATTCTGGATGCTGCAATTATATAATTAAAACTAACAAAAGTATTGCTGATCTCTTCGAATTATTTATATATTCATCATAAAAAAGAAAGGATTGATAATATGGCAGAACTAAGATGGCATCCTTTAATTCAGGATTGGGTAATGGTTGCTTCCCACAGACAGGACAGACCTCAGATGCCTAAGGACTGGTGCCCTTTTTGTCCTTCGGGTGGAAGGGTACCTGATTATGAAGTGTTAAAATATGACAATGATTTTCCGGCTTTGCTACAAAATCCTCCTGAGCCCGATCCGGTAGCCAATGACTTTTTTAAGGTTGCCCCGGCTTACGGAAAATGTGAAGTCATATTATACTCCCCTGAACATACTATAACCCTGCCTGAACTTTCCGACAGTCATATAAGGAAACTGGTCGATCTTTGGACTGAACGTTTTGAGGAGCTTAGCAAAGATCCCAAAATTAAGTATGTATTTATATTTGAAAACAGGGGCGAAGTGGTGGGAGTAACAATGCCACACCCCCACGGACAGATATATGGCTATCCTTTTATTCCAAAGAAAATTGAACTGGAGCTTAAATCATGCAGGGAACATTATGAGAAGAATAACGAATGTCTGATCTGTAGAATGCTTAAGGAAGAAAAAGAGTTTGAACAGCGGGTTATCTTCGAAAATGAGGATTTTACAGTTGTGCTTCCCTTTTTTACAGAGTATCCCTATGGGGTATATATAATTCAAAGAGAGCACAAACAAAGCCTTTCCCAGTTTACTGACCGGGAAAAGGATAACCTTGCAAAGGCTATAAGGCAGACTGTCGGAATGCTGGACAGCCTTTTTGACAAACCTTTTCCATACATGATGTGTTTGCATCAGACACCTGTAAACAGCGGGGATTATTCTGACATATACCATTTTCATATAGAGTTCTTCCCACCCATGAGATCTGAAACCAAACAAAAATTCAATGCTTCCAGTGAGACAGGTGTATGGGCACATTGCAATCCTACAGCTCCTGAAGAAAAAGCTGAAGAACTAAGAAACGCCTATAAAAAATTTATGTCAATATGTGGTCAGGATTAAGAGAATGCCTGAAAATGAATGCCCGATTGAACAGATATAGCAGTAAGAATTTATAATTGGACGGGTTTGAAAGGAGGAGTTTTATGAATTACAAAAATTTAATCAAAGAATTTTTATCTTATTTTGGCGGTGATGATAAAGGTATCCGCATATTTACCTCCCCCGGCAGGGTAAACCTCATAGGTGAGCATACCGATTACAGCGGAGGATATGTTTTTCCTGCTGCATTGACCCTTGCTACAACAGTTGTGGCCAGACCGAGGGATGACAGAAAAATAAGACTTATTGCCACCGATCTTAAAGAAATGGTGGAGGCTGATCTGGATAATCTGGAAACCTATAAAGATCTTAAATGGGGCAATTATCAGCTCGGTGTAGCTGATGAACTTCAGAAAGCCGGTTATAACATAATAGGCTGCGATCTTATGTATGAGGATAAAGTGCCTCTTGGAAGCGGTCTTTCATCTTCTGCAGCCATAGAGGTTGCTACAGCCATAGCACTTGTGAGCCTCGGCGATCCGGAATACGGCAGAAGCAAGGAAATAGACAAAATTGAAATGGCAAAGATTTCTCAGATAGCGGAACATAATTATGTTGGTGTAAAATGCGGCATAATGGATCAGTTTGCCTCAGCTATGGGCAAAAAAGACCATGCAATTTTCTTAAATTGCAGAGATTTAAGCTATGAACTGGTTCCCATAAGGCTTTCCGGTTATTCTTTAATTATAGGTAATACTAATAAGAAGCGCAGTCTTGGGGAAGGAAAGTACAATGAACGGAGAGCTGAATGTGAACAAGGGTTTGCCATACTCAAAAAAGAAATGCCTGAAATCTCTTACTTAGGTGAGATTACGGTCTGGAATTTTGAGAATAAGAAGCACCTTATAGAAGATGATGTAATTTTGAAAAGAGTTCAGCATGTTGTGTATGAAAACCATAGAGTTTTAGAGTCGGTCGAGGCTTTAAAACAAGGAGATTTAAACCGTTTTGGCCAGCTTATGAACGCTTCGCATGATTCTCTGAGAGATTTATACGAGGTCACCGGAAAAGAACTGGATACCATGGTAAACGAGGCAAGGAAAGTGGATGGAGTTTTGGGAGCCCGCATGACCGGCGCCGGATTTGGCGGATGTACTGTCAGCCTTGTCAGAAACGATATGGTCGATGAGTTTATAGAGCGGGTAGGTAAGGCGTACAGAGAACAGATAGGATATGACGCAAGTTTTTATATTTCTGAAATCGGTGATGGCGGAAGAGAATTGAAATTTAAGGAGGTGTGAAGATGAGTGTACTGGTAACCGGCGGGGCCGGATATATAGGAAGTCATATGGTAGCTGAACTTCTCGACAATAAAGAGAATGTTGTTGTATTTGACAATTTGGAGAAAGGACACAGGAAGGCTGTTTTAGGAGGAAAGTTCTATGAGGGGGATCTGAGGGACAAAGAGGCTCTGGATAAAGTCTTTAAAGAAAATGACATAGAAGCTGTTATCCATTTTGCAGCCGCTTCCCTCGTAGGTGAAAGTGTAACAAATCCTGTAAAATACTACAACAATAATGTTTATGGTACATTGTGCCTTCTGGAAAAAATGAAGGAGTACAATGTAGATAAGATAATTTTCTCTTCAACTGCCGCAACTTATGGTGAGCCTGAAAATGTTCCAATACTTGAAAGTGACAGAACGCTGCCTACCAACCCTTACGGAGAATCCAAACTGGCAGTGGAGAAAATGCTTAAATGGTGTGACCGGGCCTATGGGATAAGATATACTGCGCTCAGATATTTCAATGCAGCCGGTGCCCATACAAGCGGGGAAATCGGAGAAGATCACAGACCGGAGACACATCTGATACCAATAATATTGGAGGTAGCCCTGGGTAAAAGGGAGACCATTCAGATATTTGGAGATGATTATGATACTCCCGATGGAACCTGTATAAGAGACTATATCCATGTTATGGATCTGGTTAATGCTCATCTTCTGGCATTAAACAGACTGAGAAACGGCGGGAAAAGTACTGTTTATAACCTTGGAAACGGAAAAGGTTTCTCTGTAAAGCAGGTTATAGAAGCAGCCCGCAATGTGACCGGACACAAGATACCTCAGACTGTTGCACCAAGAAGAGCCGGGGATCCGGCAGTTTTGGTCGCTTCGTCAGAAAAGATTATAAAAGAACTTGACTGGAAACCCAAATATGATGATCTTAATACAATTATTGCTTCCGCATGGGAATGGCATAAAAAACATCCCAATGGATTTGAGGAATAATGCCCAAAGACCAGGTGCAAGCGGTTCAGTTTTCTTGCGTCCTGCGAGTTTCCTTATACTTTAGCTGAACTTTCCGCATACAACTTCAGCTACTCCTGCGGATGCGTGAAAAATCTGAACATCATGGCAGAAAGAGGACGCAAGGCTTCTCATAAAGAAAAAGTCGAATGCTTAGAAGGGAGAGCGGACTTCGCACGTCGGGACATGGCTAAATATAATGAGCCATGTCCTTTTTGTGAGCCGGTTGGTCGTATTGACCCTGGTGCTTTGAGGCTGTTTGGAAAGGTGACCTTGCGGCCACAGTAAAAATAAAATGCAGGACTGTAGGTGAAGGACTAATACACATGATTGTATCAAAGAAATGCATGTGTTATAATAAACCACTGATTGAACTCCTTCCATACAGTTCTTTTTTTATCTGGCTGCTTTTATAAGGAAACACAGGAATTACGAAATGAAAGATACATTGATTGTATAATTGCAGGTTGTTTTTTCAGATTAATATAGTATGACTATATACATTAAAATAAATTATCGTATGAGGTTTGTATATGGCGAATAAAAGACAGGACAAAATCCGAAACTTTTGTATTATTGCACATATTGATCATGGTAAATCAACATTGGCCGACCGGCTTCTTGAAAAAACCGGTGCTTTAACCGAGCGTGAGATGGATGAACAGGTTCTTGACAACATGGATATTGAAAAAGAGCGCGGAATTACCATCAAGGCCCGGGCTGTAAGAATGATACACAAAGGTCAGGATGGTGAGGAATATATTTTGAACCTTATTGATACTCCGGGTCATGTTGACTTTAACTATGAAGTTTCCAGAAGTATAGCTGCCTGTGAAGGAGCTGTGCTGGTTGTGGATGCTTCCCAGGGTATAGAAGCCCAGACACTGGCAAATGTATACCTTGCTTTAGATCACGATCTCGAATTGTTGCCGGTAATCAACAAGGTAGACCTTCCCAGTGCCAGACCCGATGAAATAGCCAAGGAGATAGAAGATGTTATTGGTATAGAAGCTGACAGCGCTCCCAGGATATCAGCCAAGAATGGATTAAATATTGAGGATGTTCTGGAAAAAATCATTGAAGTTATCCCGCCCCCCAATGGAGATGAAAAAGCGCCCTTAAGAGCTCTTATCTTTGACTCATATTATGATACCTATAAAGGTGTTGTTGCATATGTACGGCTCATGGAAGGCAGTGTGAAAATCGGTGACTCTTTAAAAATGATGCATACAGGAAAGGAGTTCACTGTAACTGAACTTGGCTATTTAACACCGGGCGGACAGATTCAAAGTGACAAGCTTCTTGCAGGTGAGGTCGGATTTATTTGTGGTGGTATTAAAAATGTAAGGGACTGCAGAGTAGGCGATACCATTACACATGCAGATAATCCGGCAGCAGAGCCCCTACCGGGTTACAAAAAGGCTGTGCCCATGGTGTTCTGTGGAATTTATCCTGCAGATGGTTCAAAATACGGGGATTTAAGGGACGCTCTTGAAAAACTGCAGCTTAATGACGCTTCACTGCTTTTTGAGCCTGAAACTTCCAATGCACTGGGATTCGGTTTCAGATGCGGATTTTTGGGATTACTTCATATGGAGATTATTCAGGAGAGACTTGAACGTGAGTATAACCTGGATATTGTCACTACAGCTCCAAGCGTTATATATAAAATAGCAAAAACAAATGGAGAGGTTATTGAGCTGGATAACCCCACCAATATGCCTGAACCTGGTGAAATTGAACATATGGAAGAGCCTATTGTTAAGGCTACAATTATGACACCAACAGAGTTTGTGGGTAACATTATGGAGTTATGCCAGGAACGCCGTGGCATTTATCTCGGAATGGAGTATATTGAGGCTGAGAGAGTTATACTCACTTATGAAATACCGTTAAACGAAATAATATATGACTTTTTCGATGCATTGAAATCCCGTACCAGGGGATATGCTTCCCTGGATTATGAAATTATAGGCTACAGGGAAGCAAAATTGGTGAAACTGGATATAAGACTTAATAATGAAGTGGTTGATGCTCTTTCATTTATTGTGCATGCTGATAAGGCATATGCCAGGGGTCGCAAGATGGCAGAAAAATTGAAAGAGACTATTCCGAGGCAAATGTTTGAAATTCCCATTCAGGCCTGCATAGGTTCTAAAGTAATTGCCAGGGAAACAGTTAAGGCATATCGCAAAGATGTACTGGCAAAATGTTATGGCGGCGATATATCACGAAAAAAGAAACTGCTTGAGAAACAAAAAGAAGGTAAAAAGCGGATGCGGCAGGTGGGAAGCGTAGAAATACCTCAGGAAGCCTTTATGAGTGTCCTTAAACTGGATACCTGAGCGGCAGGCTGAGCTGATTTTCATATTTTAAAGAAAGGCTGATAAATTATAAAAAAGAATCTGGGTTTATATATACACATTCCTTTCTGTCAGAAAAAATGTCATTACTGTGATTTTGTTTCCTATCCTGATAAGGAAGATTTATGGGACGCATATATAACTGCGCTGACAAATGAACTCATATTAATATCCGATCAGTTTCAAAATAAAGTCATCAGCTCGATTTTTATTGGCGGGGGCACACCATCATTGCTCCCGCCAGTATATATTGAGCGCATTTTTAATACCATTCACAGGTTTTACAATATAGAAGCAAATTGCGAAGCAAGTATAGAAACAAATCCCGGTACACTTTCCGCCCCCAAACTAAAGTTGTACCGGAATGTCGGTATTAACAGACTTAGTATAGGTCTTCAGGCATGTCAGGATTCACTACTGGAAAAATTGGGACGAATTCATACATTCAACGATTTTTTGAATGCTTTAAATCTTGCCCGCAGATTTGGTTTTGACAATATAAATGCCGATATTATATTTGGAATTCCAGGTCAAAGTGTAAAAGACTGGAAAGAAACTGTAAGAATAGTTGCAGAAGCGGGATTAACACATATTTCCTGCTACAGTCTCATGATTGAAGAAGGTACTGTATTTGGCGATTTAAAGGAAAAAGGTCTCATTCAGGAAATGGACGACGAATTGGACAGGGAAATGTATCATTATGCGATAAATTATTTTGCCAATACAGGTTATGAGCAGTATGAAATATCCAATTTTGCGAAACCTCATTATCAGTGCATACATAATATGAATTACTGGGAGAGAGGTGAATATATCGGAGCAGGTGCAGGAGCTCATTCTTTAATCAAAAGCAGGCGCTATGCCAATGTATCGGATATTTTAAAGTATATTGACGGGATTCAGGCGAAAAAACCGGTCCTGGAAGAGGATACTTTACTTTCTTTGGAGGAGGCCATTGCCGAAAGAATGATATTGGGGCTGAGATTAAGTAAAGGTGTTGATTTGAAGAAAGTCTCAGACGAATTCGGTGTTGATGTGGGCATGAAGTATAAAAAATCATTGGATACTCTTTTAAAGAAAGGATTAATTAAATTTGACGGAAAAGTTGTCAAGCTTTCTGAAAAAGGAGTTGACCTGGCTAACAGTGTTTTTGTCGAATTCATATAGGATAGTATTGAAAAAAGAAATGGGGGGCATTTAAATGAAGAATAAAAGCAATTATGAAAATGTCTCAGAATTTAATATTCTGCAAGCCAACAAGGGTTATCTGGAAGATTTCAAAAGCGAGATAATAGAGATTTTGGAAGACACCGAACTGGAATTGGTAAATCTTCAGATGGACCCTGAAAATAGAGATTGTATTAATTCTATCTGCTATAATTTCAATGCCATAAAAGGACTTAGCGGACTTATAGACAAGCCGTTATGCAATAAAATTGCCGTATTGACAGAGGAATTGCTTCATATAGTAAGAAAATATAATGTCCCCGTTACCAGGAACATTATCAATGATGTGCTCGATTCGGCAAATATCATTAAGAAATTCTGTACTGAGCAAGAAATTAAAACTGCTGATACAGAAACTCATATAGAGAATTTGTCCATGTCAGTTAAAACATTGTTGAAAGATTATCAGGAACCTGATTATGAAGCCGATGCGTTTTATACAAGGGAGCGGTTTGATGAACCGGTTTTAAGGGAAAAGAAAGCAGATGCACAGGATATTATAAAAGGCATCCGGATGCAAAAAATCAGGAACAATCACACCAATGACCAATATGTACGGATTCCGCTGGAGAGGCTGGATCAGATCATCGATATCATTCAAAGAGTTGAAAAGATCCATAATTCAGTCAAAAATGAGGCAGCTTTAAGGTTTGGAAGCAATGATTCGCTTGCTGTGGAATCAACTAAATCATATTACCTTATAAATGATGTCAAGAATATTCTGAAAGAGCTTCGTATGGTAACTTTCCAGCAGGCATTCCAGAAACTGACCAGATCCGTATGCTCTTTTATTGAAGAAAACCATCTTGAAGTCAAATTCTCTACTATGGGTGAAAATGTAGAGGCAGACAAAGAATTTGCCGATAAAATCGCCGAGCCGTTGGGAGAGCTTATTAAACTCATGCTTGCCAAAGCAGACACAAGCAATAAAATTAAGATGACAAATAATATAGAAGTGCAGGCTTATGAAGAAAACGGCATTATACATATAGATATAATAAGTGACATAGCTACAGATTCTGCAGAATTAAAATGCCAACCAGAATATATGGAAGTGCTTGAGAAATTAAATTCGTTAAGCTGCAGGATTGCATTGGAACATGATGCTGAAGGCCGAATAATATTGTCTGTAACTTCTACTAAATAATAACGATATATTTCAGGTTTGTTTAAGAATTTGCAAACAACATAAAATATTCCTGGAAATACTGATTTTTTTGTAGCAAACTAAGACAGCCAATTACTTGACAAAGAGAGTTTACAATGTTATTTTTAGTAATGTAATTAGCACTCAATGACAGAGAGTGCTAACAAAAAAAGTGGGAGGTGAAATTATGGTCTGGGATAATGAGCTTAATGACAGAAAGCGTACAATTTTAAAATCCATTGTGGATGACTATATTAAATATGCTCAGCCGGTCGGTTCAAGGACTATAGCACGTAAACGTATGCTTGGTTTAGGTTCGGCTACCATCAGAAATGAAATGGCCGATTTGGAAGAGTTAGGTTATATTACCCAGCCATACACGTCCGCAGGCCGTATTCCGTCTGATAAAGGCTATCGCTTTTATGTTGAGCATTTGATGCAAATACATAGCCTTCCACATAATGAGATAGTAAAAATCCATCAGGCACTGGATGAACATATAGAAGAAATTAATCAGCTTATAAAAAATGTAAGCTTAATTATATCAGATATAACAGGATATACATCTGTTGTGATGTCACCCCAGATTGAAAGTGCGGTTATAAAATCGGTCAGACTGGTTGCTGTTGATGAAAACAGACTGCTGGTTGTAGTTGTTGTTAATGGTGGTATTGTAAAGGACAAAATAGTCAGACACAGAGCCAATATAACTGAAGATATACTGGAGAAATTAAATCAGGTT
>ERZ773359.1139-NODE-1139-length-37540-cov-33.149687_pt1 | contig 37540 bp, 31 predicted proteins | sample MGYA00374955_ERZ773359 | MGnify/ENA primary metagenome ERZ773359 (study PRJEB29098, sample SAMN04486028) | biogas fermenter metagenome | study: EMG produced TPA metagenomics assembly of the Biogas fermentation microbial communities from Germany - Plant 4 DNA1...
AAATATTCGGCGCCAACTATCCCGATGAAATCGACACCTTTAATGAACTGATATCCAGACTGGCTGGTGGAGTAAGTTAAAGGCAAATGAGGGAATTAAGAAATGATAAATGAAATTACCAGTTTAGTATTTCAAAATATACTCTTTCCTACGGATACAAGCAGCAGAGATAATATTATCTTCCTTGCTCTTTTAAAAGCCCAGCTGGCCCAGTACCAGCAGCAGTTGGAGCAGTCTGTCCCGGGCAGCGGTGAAAGCCATGATTTTTCTTACCTGAACATACCCGGCCGCATGGCTTCCTTAACCGTAAACAGCAAAAATTCCTTTACCCGGTATGACGGCTTAATAATTGAAAAGGGGCAGAAATACGGTGTGGATCCAGCATTGATTAAGGCGGTTATAAAGGCTGAATCCAGCTTTAATCCCAATGCCGTATCCCGCAGCGGCGCCATGGGGCTCATGCAGCTTATGCCTCAGACGGCAGCCGGCCTGGGCGTAAAGGATCCTTTTGATCCCGAACAGAACATAGATGGCGGCGTCAGGTATCTAAAAGCCCAGCTGGACCGCTTCAATGGCAATTTGGAGCTGGCCTTGGCAGCCTACAATAGCGGTCCCGGCAGAGTAGCCGGATTAGGGTTAACAGATTTAACCGATCCGGAACAGATGAAAAAACTGCCAAAGGAAACCCAGAACTATATAAGGAAAGTAAAGCAATACCTGAATTCTATGGTTTGACAGGGATATAAAACGGCAGCCCTCTTTACGGGGCTGCCGTTTGATTATATGTGTAAAATATTTGTCTGCTTATTCCTGCGTGGTAAAGTTGTCAAAATAACCTTGAATATATATCACCGGCGTACCCTTATCGCCGCTGCCTGAGGTCAGGTCGCACAGGGAGCCTATCAGGTCGGTCAGGCGGCGCGGGGTAGTACCCTGGGACAGGGCATCGTCCTGGCAATCTACCTTGTGTTTTTCAATATATTCAGTAATGGCCTTTCTCTGTTCTTCTCCTGTTAGGTGGCCAAAGATGCTGTCGGCCAGGTATTTAAGCTTAAATTCGTGGGGTGTGCCCTCCAGGCCCTTGGTATAGGCCGGGGAAACCACCGGATCTGCCAGTTCCCATATTTTGCCTATCGGATCCCGGAAGGCGCCGTCGCCGTAAACCAGAACCTCCACGGTTTTACCGGTCTTTTCCTTCATCAGTGCCTGTATACGTTCAACCAGGGGCTGGCAATCCCGGGGAAAGAGCTTGACTTCGGTATCAGTGGCCTTGTTGGAGCCCAAGAGGCCGTATTCTTCGTTATAACCGCTTTTATTGACAGGTGCAGTTAAAATATGCTCCAGGCCGTAGAGTTTTTCTGCCCCGTTGGCCTTTAGCAGCCTCTGGGTTCTTTTCCTTGTGTGGATGTCACAGGTCAGCACGCTCTTGGTGTAATCCAGTATGGTAAGAGGGTTGTTGGAGAAAATAATCTCACATTCCTTGCCCGCCTCTTCCACTATGGACTGGTAATAATCTATATAATCCACACCGGTAAAGGGATGCCTGGCAGCTCCGAACAGCTCCCGGAATTCTTCCCTGGTAAGCACATCGGACCATGGATTTACGCCTTTTTCATCCAGCAGATCTATGTCTACCAGGTGATTGCCTACTTCATCAGCAGGATAACTCAGCATCAGTACAATTTTTCTGGCTGCTCCCATGGCTATGCCCTTCAGGCATATGCCAAAGCGGTTGCGGCTTAGTATGGGGAAAATTACGCCTATGGTGTCGTTTCCGAATTTGTTTCTGATATCCTCGGCAATATCATTTACATGTGCATAATTTCCCTGGGCTCGGCCCACTACGGATTCGGTAATGCCTATAATATCCCTGTCCTTTATGGCAAAACCTTCAGATTCAGAGGCTTTTAACACGCAATCAATCACAAGTTCTTCAAGATTATCCCCTTTGTTTATTATGGGAGTGCGAATGCCTCTTACAACCGTTCCTACCATCCTTCTCATTAATCCATTCTCTCCTTCCGGACTTATACCACACCTGTAATAATACACCTTTTGGCAGTATAAGTCCAGAGGAGCATCAAATCAGTGGAGTATTTTTATTGTTCTGTGCCGTAAGTGCTCTGCAGCCTCCTGAACAAGTTTTTCATAGGAGGCAGGGATGCAACAACAGCACAGATTATGAATTCCACTGAAAGGTAACTGCCGTTATATGCCAGGGAATACAATACCACGTTCTGATCCCCGGCGAATTCGGCAAAGAAGAGAATTCCCGTCAGGAAGTGCATCAGGAATCTGGCAAAGATGGCAATAAAGCTGCCCACCGCCAGGTTCTTGCGGTACAGGCCCGCCAGGCCCAGCATGCCGAAGGCAATGGGATAGTCCATCAGGAACTGGGCCCAATGAACCAGATATGCATCCTGAATATACTGGAGGAGGCCGTAGGCAATTCCGGTTATTATGCCCGGTATGGGCCCGAATATATAGGCAAAGAGCATTACAGGCAGCATGCTTCCCGGAGTAATGCTTCCGCCTTGGGGCATACGTGCCAGGCGTATATATGAAAGCACAAATGAAAGTGCTATGCTTACGCTGGCATAAACCAGCATTCTGGTAGTAAAGCGTACCTTTGAGCTTTTTTTGATGAAGATGATGCCCCCTGCACCGATTATGATGAGCATGCAAAGAATGGCAATAGTGGTTGGTGAAAGATCTGCAAACTTACTGAACATAAAAAATTCCTCCTTGTAACTATTGCAAGGAAGAACCACAATGAGAGGTATAAACATGAAATGAAATAATTCATGTTTAGTACATGCTTCCCTACGCAGGAATTACCCTACAGGTTCAAAGGGTCGATTGGAAAGCCAATCCTCTCAGCCGCAGCTCCCCTAGCAATATTATTTGATTGTTTAAATAATTTCTACCCCTATTATAGCAGTTTCAAACAGAAGGGGCAACCGGATTTATGCAATGGAATTTAACTGTTGAAGGCTGATGCATGGGGGAATATTATTAAATATAGGAATGCATGTGGCAGAAAAATACAAGGTTAGAAGGAAGGTATGGGCATTGGAAGAAAAATACATGGATTTTACCCTGAAACGCATGTTTATCTTCAACGAACTGGTAAAACGCTACTGGAAAGGCACTTTGAATACCGCTTCCGACCTGGAGGAACTGGCTGTATTTATTAAAGATAAATACGGTTTCCGGGAAGATGAAATGCCTTTTATTAAAAACCACATCCGCATAGCTATGGGCATGGAACCCAGAGGCCAAGATGGCTTCAGCGATGAGCTGGAATGGGTTAAAAAATCCGGCCGGGTGGATCTGCCGGTCATAGCCCGGGTGGACGGGCCCTGCGAGTATTGCGACAGGGAAGAATGCGTCTGCCCCAAATATGAAACGGGAATGTACCGCAGAACCAGAGAAGCAATAATTGAAAACAATAAATGTTTAAACTGCGGTGAATGTGTCACAGCCTGCGATTTTGGCGCTCTGGCCGATAAGATTGAGTTTCTTCCGGTGGTAAATCTTCTAAAAGAGGCCAAGGTGCCGGTCTACGCTGCTGCAGCCCCGGCCATAGCAGGCCAGTTCGGCGAGAGTGTTTCCATGGGCCAGCTGCGCACTGCCTTTAAGGTAATGGGCTTTGCCGACATGGTGGAAGTGGCCATGTTTGCCGATATCCTCACCATCAAGGAAGCCATTGAATTTGACAAGCTGGTCAAAACGGAGGAGGATTTCTTCTTAACCAGCTGCTGCTGCCCTGTGTGGTTTAACATGGTTAAGAAAAACTATCCGGATATGTATAAATACATGTCGCCTTCCGTTTCGCCCATGATTGCCTGCGGCAGAATCCTGAAAAAGCTCTATCCAGAGGCCAAGGTGGTATTCATCGCCCCCTGCATTGCCAAAAAAGCTGAGTTTAAGGAGCCGGAGCTGGCAGGTGCCATTGATTATGTGATTAATTTCCGGGAGCTGAAGGAAATATTTGATGCCCTGGAAATAAGGCTGGAAGAGCTGCCTTCCGATGAAACTGACCATGCCTCTTTAGGGGGCAGGCTGTATGCCAGAACCGGAGGGGTGAGCTTTTCGGTGAAAACCGTGGTTAACCGGCTGAAAGCCGAACGGGTTATTAAGCTGAAGGCAAAGAAAGTGGACGGGGCCAAGAAATGCAAGGAAATTTTGGACAGGTTGAGCAAAGGAGAAAAGGTGGATGCCAATTTTATTGAAGGCATGGGCTGCACAGGCGGCTGCGTAGGCGGGCCCAGGACCAATATAGACAGGGAAAAGGCCAAGTATTTTGTAAATGATTTTGCAGAAGAATCCTATATTCTCACGCCATTCGACAATCAGAACATAATTAAGATCTTAAGCCAGCTGAATGTGGAATCCCTGGATAAAATGATGGATAATGCAGAAGTGGCTGAATTGCTGACCAGGGAATAAAATAAAAAACCGCCGCTTTGCAGCTGAGCGGCGGTATCATTTTCATATGCCGAGATTTTTAAGGTATTTACGGCTGATTTCAGCGCATTCCATGGAAGTTTTGCCCATGGAAGGCCGGTCTTGTTCAACCACAACCCACTCTGCTCCGGCTTCTTCCGCTGCCGTCAGGATGGCGGGAAAGTTTTGCACACCGTTGCCCAAGGGGCGGAAGCTGATGATTATATCCTCTTCCTTTGTTTCCTTGGCTTGTTCTTCAGCCTGGTCGCCGGTTTGATCCGTTTCCTTGGGATTTTTGTTAAAAATAAAGTCCTTCAGATGAACAACGGGAGATCTGCCGATATATTTTCTTATATACTCCGCCGGATCTTCGCCTGCCACATGCACCCAGCAGGTGTCAATCTGGGTCTTGAGCAGTTCCGTTGGAATGGATTGATACAGTATGTCCAGGGCATATTCACCGTTTATTTTATGAAATTCTGCCTCATGATTATGGTAAAGCAGCTGCAGCCCGTTCCTCTGGGCAGCAGCGGCCAGGTTTTCTATGTCCTTAATGGTATGATTAAATTTCTCCTCATCCAGAATGCGCTCTTTATTCATTGAGGAGATAGCGATATAGGTACAACCGATTTCAGAGTAATCTGTGAAAATTTTATCAGGATCTGCCAGCATATCTTCCAGGGATACATGAGCGGAAACTGGAACAAGCCCGATTTCATCCGTCAGTTTTTTTACTTCAGCCGGCGTATGCCCGTACAAGCCGGCCAGTTCTATGCCCTTGTATCCAATTTCTTTTATCCTCTGCAGGGTGCTCTTAAAGTCCCTGTCGGCATAATCTCTGACCGAATACATCTGCAAGGCTACAGAGAAAGCCATGGCAATAACCTCCCGTTTCTCCAGAAAAAAAATAACCCTATATAAATCATGCACAACTTGGTAAAATTATATAGCATTGATATTAAAATTGCAAGCAGAGGCCGGGAGATTTGTGTCACCAGGCAAAGAACGGGGTAAATATTGCATAGTAAGTTTTTGGGAGGTTTTTTGCTTTATATGAAGGACAAAAAAGGGGGCAGAAAGGGTTTTTTGTTTTTTCTGCTTATATTACTGGCATCTGCTGCACTTGCTTATTTTGCAATTCAGCTTTATGAAGAACATCTGAATCACGAGTTCATTTATGATAATATTTTTATAGACGGCAAGCATATGGGCGGCCTGACCAGAAAGCAGGCTTCGGAGAAGTTGGAGTCGGAATGGCAGGCAAAGAAGGAACAGGTTCAGATCCGCCTGTATGCCGGTGAGCAGGAATGGATTTTTGACCATGAAGACATAAATCTTAAATCCAACCATGAAGAGCTGGTTATGAAGGCATACGCAATAGGCCGCGGCCGGGGAATCATTGACCGCATTAAAGAAATTTATGAGCTGAATGATAATCCTGTACACTTTTCAACAGAAATCACTTATAATACCGATATAATCAGGAATAAGCTGGAACAGGCAGCTGAAGAGCTGGAGCAGGAACCGGTTGATGCCTCCATCAGCTTTAATCCGGATGCTTCGGATCCGGAAAAAATGTTTGTAATTTCAGAGGAAAAGCCGGGCAGGAAGCTGCATACCGGCCCGGTCATGGAGGAGATTGAAAACAATTTAAGCCAGGGCAATTTCAATTTTTCCCTTGAACTAAAATTTGAAGAAATAAAGCCCGGGGTCTATGCCAGGGATTTTGAAGGCAAAACCGAAAAACTGGTTACCTTCGGCACGGACTTGTCCAAAAGCGCGCCGGACCGTACCCATAATGTGATAAAGGCAGCTATGGAGTTTAACGGGCTTGTATTGCAGCCCGGGGAAATCCTTTCCTTTAACGGACTGGTAGGGGAAAGGACAGCGGAAAAGGGATACCGGGCAGCTCCTATGATTGTGGCGGACAAAAGCCTGAGAGATGCCATTGGAGGCGGAGTTTCCCAAACTTCCACCACCCTTTACAATGCTGCCATCCGGGCAGGTTTGGAAGTGGTGGAATTCCAAAGGCACTCCTTTCCCGTAGCCTATATTGAAAAAGGGCTGGATACCACGGTAAACCTGCCGGCACCGCCCATAGACCTTAAGATAAAAAACAATAAAAACAGCCCCGTGTATTTCCGAACCTTTTATGCCGATCAAAAGATATATTTTGAAATTTACGGTGAACCCCTTCCCAACGGTCGCACCATCCGTATACGGACCGAGGAATATGCATCCGTGCCTCCTCCGGCGCCTGAAGTACGTATAGACAGGGAAGGCAGATATGTAACCTATACGGATCAAAAATATGTTCATGTGGCACCCAGGAATGGATATAAGGTAAAGGTATACCGGGAATACCTGGAAGGGGACAAGATGGTGGAAACCGAACTTTTGGATGACCATTACTACAGGCCTATAGCTGGCATTATCTACGTGGGGGTTAAGAAAAGGCCTTAAGCTGAACTGCCAGTGTATAAAACAGAAAATGAAAAACAGATAAAAAGTAGATGGAAGGTGTTTTTTTGGATAAGAATCTTTTAAAAAACTATGCAAGATTGTTAGTAAAAATCGGCATCAATATTCAACCCAATCAGACGCTGGTAATAAGCTCTCCTGTGGACTGTGCTGATTTTGCCAGGCTGATAACGGAAACAGCCTATGAGGAAGGCGCCAGGGAAGTAGTGCTTAACTGGAATGACGACATTGTATCCAAGCTTCGCTACCTGTATGCCCCGGATGAGGTTTTCGACCAGTTTCCTGAATGGCGGAAGCAGTTCTATCTCTCTTACGCTGAGCAGGGAGCAGCATTTTTAAGCATATCTGCATCAGATCCTGAGCTGATGAAGGATGTTGATCCAGGCAGGATAGCCAGGGCAAAGAAGACCGCCTCCATAGAACTTAAGGAGCACTCTGACAACCTGATGAACAACAGGAATGTCTGGTGCGTGGCATCCGTTCCCACCCCTTCATGGGCCGCAAAGGTATTTCCCGGCATCCCCCAAGATCAGGCAGTGGAAAAGCTGTGGAATGCCATTCTAACATCGGTACGGGCAGATGACCAGGATCCGGTGGAGGCCTGGAAAATACATAAGACTTCCTTAAAGCAGAAGTTGGACAAGCTTAATGATATGCAGCTGCAATGGATACATATAAGAAATAAACTTGGAACAGATTTGAAAATTGAGCTGCCTGAAGACCATATCTGGCTGGGCGGCTCTGATATATCGGAAGATGGAATAGAGTTTATTGCCAACATGCCTACCGAGGAGATTTTTACTTCTCCCGCCAGAAATGGTGTAAACGGCAGGGTGGTAAGCTCAATGCCCCTTAACTATAACGGCAGCCTGATTGAAGACTTTTCATTTACCTTCAAGGACGGGGAAATTGTGGATTTCAGCGCCAAAAAGGGCTATGACAGCTTAAAGCATCTCATCGAAACCGATGAAGGCTCCCGCTTTTTGGGCGAGGTTGCACTGGTGCCCTATGACTCTCCCGTATCCAACCTTAATATACTTTTCTACAATACCTTGTTTGATGAAAATGCCTCCTGCCACCTGGCCATCGGCAAGGCTTATCCGGTAAGCCTGAGAGGAGGAGAATCCATGACCCGGGAAGAGCTGCTGGATGCCGGAATCAATGACTCCCTGGTTCATGTGGACTTTATGTTTGGAACTCCCGATCTGGAAATTGACGGTCTGACCAAAGACGGACAAAGGGCTGCCATTTTCAGAAAAGGGAATTTTGCACTATGAATAAACCCGTCATCCAGGTATCAGTCCGCAATATGATTGAATTTTTGCTGCGGTCCGGGGATATTGCAGCCGGCATAGCCAGCCCTCAGCTTTTGCTGCAGGGAACCTTGGCCCACCGCCGGGTTCAGGCTGCGGCCGAGGAGGGCTATGTATCCGAAGTGCGCCTGTCCTGCCAGTTGGAATTTGATAAGTTTATCCTGCTGGTGGAAGGCATAGCGGACGGCATTATCCCAAGTCCTGAGCAGCCGGTGGTCGATGAAATAAAGAGCACTTCCGTGCCCCTGGATCTGATCCGGGAAGATTATAATCCCCTGCACTGGGCCCAGGCCAAATGCTACGGGTGGATGTATTTAAGCCAGGAAGGCGGCAGCTCTGCTGTCATCCGTTTAACCTACAGCCACAGGGAAACAAAGGAGATAAGGCAGTTTACCAAGGTCTGTTCCTATGACGAATTAAAGGCATATTTCAGCAGCCTGGCCGAACAATACGCCGGCTGGATAGGACTGGACCTGGATCACAGGGAAAAAAGAAACAGTTCCATCCATTCACTGGACTTTCCCTTTCCACAATACCGCAAAGGGCAGCGCCGGATGGCCGAAAGCACTTATCAGGCTGTCCGGAATGGAAGGCTTTTGTTTATTCATGCTCCTACCGGCATCGGCAAAACTGTATCAGTGCTGTATCCGGCCCTTAAAGCATTGGGGGAAGGTCTGGCTCAAAAGATTTTCTACCTTACCGCCAAAGCCGTAACCCGGCAGGTGGCTGAGGAGACCTTGCGGATTATGCAGGAAAAAGGGCTGGTGATCCGTTCCGTAACCTTAACTGCCAAAGAAAAACTGTGCCTTCAGGACATGCCTCACTGTGACGGCGAAAACTGCCCCTTTGCCCGCGGCCATTATGACAGGGTCAATGCTGCCCTTAAGGATATACTCCTGTCGGAGAGCATTATCACCAGAGAACTGGTTCTCAAATATGCTGAAAGGCACCGGGTCTGCCCCCATGAATTCTCTCTGGATATTTGTGAATGGGCAGATGTTGTCATATGCGACTATAACCACGCCTTTGACCCCAGAGCTTATCTCAGGCGTTTTTTTGATGCCGGCGGAGATTATGTTCTACTGGTTGATGAGGCCCATAATCTGGCGGAACGGGCCAGGGACATGTATTCTGCAGACCTTTCCAAACAGTCCTTTATGCCTTACAGAAAGTTTTGGAAGCAGTCAGAGCCCCTTCTGTATAAAAAATTTCAAGCTGTCAACAAATGGTTCACAGCCATGAGGAAAAGCCTGGACGATGGCAGCAATTTCCGGGTAATTGAATTTCCTGAAGATCTTATATCTTCGGTTAAAGATTTTACTTATGAACTGGAAGCCTTTATTTCCCTTAACCGCAGCAGTCTGCCGGATAAGACAACTGACCTTTATTATGAATGCAAAGCCTTTCTGGCAGCAGCAGGCTTTTTCGATGAAAGGTATGCAGCCTACGTTTACAGGAGAGGCAGTGATGTGACCGTCAGGCTGCTATGTGCAGATCCGTCTTTTCTGCTCCGCAAGGCTTACGATAAAAACCGAAGTGCCGTCTTTTTCTCCGGCACCCTGCAGCCTATGGCTTTTTACAAGGAAATACTGGGCGGCAGTCCGGACGATGAAGCGCTTTGCCTGCCGTCTCCCTTCCGGCAGGAGAATTTCTGCCTTATGATATCCGGCCGGATTTCTACCCGGTACAGGGACAGGGAACACAGCTTCCGGGGAATAGCAGAATATATCAAGGCGGCCGTAAGTCAAAGACCGGGCAACTATTTGGTATATTTCCCTTCCTTTGAGTATCTGAACAATGTGCTGGACTTTTACAGAAAAACCTGGCCGGAGGATTACATCATAGTCCAGCGCATTAGAATGGATGATGATGACCGGAAAAAGTTTCTCGAAGCTTTTGATGATGCCCCCGGCAAAACCATGATTGCCTTTGCTGTTATGGGCGGCATATTTGCTGAAGGCATTGATCTGGCAGGAGACCGCCTGTCAGGTGCGGTAGTGGTGGGGGTAGGCCTTCCCCAGCTGTCGGTTGAAAGGGATTTGATTGCAGAGTATTATAAGAAGGTTAACGGACGGGGCTTTGAATATGCCTATATGCTGCCGGGCCTGAACCGGGTGATGCAGGCGGCAGGCAGGGTTATAAGGACAGAAAATGACCGGGGTTTTGTGCTTCTTCTGGATGACCGCTTTCTGCAGAAAAGATATTTGCAGCAATTTCCTGCGGAGTGGCAGCACTATGCAAATGTTGCCTCTCCGGAGCAGGCGGCAGAGGTTTTGGCTGAATTCTGGGCTCAAAATGAGGGCTGATTTCGCAAGAATCTCCAAGTTTCTAAACATTTATGCAAACTTTCCTTCTAATAATTGACATTTAAATAACACAATTATACATTTATAGAAATGATTTCAGGCTAAAGGGCCTGATTTTTTGTTATTAGTAGATCTTTGTTTTCTTCCGGGTGTAATCTTGTCTGTCTGGCTGTAAAGCCTTGTTAGCCGGTTACGCCTTTCCTATAATTTAAACAGGCAGAAAGAGACAAAGTTTGACACAACTTACAAGGTTTTAGCTGGATGGAGGGAAGAATATGTTTTTAACCAAAACAGAAGAAATGACTGCACTTGAAAGAGTAGCCATGACCTTGCAGCACAAAGAGCCTGACCGGGTTCCGGTATATCCCCTGCTTAACGGAATTACCAGGAAACTCGTAAATGCCAGCTATAAGGACTGGGCTTTAAATGCCGATATAACAGCGGAAGCCTACTGCAAGGTAACCGAGAAATTTGACTTGGATGCTATAGTCACCCTGACCGACCTGTCGGTGGAAGCGGCAGACTTCGGGCAGGAACTGGTATATCCGGAAAATGAGGCTGCTCATCCCAATTTCAGCAATTTTATGCTGAAAAGCATAGAAGATTACAGGAAGGTAGAGCCCATCGATTACAGAAGGGGCAAAAGGATGACTGAGCATGTAAAGCTTTGTGATAAACTGGTTAAGGCAAATGGCAGGGAGTATCCCATAGTAGCCTTTGTTTTCGGACCCTTGGGAATTCTGAGCATGATGCGGGGCCAGGCCAATATCTTTATGGACATCCTGGACGATCCGGACGCTGTAAAAGGTGCAGTAGCAGCTATTACGGAAACTTTAAAGGAATACTGCAGCGGGCTTATTGAAACAGGCGTTCATGCCATTATGCTGGATACCTTGTTTGCCAGCCAGTCCATCATGAGCAAGCAGATGTGGAAGGAATTTGAAGGCATATACGTGCAGGATCTGGCACGGCATATACATGATCAGAACTGCATGGTCATGATTCACAACTGCGGCAACGGCATTTATTTTGATGTTCAGATTGAAACCATGCAGCCTGAGGCCATTTCATTCCTGCATCTGCCGGATGACTGCCGGACCAGGGAGGAACTTAAGGAAAAATACGGCCATGTAACCACCCTTATCGGCCATGTGGATCCTACCTGGATTATTCATGCCACGGAAGAAGAAGTGCAGGCAGAATGCCGGGCCCAGATGGATGTATATAAGAAAGGCGGCGGCTTTATCCTGGCAACCGGGTGTGAGTATCCGGCCAATGCCGATTTCCGCAATGCCCAGGTAATGATAGAGGAAGCCAAAACCTACGGCATATATGGCAATTAACACCTCCTGGTTATTATATATGCAGAAAAGGGCGTTTGCCAAACGCTCTTTTCTGCATTTTTGGCCGGCTGCCTGTTAAAAATTCGTAGTTTCTGGTAAAATATCAGCATGAATAAGCACAATTTATCAGCATTATTTATTTGTGATGTGAGGTTTTAGCATATGGGATTGAAAAGTTTTCTTAAGCTGGTGGAAATCAAAACCAAGGCGGCCAGCATGACGCCCTTTCTGTTGGGCACGGTTTTTGTACTTTACCGCTATCAAAAGTTCAATTGGGTCAATTTTCTTCTGATGCTGGTATCCCTTCTGTGCTTTGATATGGCAACCACAGCCATAAACAATTATCTGGACTATAAAAAAGCAAGAAAAACCGAAGGTTTCGGCTATGAGGAGCATAACGCCATTGTCCGGGACAATTTATCGGAGTTTTCCGTTCTTACGGTCATAGTTATCCTGCTGATTCTGGCGGTTGGCTTTGGCATTCTGCTCTTTTTAAACACCTCTCCAGTGGTCTTAATTCTAGGAATAATTTCTTTTTCCGTTGGCATCCTGTACACCTTCGGGCCTGTACCCATCTCCCGCATGCCCTTGGGGGAGGTTTTCTCCGGCTTTTTCATGGGCTTTGTAATTCTCTTTTTGTCGGTATACATACATCTTAACGAAGGGGCTCTGGTTGAGCTTATATTTAGAAACTGGATGCTGAACCTTAATTTTAATGTAAAAGAGATATTAGTGCTCTTCCTTGTGTCCTTTCCTGCCTTTATGGGCATTTCCAATATCATGCTTGCCAACAATATCTGCGACATGGAAGATGACTGGGAAAACCGCCGCTACACCCTGCCCCTGTACATAGGCAGGGAAAAGGCGCTTGCCCTCTTCCAGGTAATTTATTATGCATCTTATCTTGACATATTGCTGCTGCTGGTTCTGAACATACTGCCGGTTACCACCATTCCGGCCTTGTTTACCATATTTCCCGTAAGGAACAATGTATCCAGGTTTTTAAAACTTCAGAGCAAACGGGATACCTTTCCGGTTGCCATACAAAACTTCCTTTTAATAAATGTTTCCTTGATTTTGTTCCTGCTCCCTGCATTATTTTTAAGATAAAAAATACCGGCCGTTTTTTAATTCATGTGATATAATAGGGCTTGCTTTTACTTTAAGGAAATTGAGGTTATGTGCATAATATGCAGATTAATGTGGTAATTGAACAGGTAATTATTCTATTTCTCGTTTTGCTTGTAGGTTTTTTTGCCAGAAAGCGGAATATAATTAGCGAGGGCATGACAGGCAAGCTGTCTGATCTGCTGCTGCAGGTAACTCAGCCCCTGCTGATCATTACCTCTTTTGATTTTGATCTGTCCACGGAGATGCTGTTAAATGCCCTGCTGATCATTGTCATATCTGTATTTATTCATCTGTTTTCCATGCTGCTTGTAAAGTTTTTGTACCGCCGGTATGAAGAAAAGGTGCGCAGTGTGCTTAAGTTCATAAGTATATTTTCCAACAGCGGTTTTATGGGCTTTCCCGTTCTCTACAGCATTTTTGGCAGCAGGGGAGTATTCTACGGCGCTTTGTACGTAATACCATATAACGTATTTGCCCTGTACTACGGCATGAGGATTTTTTCGGGAAAAAAGGATGAAAATGCAGTAAAAAAGGTTCTGACCCATCCCATAATTCTATCGGTAGCGGTCGGCATGCTGCTGTTTCTGCTCAGAATTCAACTGCCCAGGCCTGTGTTTGAAGCTGCAGCATTGACCGGTTCCATAACATCGCCCCTGTCCATGCTGATAATAGGGGCCCTGCTGGCAGAAGTACCCCTGCGGGATATATTCAAGGGCAGGGAACTGTATCTGGGCAGCGCCATGAGGCTGGTTGTAATGCCCTTGCTGGTATACGGGCTTTTGAGCCTGCTGCCCCTGCCCAAAGAAGTAATGCAGATATGCGTTATTATTACCGCCATGCCGGCTGCTGTTAATACAGCCATAATGGCTGAAAAATACGGCGGTGATGCCCTCCTGGCTTCAAGGTTTATCAGCATCACTACTATTTTCTCAATTCTCACCATTCCTTTGATTCTGATTCTGCTATCTTAATGAAATGTTGATATATAAATGGCAGTGCTGTATCAGCACTGCCTATTCTTTGCGCACCCTGGTTCCGGTCAGTTTTTCATAATATTTCATCAGGGCGCTGTGATCGCTTTTTTCTTCTCCGTCAATCTTAAGCACCTGCATCATCTGCATTACCTCAGCGGTTAGGGGCAGGGGAGTATTTGTATTAAGGCCGGTATCCAGCGCGTTTGCCAGATCCTTGATATGCAGGTCTATTCTGAAGCCGGGCTTAAAATTGCCTTCCAGAATCATGGGTACTTTTGCGTTCATAACCGTGCTGCCGGCCAGGCCGTTTCTGATGGCCATAAACACCTTCTCCACATCTGCGCCTGCCCGCCGGGCCAGCATCAGGCCTTCACTGACCGCTGCTATGTTCAATGCTACAATGATCTGGTTGGCCAGCTTACATGTGTTGCCGCTGCCAACAGGCCCTACCAGCACGGCTGAGCTGCCCAATACATCAAACAGCTCCCTGGCCTCTTCAAAATCCTTTTCATCGCCGCCGGCCATAATGGCCAGGGTGCCGTCAATGGCTTTGGGCTCGCCGCCTGATACAGGGGCATCAAGCATGCGGATGCCTCTTTTTTTGAGCTCGTCATGAATCTCCCTGGAAGCGCTTGGGGCAATGGAACTCATATCGATAAGAAGGGCACCTTTTTTTGCGTTCTCGGCAACGCCGTCTTCTCCTAAAACTACGCTTTTTACATGGGGAGAGTTGGGAAGCATGGTTATTATGTAGTCGCAGCCTTCAACGGCTTCCTTAATGGAGGAACAGCCTCTTGCACCGGCGGAGGCCACGGCCTCTACTTTGGGCGGATTTCTGTCGTATACCTGGAGTGAGTAGCCTGCTTTTATAAGATTGATTGCCATAGGTTTGCCCATGATTCCCAGACCGATGAAACAAATTCTTTTCATTTTATCCCTTCCCTTCTATCTGATTAAGCTGTACAAAACCATTATACCAAATAGTCATAATTTTTCATTTATTTACACAATTATATTCTTGCAAAAAAATGTCCTCCGTATTGGCGGAGGACTAAAAATGCAAGCTAACAGGTATGAATAAGGGGGCTCCATGAGAAACCAACTTCACATGGACTGAGAACGGTTATCAAATTCAGCTCCTTGGACCGAGCAATATATATATAACCAGGATTATTTATCTTAAACACATAAAGAAAAATAATTGATAATAATTTTCAATAAGTCTCTTTGTTAAATTCGGCCGATTCTATTTAGATTGCCAAGACATCGAATTAAATATGCAGTAATTATAAGAGGGATTCATTTATGAAAAGATTTTTTTGTCTGTTTGCAGTAATCATTATGCTGGCTGTTTCGCTTTTAGGGTGCAGCCAGGGAGAAATGAATGATAATGGCAACTCCAATGCCGACAGCCAAAGCAATATCAATGAGCCGGCTGAAGAAACCGCTGAAAGCCGGGGGCCGGAAGATGACAATGAAAAAGCAGACAAAGAAATACCTGACGAATGGGTATCAACGGAATTGTTTGGAGTGCCTCAGGAAACAGAGGAGTATATTCTTCATGAGGATATATATCCGGATGATATTGTGTACGATATATACATGGAACTTCATGATGAGATGTTCAAAAACATCAGAGGATATTACTATTCCAACCGTGGATGGACTGAAGGATTTGACATACTGGAAGGTTCCAGATTTTTTATTATAGCCGGATATGGCGGGGAGCTTAGAATCAAATCAATTGAAGACAGGAATAATGAAGGCTTTATCTATACTATAGAGCCCAAACCCGAAGAATAATTTAATTGACAGGGCTGTATCAATAATTATGACTATACATATGGTACAAAAAATGATAGAATATTGTCAGATCCTTTTAGAGGCTTCATTTTGCATGACATATGCATGATTCGCAGTTAACAGGTCAAATTAACACTAAGGTTATAAAAAGAGGAGGAATCGCAATGGCGAAACATGTTAAGACCATGGATGGCAACCAGGCAGCGGCCTATATGTCTTATGCCTTTACCGATGTTGCCGCCATTTATCCCATAACCCCGTCTTCTCCAATGGCAGAAGCGGTGGATGAATGGTCTGCCCATGGACAAAAGAATATTTTCGGACAGGAAGTCAAGGTTGTTGAGATGCAGTCCGAAGCAGGTGCAGCGGGAACGGTTCACGGTTCCTTGACCGCAGGTGCCCTGACAACTACATATACAGCGTCTCAGGGTCTTCTGCTCATGATCCCCAATATGTATAAAATTGCTGGTGAATTGCTTCCTGCAGTATTTCACGTAAGCGCAAGAGCAATTGCTGCACATGCTCTTTCAATATTTGGCGATCACCAGGACGTTATGGCCTGCCGTCAGACAGGTTTTGCGCTGCTGGCATCAGCAGGCGTTCAGGAAGTAATGGATCTGGCAGCTGTGGCACATCTGTCTGCTATCAAGTCCAGAGTTCCCTTCCTGCACTTTTTCGACGGCTTCCGCACCTCCCACGAGGTTCAGAAGATCGAAGTAATCGATTATGAGGATGTTAAACCTCTGGTAGATTATGATGCCATCAAGGCTTTCCGTGAAAGAGCCCTTAATCCCAACCATCCGGTAGTAAGGGGAAGTGCTCAGAACCCTGATATCTACTTCCAGGGAAGGGAAGCTGCAAACAAGTACTTTGAAGCTGTGCCGGAAATAGTTTCCCAGTACATGAAGGAGATTTCCAGAATAACCGGCAGAACATACAATCTCTTTGATTACTACGGCCATCCTGAGGCTGAATATGTAATCGTTGCAATGGGTTCGGTTTGCGAAACCATTGATGAAACCATAGATTACCTGATGAGCAAGGGTGAAAAGGTAGGCGCTATCCGTGTACGCCTGTACAGACCCTTCTCAGCTGAGCATTTCCTGAAGGTTCTGCCTGCTACAGTCAAGAAAATTGCTGTGCTTGACAGAACCAAGGAGCCCGGTTCCTTAGGCGAACCTCTCTATCAGGATGTTGTTCATGTATTCTACAACCACGAGAAGAAGCCTCTCATCGTCGGCGGACGCTACGGGCTGGGTTCCAAGGATACTACACCTTCCCAGATTATTGCCGTATACCGCAACCTGCAGAGCGATGAGCCCAAGGACCGCTTCACCATCGGCATTGTGGATGATGTGACCCATACATCGCTGCCGGAGTCTGAAGTAGTTGACACCGCTCCTGAAGGAACCATCTCCTGCAAGTTCTGGGGTCTGGGTTCCGACGGTACTGTTGGTGCCAACAAAGCCGCCATCAAGATTATCGGCGACAATACCGATCTGTATGCACAGGGCTACTTCTCCTATGACAGTAAGAAATCAGGCGGAACAACGGTTTCCCACCTGCGCTTTGGCAAGAAGCCCATTAAGTCCACTTACCTGGTTTATGACGCAGACTATATTGCCTGCCATAACCGTTCCTTCCTGAACAAGACCGATGTTCTGAAAGGAATCAAGGAAGGCGGCACTTTTGTGCTCAACTGCCCCTGGACCGTGGAAGAGCTGGATGAAAAGCTTCCTGCACATGTTAAGAAGGTAATTGCCGAGAAGAAACTCAACTTCTACATCATAGACGCTATCAAGATTGCAGGCGAAATAGGCCTGGGCAACCGCATCAACATGATAATGCAGGCTGCCTTCTTCAAGCTGGCCAATGTAATTCCCATTGATGATGCGGTTAAGTACCTGAAGGAATCCATAGTTGAGTCCTACGGAAGAAAGGGCCAGAGAGTTGTTGAAATGAACTACAAGGCTGTGGATGCAGGCCTCGAGGCCCTGGTCAAGGTGGATGTGCCTGCAGAATGGGCCAATGCTGAAGAAGAACCTGTTCCGGTTGAAGACGTGCCTGAATTTGTCAGCAAGATTCAGCGGCCCATGGAAAGAATGGAAGGAGACGAGCTGCCCGTAAGCGTATTTGTAGAGGCCGATATGGAAGACGGCACCTTCCCCATGGGAACCACCAAGTATGAAAAACGCGGCATTGCCGTAAACGTGCCTGAATGGCAGATTGATAAATGTATCCAGTGTAACCAGTGCTCACTGGTATGCCCCCATGCAGTAATCAGGCCTTATCTGCTGGATGAGGAAGAGCTTGCTAAAGCACCTGAAACCTTTGAGACCAAGAAGGCCGTCGGCAGAGGCATGGACGGGCTGCAATACCGCATACAGGTAAGCCCCTTGGATTGCACCGGCTGCGGCAACTGTGCCGATATCTGCCCTGCTCCCGGAAAGGCACTTATCATGAAGGATGCCGAAGAGCAGATTCAGCTGCAGCATGAAAATGCGGAATTCGCCACCACCATTACCGATAAGGAAGGCATAATGGCCAAGAACACCCTGAAGGGCAGCCAGTTTGTGACACCCCTGTTTGAATTCCACGGCGCATGCCCCGGATGCGGTGAGACACCATACATTAAACTTATCACCCAGATGTTTGGCGACAGAATGATGATAGCCAATGCCACCGGCTGTTCCTCAATTTACGGAGCCAGCGCACCTTCAATTCCCTACACCGTGAACAGGGAAGGCAAGGGTCCGGCCTGGGCAAACTCCTTGTTTGAGGATAACGCTGAATTCGGCTTCGGCATGGTTCTGGGCGTCAGGCAGATGCGTGAGAGAATTGCAGAACTGATGAAGCAGGCGCTTGACTCCGGTGATTTCAGCCAGAACATCAAGGATGCCTTCCAGGGCTGGCTGGATGTCTTCCATGACGGCGAAAAGAGCAGGGAAGCTTCCAGGGCAGTGCTGGATGCAATCGAAAAGGATGCAGACAAGAACAATCCGATCATTGCGGAAATTCTGGAGAAACAGGATTACCTGATCAAGCCGTCCCAGTGGATCATCGGCGGCGACGGATGGGCCTACGACATCGGATACGGCGGCCTGGATCATGTATTGGCTTCCGGTGAGGATGTCAACATACTGGTACTGGATACGGAAGTATACTCCAATACCGGCGGCCAGTCCTCCAAGTCTACGCCAACCGCTGCTGTTGCTAAATTTGCAGCTGCCGGCAAGAAGATCAGGAAGAAAGACCTGGGTGCCATGGCTATGACTTATGGTTATGTATATGTAGCCCAGATTGCCATGGGTGCCAACATGAACCATACCATCCGGGCAATCAGTGAAGCTGAGAAGTACAACGGACCTTCCCTGATCATAGCTTACTCGCCCTGCATTAACCACGGAATCCGCACCGGCATGGGCACCAGCATGAATCAGGAGAAATTTGCCGTAGAAGCCGGGTACTGGCACCTGTACAGATACAATCCCGAGCTTAAGGAACAAGGCAAGAATCCCTTCCAGCTGGATTCCAAGGAACCCAAGGAGGACTTCCAGAAATTCATCAACTCCGAGGTACGCTATACTTCACTGAAAAATACCTTCCCGGAAATTGCGGAAGAGATGTTCAAGCAGGCTGAAGAGCATGCCAAGGAAAGGTATGCCAATTACAAGAGAATGGCCGGCATGGACTATTCAGAGGAATAAGCACAAAAAAGCTGCTGTAAACCTTTATGGTTTACAGCAGCATTTATTTTTGCATCATTTATTTCTGATTGATTTCAACATATTCTTTTGCATTCTCTACTTCTTCTTCACTGGGCAGGTGGACACGGGTTACTGGCTTTGTGCAGGCAATATTTGCCCAAGCAGCAGTATCATGTTTTTCAATAGGCTCTCTTTTATTTCTGGTTCCTTTAATATTCTTCTCCACGTTCCAACCTCCTTTAAACTTTTTCTGGGCAACAGCATTCAAAACAATACTATTTCCGTACTTATAATTTACCCAGCCGGAGGCAAATCAAACATGCTTCAAAAAAATTGCATTACTGGATTAAATATGGGGTATTTATTTGATAAACATAAGCAAACTTAAATAAGAAGGAGGATGGGTATGAGTATAAGGATAACCGACAGCGTTACCTGGGTCGGCAAGAAAGACTGGGAACTAAGGGATTTCCACGGCATGGAATATTCCACCCACCGGGGATCTTCCTACAACTCCTATCTGGTTCGGGATGAAAAGGTGGCCCTTATTGACACGGTATGGCAGCCCTTTGCAGAGGAATTTGTAGAAAATCTGAAAAAGGAAATCGATCTTAAAGAAATAGACTACATAATTATCAACCACGGAGAGATAGATCACAGCGGAGCCCTGCCGGAACTTATGCGTGAAATACCGGAAACTCCCATATACTGCACCAGGAACGGTGCAAGGTCAATCAAAGGTCATTATCATCAGGACTGGAACTTTGTTGAGGTAAAAACCGGCGACCGATTAAGCCTGGGCAAAAAAGAGCTTATATTCATCGAAGCCAGGATGCTGCACTGGCCTGATTCCATGTTCTGCTACCTGACCGGAGAGAATATTCTCTTCAGTAATGATGCCTTCGGCCAGCATTATGCAACGGAATTCTTCTTTAATGATGAAGTGGATCAGGCAGAATTGTACCAGGAGTCGATTAAATATTATGCCAATATACTGACTCCCTTCAGCAGTTTTGTGAGAAAGAAAATCGAAGAATTCGTAAGCCTGAATCTGCCCCTGTCCATGATCTGCACCAGCCACGGCATCATATGGCGGGATAACCCCCTTCAGATTGTGGAACAGTATATGGAATGGGCGGATGACTACCAGGAAGATCAGATAACCCTGATCTATGATACCATGTGGAACGGAACCAGGCGGATGGCTGAAGCCATAGCCGCCGGCATCAGGGAAGCAAAGCCTGAAATGACGGTTAAGCTGTACAATACAGGCCGTACCGATAAAAATGACGTGATAACTGAGGTGTTCAAATCCAAGGCAATAGTGGTAGGCTCTCCAACCATAAACAGGGGCATACTTACTTCCATTGCGGCAATTCTGGAAGAAATCAGAGGTCTGGAGTTTAAAAACAAAAAAGCTGCTGCCTTTGGCTGCTACGGCTGGAGCGGCGAGTCGGTCAAGATGATTACCGGTCTTCTTGGAGAATGCGGCATGACCCTTATAAACGACGGGCTCCGTACCCTGTGGAACCCGGATCCGGCCAGCATAGCCAGATGTGTGGAATTTGGAAAGGAAATAGCAGCTGCTGTTGATTAAGAACATTTAAAAAGGAAAAGGGCGAAAACATACCGTTTCGCCCTTTTTAACTTCTGGAATAGAATTCTACTACAAGGGAATCCCTTACATTCACAGGTATCTCTTCCCTCATGGGTTTTCTCACCAAGGTGCCTGAAAAGCTGTCTTCGTCCTTTTCCAGGTAAGGCACATTCAGAGTATGGGACAGAAAATTATCCCTGAACATTTCCACCTTATGAGATTTTTCCTTCAGGGAAATTACATCGCCGGGTCTGACCTCCATGGAAGGCCGGTCTGCCTTCTGGCCGTTTAATAGTATATGTCCGTGAACTACCATCTGGCGGGCCTGCCTTAAAGTAGAGGCAAATCCCAGCCGGTATACCATATTATCCAGCCGGCATTCCAGTGTTTCCACCAGAATATCGCCGGCGTTGCCTTTGGACCGGAAGGCTTTTTCCACATAGCGTTTCATCTGCTTTTCCAGTACGCCGTAGTATTCCTTTAATTTTTGTTTTTCCAAAAGCTGGCGCCCATACTCCGACAGCTTTCTGTGTTCTTTTACTCCTCTTTTCAGAGCCTTTGGGTGTCCGTAAACATTTTCACCCAGATGCCTTGCGACCTTAAATCGCGGGCCTGTTCTCCTTGCCAATGAATAATCCCTCCGTAATGAATTTATTCGTGCCAGCAAGCCTTAAGACAGTATAACATACTTGACAGAATAAATAAATAATAATTATTATTAAATGATAAATATTTTCAATAATATTTTTCCCGGCTTTAAACCATTATTTGCCGGAGCACAAAATGTATGCACTTGACGAAAGCTCAAGTATCTGGAAAAATAGGGAGTGGAGCTGACTATACTGAAGTTAAGAAAGGCTGAAAATTTTATGGCTGTAAATGTAGTTGTGGGAATGTCCGGAGGAGTGGATTCCTCCGTTGCAGCCCTGCTTCTTAAGGAGCAGGGATATAATGTAATCGGAGTTTTTATGAAAAACTGGGAAGAAACCGATGAGGACGGAGTCTGCACAGCCACTGAGGATTATGAAGAGGCAGTGCGGGTATGCAACCAGCTGGATATACCCTATTATTCGGTAAATTTCGTAAAGGAATACTGGGACCGGGTGTTCACCTACTTTCTGGATGAATACAAGAAGGGCAGGACGCCCAATCCGGATGTGCTTTGCAACAAGGAAATAAAATTCAGGATGTTTCTGGATTATGCCATGCAAATAGGTGCCGACTGCCTGGCCACCGGCCATTACGCCCGTCTTGAAAGGGAAAACGGAGTAACCCGTCTCCTTAAGGGTGTGGACCGGGGCAAGGACCAGTCTTATTTCCTGTGTGCACTGAATCAGGAGCAGCTGGCAAAAGCTGTTTTCCCGGTAGGCCATCTGGAAAAGCGCCAAGTGCGCCGGATTGCTGAAGAAGCAGGGCTTAAAACTGCCCACCGTAAGGACAGCACCGGTATATGCTTTATCGGCGAGAGAAACTTCAAGGAGTTTTTAAGCAAATACCTGCCTGCCCAGCCCGGCGAAATCAGGAGCCTGGATAAGCCCGGACTGGTTCTGGGAAAACACGACGGCCTTATGTATTATACCTTAGGCCAGAGGAAGGGCCTGGGCATCGGGGGCGGCTATGGCACCGGCGAGCCTTGGTTTGTGGCTGAAAAGGACCTGGAGAACAATATCCTGTATGCAGTGCAGGGAGAGAGGCATCCGGCCCTTTACTCCAAAGGCCTGACTGCTGAAAATGTCAACTGGATTGCCGGCCGGCCTCCGGCAGATGAGTTTTCCTGCAAGGCCAAGTTCCGTTACCGCCAGCCGGATCAGGGCGTGAAGGTGGAGATTACCGGAGATGGCAGCTGCAGGGTATGGTTCGATCAGCCTCAGAGAGCAATTACGCCCGGCCAGTATGTTGTATTCTACCAGGGTGAGGAATGCCTGGGAGGCGGGCAGATTGATACGGTTATAAAATAAGAAAACTATAAGAGCTGACTTGACTATGTCTTTATGGTTTCACGGAAGGGTAAAAAGACAGAGAAATTTTCGTGATATGAGATGAAACAAGGGGGGATAAAATGAACGAAAACTTTTTACTTGCCATGCTTTTAACCCTGCTGGCTGGTCTGGCAACCGGAATCGGGGGAGCCATAGCTTTCTTTGCTAAAAGAACTAATACCAAATTTTTGTCCGTTGCCCTTGGATTCTCTGCAGGTGTGATGGTATACATCTCATTCGTGGAAATCTTTATGGAAGCCAGGAACACCCTGACTGCTGAGCTGGGGGAAAAAGCAGGTTCCTGGGTCACCATAGTATCCTTTTTTGCCGGTATGTTTATAATTGCCTTGATAGACAATCTGGTACCTGACTATGAAAACCCTCACGAAACCAAAAAGGTGGAACAGATAACAGAGGATTCCCCGCCGGAGAACCTTCCTGATCATTTAACTGCAAGCAGCTTTACGGTGGAAGGCGGAACAGCTGCGCTGACTCCGGCCGGCAAAGCAGCAGAAAAAAGCAAGCTGCTCAGGGCAGGCTTGTTTACCGCATTGGCCGTAGCCATTCATAACTTTCCGGAAGGATTTGCAACCTTTGTATCCGCCATGCGTGACCCCAGCCTGGGAATCAGCATAGCCGTAGCCATTGCCATCCATAATATTCCGGAAGGAATTGCCGTTTCCATACCTGTATACTATGCCACCGGCAGCCGGAGAAAAGCTTTCCTGTACTCTTTCCTATCAGGCATGTCTGAGCCGGCCGGTGCTGTAATAGGTTACCTGATCCTGTCACGATTCATGACAGACATCATGTTCGGCATCATCTTTGCGGCTATAGGCGGCATTATGGTGTTTATATCCTTTGACCAATTGCTTCCCACTGCCCGTGAATATGGAGAACACCACCTCAGCATATACGGCCTGGTTTCAGGTATGATCCTAATGGCCGTAAGCCTGATGATGTTCTGATAAAGCTTAATATGCTTGTATTAATGTCTTCTGCGGTCGTTTTTAAAAGCTTCCCTGAAGCGTTTGCGCTTTTTGTAGGTCTGAATGCGCAGTTTAATGGTAGTGATAAGATCCGAACCGAAGAAAATGAAATAGTTTACTACCGAAGCGATGGCTGCCAGCTTCATGGGCAGCGGTCTGAATATGAGGGCAAACACTATAAAAGCCCAGTTGAACCATGCCAGATATTTAACCTTGATGGGAATGAAAAAGAAAAGCAGTACTTCAAAATAGGGGAACAGATGGGCAAAAGCCAGAAAAAGCGACAGGTTCAGATGCTCAGGGCTGACTAAGCCGAAACCGGTAATGGCATAGCTGATGAAAGATGCAGCTATGGTACTTAAAACGCCGATTAAATAATATATGTTAAAGCGGAAACTGCCCCACTGATACTCCAGGTTGCTGCCCACCAGATAGTAAAAATAAAGGACAAATACTATAAAAATAGGTGAGGAGCTGGGAGGAAGAAACAGAAAGGTTATCAGCCGCCAGATTTCACCCCGGAGGATCATGGCCGGGTTAAGGGCCAGCTTGGCATAGAGGTTGCTCTGGGGTATGAGAAGGTTTATGACATAAACAGCCGCATTCAAGGCAATTATATAGGTCATCAGGTTGCTTATGGCATAACGCCTGTATTTTCTTTCCAGCTTGTTAATCCATTTCAATGGAATCACTCCTAATGGGCAGACTCTTGACAAATATTATATTACCATGTATTATAAATTGCAAACTGAATATGAAAAGGCGATGAAGAGGAGAGTAGCTCAGGAGGACATTCCAGAGACACAGCGCATTCGGTGGGAGCGCAGTGATGAAATCCTGAAGTGAAGATCACCTCGGAGCCGGGAGCTGAATGTGTTTGTCTTTTAAGGGCAAATGCACTAGGTTCTTCCGCTTTAACAGCGTTATAATTGTCGAGTGATAGGGCTTAATTCAAAGCCTTATAACTTGGGTGGTACCGCGAAGAAATTCGTCCCTTGGCTTCTGCCAAGGGATTTTTAATTATATGGATTTAAAGACTACTTTAGGAAGGGATGGAATAATGGGAAAATTTGAGCCTTTATCCGATCTGCCCGTCAGCGAGAACGAGCAGCAGATATCCAAGTTCTGGGAAGAAATTGATATTTTGGATAAATGCATTGAAACAAGAGAAGGAAGCAAACCCTTCATTTTTTATGAAGGGCCTCCTACTGCCAACGGTCATCCGGGAATTCATCATGTAATTTCCAGGACACTGAAGGATTCCGTATGCCGTTATAAGACAATGAAGGGTTACCAGGTTAAGCGGAAAGCCGGATGGGATACCCACGGCCTGCCCGTGGAAATCGAAGTGGAAAAAACCCTGGGCCTTGAAAGCAAGCAGCAGATTGAGGAATACGGCATAGCTGAGTTTAACCGGAAATGCCGTGAATCGGTGTTCAAATATGAAAGAGAATGGCGGGAAATGACCAAGCGCATGGGTTATGAAATTGATATGGACAATCCATACATAACCCTGGACAATGATTATATAGAAACCGTTTGGTGGATTCTTGACCGCTTTTTCAAGGAAGGCATGATATACGAAGGCCACAAAATTCTTCCTTACTGCCCCCGCTGCGGCACCGGCCTGGCCTCCCATGAGGTGGCCCAGGGGTACAGGGAGATAAAAACCACCACGGTTACCGTTAAATTCAAACGCAAGGATAAAGATGAGTACTTCCTGGTATGGACCACCACTCCCTGGACACTTGCCTCCAACGTGGCTTTGACAGTGCACCCGGAGGAAACTTACCTTAAAGTCAAATACCTGGATACAGTATATTATGTTGAGAAAACCTTATCTTCAAAGGTTCTGGGCGAAGACTTTGAGGTGCTGGAGGAGCTTAAGGGCAAGGACCTGGAATATATTGAATACGAGCAGCTCATGCCCTTTGTAGAGGCTGATAAAAAGGCCTTTTATGTCACAACGGCTGATTATGTCACAACTGAAGACGGCACGGGCATTGTACACACTGCCCCCGCCTTTGGTGAGGATGACTATCAGACCGGCGTCAAATATGATCTGCCGGTACTGCAGCCGGTGGATGAAACAGGACGCTATACGGCCACTCCCTGGAAAGGTATGTTCGTTATGGATGCCGATCCGGAAATCATCAAGTGGCTGGCGGAAAAGGGCAAGCTGTTTAAGAAGGAGAAAATAGCCCATAATTATCCCCATTGCTGGAGATGCCGAACTCCCTTGCTCTACTATGCCCATCCCAGCTGGTATATTGCCATGACCAGGCTGAAGGACAAGCTGATTGAAAACAACAACAGCGTCGACTGGTATCCGCCCTTTGTAGGGGAGAAACGCTTCGGCAACTGGCTGGAAAACCTGAACGACTGGGCAATTTCCCGTTCCCGTTACTGGGGAACGCCTCTTAATATCTGGCGCTGCGACTGCGGCCATATCGACAGCGTCGGTTCCCGCAAGGAACTGGTGGAACGGGCCGTTGAAAGCGTGGATGAAGACATCGATCTTCACAGGCCTTATGTGGATGAAGTTAACTTAAGGTGTGACAAGTGCGGCGGCACCATGACCAGGGTTAAGGATGTTATCGACTGCTGGTTTGACAGTGGCTCCATGCCCTTTGCCCAGCATCATTATCCCTTTGAGAATAAAGAAAGGTTTTTCGAGGAGCTTTTCCCGGCGGACTTTATCTGTGAGGGCATTGACCAGACCAGGGGCTGGTTCTATTCACTGATAGCAATATCAACCTTTGTTACCGGCAAATCACCCTATAAGTCGGTGCTGGTAAATGACCTGATACTGGACAAGGACGGGCAGAAGATGTCCAAGTCCAGGGGCAATACGGTTGATCCCTTTGAGATGTTTGACAAATACGGTGCAGACACCCTGCGCTGGTACCTGCTCTATGTATCTCCGCCCTGGACTCCCACCCGTTTTGACATAGAGGGCCTCAGGGAAGTGCAGAGCAAGTTCTTCGGCACGGTAAAGAATGTTTACCACTTCTTTACTCTGTATGCCAATACCGACAGTATAGATCCAAGAGAGTTTTTCGTACCCTATGAGAAGAGAAGTGAGCTGGACCGCTGGATCCTGTCCAAGTTCAACAGTCTGAAGGCTGCAGTGGAAGAAGAGCTTGAGGCTTATGATCTGACCCGGGCCATCCGCAGGATGCAGGATTTTGTAAATGAAGATTTGTCCAACTGGTACATCCGCCGTTCCAGGAGAAGATTCTGGGCTTCAGAGCTGACGGATGACAAAAAAGCGGTCTACAACACCACCTACGAGATCCTGGTAGAGTTTGCCCAGATGTTTGCGCCCTTTGCGCCCTTCTTGTCGGAAGAAATCTACCGCAAACTCACCGGTGAGCTTTCCGTGCATCTAAGCTATTATCCTACCGCCAACCATGAGCTCATTGATCCGGACCTGGAGGAGACCATGGATCTGGTGAGGGACCTGGTTACCCTTGGCCGCGCATCCAGGGAGTCGGCCCGCATTAAGGTGCGCCAGCCCATCAGCAAGGTGCTGGTAGACGGAAAATATGAGGAAATGATATCCCACCTGGTTCCCTTGATTAAGGAAGAGCTGAATGTAAAAGAGGTTGTGTTCACCAATCAATTGCATCAGTTCATGAACTTCCAGCTTAAACCCAACTTTAAGCTGGTCGGTCCGGTACTGGGACCTAAGGTCAAGGTATTTGCTAAAGCCTTGGCAGGGCTGGATGCAGCTGATACAGCAATGAGACTGGAAAACGGTGAAACTTTAACCCTTGATCTGGACGGGGAAGCTTATGAAATAAACAAGGAGAATGTGCTGATTACCATCACTGCCAAGGAAGGCTTCAATGTGGCCACGGAAAACAACCTGTTTGTAATCCTGGATACCACCCTTACCCAGGAATTGATAGATGAAGGGCTGGCCAGGGAGCTGGTATCAAAGGTTCAGCAGATGCGGAAAAACAATGACTATGAAGTGACCGACAATATTCGTATCTTCCTTGATGCCAATGAGGCGGTTTCCAAGGCCGTGGACGAATTTGAAGACTATATTAAAACGGAAACTCTGGCAGTTGAAATTATCAGAACAGAAGACGACTCCTTTGAAAAGGTCAATATAAACGATCATATGACAGGTATAAGACTGGAAAGAATTACAGAAAACTAAGAACAGCTAAACAAAAACTGAAATTTATGGGGCAGCGGGTAAACCGGCTGCTCTTTTTTTTTAAAACTTTTCATAAAATATATTGATTTTGGAATTAGTACCTGGTATTATAAGTATACTATTATTATCAGATACAAAATATTGGATGGAGAGGGATGGAATCATGGCTAAAGTACAGATTGTGACTGACAGTACCGCTTATTTTACCAAGGAATATGCTGAAGAGAATGATATTAAGATTGTACCTTTATCCGTTACATTTTCAGGTGAAACGAAGGATGAAGGCTTTCCAGGCGAATTTGAAGATTTTTACCGCAAACTGCAGACATCCAAAGATTTTCCAACCACCTCCCAGCCTCCTATTGAAGCCTTTGCCAAGGTGTATGAAGAAATTTTGACAGAAAATAAGGAAATTGTTACCATAGTGATATCTGAAAAACTCAGCGGCACATACAACAGCGCCATGGCAGCAGCCAATATGACTGCGCCAGACAAGATCTCTGTTATTGATTCGGAAACTACTGTGTCAAATCTGAAAATGCTGGTTATGATTGCCAATGATATGGCGAAGCAGGGAAAAAGCAGGGAAGAGATAGTTGAAACCATTGAACGGGAAAAAAAGAAAATGAATGTAGTTTTGGCTGCCAGCACGCTTGAATACCTGAAAAGAGGCGGGCGTCTTTCCGCGACCCAGGCCACAATCGGCAATTTGCTTAATGTAAAGCCGATAATAGGCCTTAAAGACGGCAAGCTGATTGCCGTTGCAAAGGTGCGTGGAAAGAATAAGGCAATGGAGTATTTGGTAGACAGTGTTCCGGAAAATGCAGTTGCAATTACAGTGCTGCATATCTTATCACATGATGATGCACGTCAGCTGTACCGCAAGCTGCAGGAGAAATTTCCCCGCATTGAGATCGAGATTGATGAAATCGGGCCTGTCATCGGCTCACATCTTGGTCCGGGGGGAGTGGGTGTTTGCAGCAAATGGTAGCTCATTATATAACTCTTACTCCTACTCAGGAACCTGATTATTCAGGTTCTTTTTTTTGCTTTGGCAAGGTGTGCCGGGGTATAATAATTCTATTATGGAAGATAAGCGAGAGAATCGGAAAGTATTGGTGGATGCCGATGCATGCCCGGTAACAAATATAATTATAAGAACAGCAAAAAAATATGGCGTAAGGGTAATTCTGTTTTTTGACACCAGCCATATTTTCGACGATGATTATGCAGAAGTGGTTGTGACCGGAAAAGGCCGGGATGCTGCAGACTTTGTTCTTGTGAATAATGCAAAGCAAGGTGATATAGTTGTAACCCATGATTACGGCCTTGCGGCCATGGCCTGCTCAAAAGGCGCCAAGGCCATTCATCCCAATGGGTTTATTTATACTGAAGAAACCTTGGACCGGTTATTGTTCGAACGGCATCTCAGTGCCAAGGTGCGCCGGGCAGGGGGCAGGACTTCGGGTCCCCGCAGACGGGCCCAGGCCGATAATGAAAGATTTGAAAAAGCTTTTGCCAGGCTTTTAATGGAGCACTAATTCCTCCTTTGCCTGGCTTTTTCGTTTGCTCATGTGCTCCTGTTTCAGGATTTGTTTGGTCCGATCCCCTGTTTCCCTTGAATTTAAATAAATAATTTCCTCCGGAATGATTTTTATTGCCTTAATATCTTCATTCAATGTGTCTATGGCATGCCAGTCGGGGCAGTATTCAAGTGCTTCGCGGAGCAGATTATTATCCTGTTCGCTTGTAACTGCCCTGCCGAATACCTGCACCCCTTCTATGCGGGTATAGTTTACATACTCGGTATTGACCAGCAGGCAGACATTGGGGTTATGGCTTATATTCTGAAACTTGGTGCCGCCTGCGGATAATATGTAAATGTCCAGATCCTTTCCCAGAAAGTACTGCACCGGGCTGGAGCGGGGCACATTATTCATACATGTGCCCAATGAGCCAAAACGGTTGCCGGACAGGAAATTCTTAATATGCCGCCTTAAATCATCCGGTTTCATCAGCCTGGTCATAGCTAATGCCTCCCTTTTGCTTCTGATTCTATTATTTTGAAAAAGATCTTAAAAATATGCAGGTTTAATGAAAAAATAAGCCTCAAATGCTGGATATGCCTGGATAATGTGTTATTATAAAGATGTCAGATTTTGTGTTTTTTGATATTACGGGAGTGAATTCAATATGTGCGGAAGATACATGCTTCACTCAGATATTGAAGAAATTTTGCGGCATTATGGAATAACGAAGGGATGGGGAAACTATACCTGGCCAATGGAAGTTTTTCCTTCTCACAAGGTGCCGGTTGTAGTCAATACAGGCGAGCGGGAGCTGGTGCCTATGAAATGGGGCTTTCCCTCGCCATACAGGAAAGGGCTGATTATCAATTCACGGGGCGAAACTGTCCACTCCAAGCCCATGTTCAGGCGGGCTTTCCAACAGAAACGCTGCATTGTGCCTGCCAATGCCTTTTTTGAATGGAGCAGGGCAGGGAGAGACAAAACAAAATACCAGTTCCGGATGAAACAGTCTTCCATATTCTCGCTGGCCGGCATATATGAAGATTTTCAGAACGACGAAGGAGAAAGCTATACTGCTTTTTCAATTCTCACCATTAATCCAAATCCCTTGGTTTCCCTTATACACGACCGGATGCCGGTGATTCTGCCCAGGGAAAAGGAAGAATTGTGGCTGGATAATACGGTTCAGGATATCCCTTTGCTGAAATCCTTGATTCAGCCGTATGATGAAAGCCAAATGGAAATGGAAAAGGCGCATCCTTGACTTTTACAGTCAAAAAATATAATATGAGTTTTGGTGACAAATAAGTTATCAGCGCGAAAAATATTATTTTTTTACATAAGGAGGGCAACTAATGAAATTAGAAGGTAAAGTACTTGTAGCGCAAGGCGGCGGCCCAACCGCAGTTATCAACCAATCTTTGGTCGGAGCTGTCCTGGAAGCGCGGAAATACCCACAGGTAACCCGGGTTTATGGTGCCTTAAACGGTGTATCCGGTATTATCAATGAAGAGTTCCTGGATCTGACACAGGAAACCGAGCATAATCTGGAGATGGTGGCCAAAACCCCTTCATCAGCTCTCTTATCCACCAGGGATAAGCCCGATGCTGAGTACTGCAGAAAGATGTTCGAAGTTATGCGGGCTCATGACATCCGCTATTTCTTCTACATCGGCGGAAACGACTCTTCAGACACAGTACGCATCGTAAGCGAGCATGCAAAGAGTGCGGGTTATGAATTGCGTGCAGTTCATATTCCCAAAACCATCGACAATGACCTGATGGTGAATGACCATACTCCCGGTTATGGTTCAGCTGCCAGGTTTGTAGCACAGGCCTTTATGGGAGCTAACCTGGACAACCGTTCCCTGCCAGGAGTATACATCGGAGTAGTTATGGGAAGGCATGCAGGATTCCTGACTGCAGCTTCTGCCATGGCCCAGATTTTCCCCGATGATGGTCCGCATCTCATTTATCTGCCTGAAAGAGTATTTGACACCGACAAGTTCTTAAAAGATGTAAAGAAGGTTTATGATAAATACGGCCGTTGTGTTATAGCTGTATCCGAAGGAATACAGGACGAAAACGGCGTACCCATTGTTACCAAGCTGACAGACGAGGTAGAAAAGGATGCTCACGGCAACGTTCAGCTGTCCGGCACCGGTGCTTTGGGTGACCTGCTGTCCAGGCATATTAAGGAAAACCTGAACATAGGCCGTGTCCGTGCTGATACCTTTGGCTACCTGCAGCGTTCCTTCGTGGGCTGCGTATCCGACGTAGACCAGATAGAGGCAAGAGAGGTTGGAGAAAGGGCTGCCCAGTATGCGATTGTTCATAATCTGGAAGGTTCAGTAACTATCCACAGGGTAGGCAATTATGCTGTGGATTACAAGCTTACCGATATTAAGGAAATTGCAGCATTGACCAAGCTGATGCCCGATGAATTCATAAATGAGGAAGGCAATCATGTAACCGAAGCTTTCCGTTCATATGTAAGGCCTCTGTTAGGCTCTGATTTCCCTGTTGCTGCAAGACTCAGAGCACCCATGGTGGAAAAACTGGTAAAATAAGCAGCTACATTTTATAAAGATACCATTTGCAGCTGTTCAGCTCATATTTGAGCTCATAGATTCTTTCCATATTGTTGATTACGCTTTGGCAGGTAAAAACCAGCATACGGTTGCCTGCCAATTTTTCTTCATGTTTTTTAATAACCCGGTCAATTCGGATGGTTACGGAAGACTCATCAGGCAGGCTTATATTGAAACGTACAGGATTCGGCTTTCCGTTTTCATCGAACCAGGCTATCATTTTAATCGGCTTCATTAAAACTTTCATGGCAGTGCGGCGAATGCCGGCTTTTCCCCCTTTCACCCATATTACCGAACATATGTTCTGAGTATTATATAGTATAACACTACATTTTGAAATATACAAGGGGGTGCCATGGGGAATTATTATCCACATTCAACAGTTAAGGCCTGCCAGGTATCCTGTGGAAAAGGCAATCTGCAGGTTGAAGCCGCCGGTATAGGCATCCACATCTATAACTTCGCCGGCAAAGAAAAGCCCTTTTACCAGCCTGGATTCCATGGTGCCGGGATCAATTTCCTTAACCGACACGCCGCCGGAAGTAATGATAGCCTCTTCAATCGGCCGGAAGCCTTTAATGTTAAGCTCCAGCCCTTTAAGAAGTGAAACTATGGTCAGGCGTTCTTTTTTTGTAATCTGGTTTACGGGTTTGTCATGGGGAATGCCCGACAGTTTGATGATTACGGGAATCAGTTTTTTTGGAAGCAGGTCATCCAGGCTGTTGGAAAAGTGCCTGCGGGCATACTTGAGGAAATCCCGCTGGACGCGTGCATCCAGCTGTTCCAATGTCAAAGCGGGTTTCAGATCTATTTTAATCCGGTATTTGCCTGCCTGCATTTTTCTCATATAGGAGCTGGCGGATAGGATAACGGGCCCGGAAACGCCGTAGTGGGTAAAAACCATTTCCCCGAAGTCTTCATATATTTTTTTGCTGTCCTCATCCAGCACGGTTATTGAAACATTCCTGAGGGACAGGCCCTGGGCCTCTCTTGGCCAGCTCTCAACCGTTTCCAGGGGAACCAGGGAAGGTCTGGGAGATATAATGGTGTGGCCCAGAGCTTTGGCAAAACGGTAGCCGTCCCCTGTGGAACCTGTGGAAGGGTAAGACATGCCGCCTGTTGCCACAATCACGCTGTGGCAGGGCAGCAGCCTGCCGTCTTTAACCCTCACTGCCGTAACCTTTCTGTTTTCAGCTATAATTTCGTCTGCCTCACCGGTCAGCACCTTGACATTATTGTTTTTAAGGTGCTTCTCCAAAGCCCTGATTACATCGGAAGATTTATCCGATGCGGGAAATACCCGGTTTCCCCGCTCTACCTTGGTCTTAAGCCCCAAATTGTTAAAAAGGGCAATCAGATCCTGATTGGTAAAGGTGTAAAAGGCACTGTACAGAAATTTTCCGTTGGTGGGCACATTGGCGATAAAATGCTCAATATCTGCATTGTTGGTTATATTGCAGCGGCCTTTGCCTGTCAGGTAAAGCTTTCTGCCCAGCTTACTATTCTTTTCGATCAAGGTTACGTCATGGCCCCGGCTGCCTGCAGCAGCGGCTGCCATCATTCCGGCCGGTCCGCCGCCTATCACGACAATTTTTTTCTTAGCCATAGAGTATGCCTTTCTTTCTTTTTTTCTTATCCTATAATAGCACTTTTGATAACACTTTTCCCAGTAAATCTCATGGATATTTCAATTTATCCATGTTATAATAGTGTTGCTTTAAAAAAGTCATCAAGTTTGCTGTGCTAGATGGGGAGGTAGCGGTGCCCTGTAACCCGCAATCCGCTATAGCGGGGTTGAATTCCTGCCCGAGGTTTGATGCTTGCAGGGTCTGGCCTGAGTAAGTGGTGTTGAGTACCGGGTCCTGCGCAACGGAGACCCATGAACCCTGTCAGGTCCGGAAGGAAGCAGCAGTAAGTGGTGCCCTTCGTGTGCCGCAGGGGTGCCTGGTAGGAGCTAACTGCTCGGTTACCGCCTGTGAGGTCAGATCGGAGGCAGGTGCACAGCTTAAATTTTTATGGGCAAGCCATGCTATCATGGCTTGTTCTTTTTTTGGTTAACATTGATCTTATCTTTATGATATAATGATGTGGTAATATTAAACAAAGCCGGGAAGGCAGGTGAACCCTTATCTATACAGCACTTTACCGTAAATGGCGTCCGGACACCTTTAAGGACGTTGTTGGGCAGGATACCATTGTCCGCACCCTGAAAAATCAGCTGGCCGGCGGGCACATTGCCCATGCATACCTGTTCTGTGGTTCACGGGGCACAGGAAAGACAAGTACCGCCAAGATATTTGCTCGGGCTATTAACTGTACATCTCCTACGGAACACGGCCCCTGCGGCAAGTGTCAGGTATGCGTAAGCTTATCTTCAGACAATAATATGGATATCATAGAAATCGACGCGGCATCCAATAACGGGGTCGATGAGATACGGGATCTGAGGGATAAGGTTCGTTTTCCGCCTGCCGTTGGAAGGTACAAGGTATATATCATAGACGAGGTTCACATGCTGTCCATCGGAGCTTTTAATGCCCTGTTAAAAACTCTGGAGGAACCTCCTTCCCATGTAGTGTTTATTCTGGCCACCACCGAGCCACATAAGCTCCCGGCTACTATTCTGTCCAGGTGCCAGCGCTTTGATTTTAAGAGAATTTCTCATAAGGTGCTGGTAGCCAGGATGAAAACTATCTGCGATCAAATGAATGTAACAACCGATGAAGAAAGCCTGCACACCATAGCCCGCTGGGCGGAAGGCGGAATGAGGGATGCTCTCAGTCTCCTGGATCAATGTATGAGCTTTTGCGGAAATCACATCACAAACAACGATGTTCTCAATATAATAGGAACTGCAGACCAGGATTTCCTGTTTCAGATGGCAGATGATATACTGACAGGCAACTTACAGCGCCTGCTTTACAGCATCGGCCGCCTGTCAGATGAGGGCAGGGATTTCAGCGCCTTTCTGAAGGACTTGCTCAATCACATGCGTAATCTATTGATTGTAAAATCCTGCGATAATCCTGAATTTCTGCTTGATGTGGCCGAATCCACCTTGGAGCGGCTGAAACTTCAGGCAAAAAATGCAGGAGAGGGAAGGCTTATCCGAACTATAGAACATTTGTCTTCCCTGGAATCTGAAATGAGATACAGCACTCAGCCCAGGGTGCTTTTTGAGCTGGCAGCCATAAAGCTGTGCAGACCTGAACAGGAAGCATCCCTGGAAGCACTGCAGGACAGGGTAGAAACCCTGGAGAGGAAGCTGAAGGGCGGCGGTGCAGTTATATCCCGCCAGCCTGTGTCACAGGAGCTTTCTGATAATAAGAATAAGGAAAAAGAAGAGCAAAAACCAGATGCTGCTGAACAAAGAGATCCCTTCAGGCAAGCCGGTTCGGGTTTTATAGAAGTGGAACGAAAGCCTGCCAAAACAGAGCCAGTGCAAAAGCAGGAGAAGACAGCCGGAAAAACAGTAGAGGGTGCTTCCAAAGCTGATGCCGATGAAAAGGGATTGAATCCTGCAAAAGCTTGGCCTCAGGTAATGGATGAGATCGGAATGGAGCGGCCCTCTATCCAGGCATCTTTGCTGGATGCAAAGCCCCGTATGGACAAAAACGGAGTATTTACTTTGGTATTTCCCCCATATGCAGGCTTTAATGTAATACTGATTGAGCAGGGAGATAACAGCACTTTTATTGAAAACGTGATAAAAAAGGTAACGGGGCAGCAGGTAAGGCTTAAATGCATACTGGATGATCAGAAGGAAGAAGAGCAGGCTGTCGATGATGATTATGTGGTGGAGAGGGCTATAGAAGTTTTTGGTGATGACAAGGTTGAAGTGGTTGATGAAGAATAATCATTATGCATATGGTATAATGGAAACATAATTCGTGGAATCTAATTCGAGGAGGAAGTAAAATGGCAAGAGGCGGATTTCCAGGCGGAATGAATATGAATAACCTGATGAAACAGGCAAAAAAGATGCAGGAACAAATGATGAAGGTACAGCAGGAGCTGGAGGAAAAAACCGTAGAAGCCTCCGTTGGCGGCGGTGTTGTAACGGTTGTTGCCAATGGCAAGAAAGAGATACTGGAAATTAACATCAAGCCTGAAGTGGTAGACCCGGATGACGTAGAAATGCTGCAGGATCTGATTATAGCTGCAGTAAATGAGGCAACCCGCAAGGCTGATGAAATGATACAGAACGAGATGGGCAAATTAACCGGCGGAATGGGCATGCCGGGATTGTTCTAGCGCAGGAATTGCCAGCAGCATATATTAAGGAAAGCGGTGGGTAATCCCCATGAATTATTATATTGAACCAATTGCCCGTTTAATAAATGAATTGTCCAGGCTGCCGGGTATAGGAGGCAAAACCGCCCAACGCCTGGCTTTTCATATAATAAACATGCCTAAGGACAGGGTGCTGGACTTAACCAAAGCCATAATAAAAGCCAGGGAACAAGTCCGCTACTGTTCTGTCTGCTGCAACCTTACGGATAAGGATCCCTGTGCCATATGCAGCAGCCAGGCCAGGGACCGGTCTGTCATTTGTGTGGTTAAAGATTCCAGGGACGTGGTTGCCATGGAAAAGATGCAGGATTACAAGGGCTTGTACCATGTTCTTCACGGAACCATCTCTCCCATGGAAGGAGTCGGCCCTGATGATATACGCATCAAGGAATTAATCCAGCGGATAAGCAATGATCAGGTCAAAGAAGTGATTATGGCAACCAATCCCGATGTGGAAGGTGAGGCAACCGCCGTATACATTTCAAGACTTCTAAAACCCATGGGAATAAAAGTTACCCGCATTGCCCACGGCATACCCGTAGGCGGCGACCTGGAATATGCGGACGAGGTTACTCTTGCTAAAGCCTTGGAAGGGCGCAGGGAGATGTAGAAAGCCGTTTCTTATGTCTACATCAAATAAACTCCTTTCATTTTTCAAATGTTTTAGAAGGAGCAAATAAAGTTGTTGCATAAAGCCATAGGGAAAAGATAAAGGTGTGCCTTGGAACTATGGTTTTTTATTAGGATTTTTTGTAGGGATAAGGGATAAGGGGTAAGGCTTAAACCCAGAAAAATCAACGGATTGCGAGAGTTAATGGAAAGGGAAATGGAGAGGAAAAATGGATAATATTCTCCTTAATCCTTCCCCCTAAACCCTCAATCCT
>ERZ773359.1142-NODE-1142-length-37465-cov-8.183908_pt1 | contig 37465 bp, 32 predicted proteins | sample MGYA00374955_ERZ773359 | MGnify/ENA primary metagenome ERZ773359 (study PRJEB29098, sample SAMN04486028) | biogas fermenter metagenome | study: EMG produced TPA metagenomics assembly of the Biogas fermentation microbial communities from Germany - Plant 4 DNA1...
GGGGCGGGACCGAGCAGCGCGAGGTCCGGAGGGGGTTTGGCACGCCGGGCAATAGCGGGGACCGGAGTATGCTGACCTACGCCGGGGAACCCCCACCCGCGCCCCTTGCAAGGGGGAGCGGGACCGAGCAGCGCGAGGTCCGGAGAGGGTTCAGCACGCCGGGCAATAGCGCAGGGAGGGGAATGGGGGGGTGGGGTTATCGTGCATCGTCTCACCGCCTTGGTTGTATACTGGAGAAAACACAACCGCACCAAGGAGAGACCACCGTGCAGGTAAACCTTGCTTACGGGCGGCACGGGCTGACAGTCACCCTGCCCGATACCGCCGATGTGATCCGCCCGCGTGATGTGCCCGGCCTGCCCGACGAAGCGCAGGCCATCCGCGATGCGCTGCGCGCGCCCATCGACTCGCCGCCGCTCGCCGACCTCGTCCGCCCCGGCGATACGGTCTGCATCGTCCACACCGACATCACCCGCGCCACGCCCAACGACCGCATCCTACCCGTGCTCATCGACGAACTGGAGGCCGCTGGCGTCGCCCCCGGCGACATCTTCCTCCTGAACGGGCTGGGCACGCACCGCCCGCAGACCGACGCCGAGTTGCGCGCCATGCTCGGCGACCGGATCGTCGAGGGCTACCGCTGCCTCCAGCACGACTGCTACGACGACGCCAACCTTGTCGATCTGGGCGTGACCTCTCGCGGGAACCCGGTGCGCGTCAACCGGGACTACCTCGAAGCGGACGTGAAGATCCTGACTGGCTTCATCGAACCGCACTTCTTCGCGGGCTTCAGCGGCGGGCCGAAGGCCATCCTGCCGTCGCTGGCGGGCATCGAGAGCGTCTACACCAACCACGGCCTGCATATGATCGCCGATCCGAGGGCGACGTGGGGCATCACCGAGGGCAACCCCATCTGGGAGGAGATGCACGAGGTCGCGCTGCGCACCGAGCCGACCTTCCTGCTGAACGTCACGCTCAACACCCGCCGGGAGATCACCGGTGTGTTCGCCGGGGATATGCTCGCGGCGCACGCGGCGGGTTGCGCGTTCGTCAGGGAATGCGCGATGGCCCCGGTCGATGGCCTGTATGACATCGTTATCACGACGAACAGCGGCTACCCGTTGGACCAGAATCTCTACCAGTCGGTGAAGGGCATGAGCGCCGCCCGCCAGATCGTGTGCAAGGGCGGTGCGATCATCATCGCCACCGCCTGCGAGGACGGCCTGCCGGATCACGGGCTGTATGCCCGGCTTCTGCGCGAGGCAGGCTCGCCGCAGGCCGTGCTCGATACGATCTCGCAGCCCGGCTTCGCCGCGCAGGACCAGTGGCAGGTGCAGATTCAGGCGCAGATCCAGCTTCACGCGGATGTGTACGTCTACAGCGATAACCTGACCGACGAGCAGATCCGCGAGGCGCTGTTCATCCCGACGCGCAGCATCGAGGCGACGGTCGCGGAGCTTGTCGAGCGGTACAGGCCGGGCGCGCGCATCTGCGTCATGCCGGAAGGCCCGCTCACCATCCCGTACGTACGCGAGACAGTGGCGGCGGGCGAGGTGGAAGCATAACGTGCCGCGGAATCCCCCCTCTCCCAGCGACCGCAGGTCGCGACCGGGAGAGGGGTCGGGGGTGAGGGATAACGCACACATATTCACCATACCGGAGCGCCGTAATGCACACGAGCAAAACCTACCGCCTGCGCGAGTTCGTCCGACCGACTGACGGGCGCAGCCTCGTCGTCGATGCGAGCGCCGGGCTGTCGCTGGGGCCGCTGCCGGGGCTGGAGCGCTTCGAGGCGGCGGTGCGGCCCGTGCTGCCGCTCGTCGATGGCGTCGTCGTGAGCCCCGGCCAGGCCCGCCGCCTCGCCGACCGTACCCGCGCCGATGCTGCCCTGCTCGCCCGCGCGACCTGGACGAACGCCCTGCGCGGCGACGACTTCGTGCTGCCGCCCGCCGAGATCAACCTCATCCCCCTGCTCTCACCCGCCGACGCGCTCGACCTCGGCGTGAGCGCGCTCGTGCTCGACTTCCTGCTCGGCTACGAGGAGCACGTCGAGGCGGCCTGCCTTCGCGCCACCGTCCAGCTTGCGCTGGAGGGCAGCCAGGCCGGGATACCGCTCCTCGTGGACGTGCGCCCGACCGGGCCGCGCGTCGTGCTCTACAGCAAGGCGGTCGAACTGGGCGTGTCGTACGCGCTGGAGGGCGGCGCAGACGGCGTCGCCGTGCCCTGGCCCGGCACGGACTCCTTCAGCACGATCCTCAAGATGGCAGGCGAGACGCCGGTATGGGTCAAGGTCGCCTCTGATGACGACGTGCAGGCGGCGCTCGACGCGGGCGCTGCCGGGCTGTGGCTCGGTGCGGAGGTCTTTGCCCGGCCCGACCCGGCGGGGGCACTCTCGGCCCTCGGCGAGCAATTGCATGCGCCCGCCGGGGCACAGGCGTGAGGGGGACAGCCATGCCAAGCGGACTCCAGGCCCGGCTTGACCGGCTGTTCAACCGCCACGGGGATGGCCGTGCCATCTGCGTGGCCGCCGACCACGGCTACATGAGCGACGTGACCGCCAACGTCGTCAACATCCGCCAGATCGTCGAATCCGTCATTGCGGGCGGGGTGGATGGCATCCTGCTCAGCCCCGGCATGGCGGGGCGGCTCGCGCCGCTCTTTCAGGGGCGGGATGGCCCGGCGCTGATCGTCCGCGCCGACTGGATGAACATGCCCCGGCTCGGCAACGCCAACACCGCCAACGCCGTCCCGCAGCGGCTGCTGTGGCACGAGAAGATCATCACCGCCGAGCAGGCGCTTGCGCTCGGCGCGACGGCCATCACCATCTACCTGTTCCTCGGCTACAGCGACCGCGTCGAGGCGGCGGGCATCGAGGTAAACGCCCGCTTCGTGCGCGAGTGCCAGCGCGCCGGGCTGCCGTGCATCATCGAGCCGCTCGCCGTGGGTGGGCAGGTCACCGGCGCGAACACCGTCGAGATCCTCACGCTCGGCGCGCGCATGGCGGTTGAGATCGGCGCGGACGCGCTGAAGATCCCCTACACCGGCGATGTCGAGTCCTTCCGCCACCTGATCGAAGTGGCGGGCGTGCCGGTGCTGGTGCTCGGCGGCGCGCGCTCCGACAACGAGCGCGACGCGCTGGAGCTTTACGCCGAGGCACAGGAGGCGGGCGCGGCGGGCTGCCTGATGGGCCGCAACGTGACCCGCTCGCCAAACCCCGCACACATGATCGAGCAGTTGACGGGCATCGCGCACCGGGGCTGGACGGTAGACGACGCCCTGCGCGGCGAGAAGTGGGACTTCCTGCGGCTGAAGGCCCGCCCTGCCGCCTGCACCGGCTGCAACCTGTGCGTCACAGCCTGCGTTGCCAGCCACGACGACGGCGGCTATGGCAACCACGCGGCGCGGCTGCGCATCGAACCGGGGCGCAGGCCGGGCGACCACCGGGTGATGTTCTGCACGCTGTGCCGGAAGTGCATCGACGTGTGCCCGGAGGACGCGCTGCGCTGGCACCCGCAGACCGGCGCGGTCGAGCTGCTGCCCGAGCGCTGCAACAACTGCGCCAAGTGCGTGGAGATCTGCCCGACGCAGGTGATTATCAAGGGCGAGCACGGCGTCGAGTTCGCGCCGGGTGCAACCGAGGGCTGGGTTCCGACGATCTGCGACCTGTGCGGCGGCGATCCGGAATGCGCCCGCGTCTGCCCGACCGGCGCGATCTACGTCGCCGACCGCCCGCGCTTTGCGCCGTGAGAGTCCACAGATGACACAGATTTCACAGATATTTTTTCTGTGTTATCTGTGCCATCTGTGGACAAAAACCATTCGTGTTCATTCGTGTCATTCGTGGACCTATTCTTATGGACCTGACCCGACGAGCGTACTGCGACCGCATCCTGCGCGTTGACCTGACCACCGGCAGCATCACCACCACGCCGCTACCGGAGGGCATGATGCCGCTCCTGCTCGGCGGCAAGGGGCTGGGCGCGTGGCTGCTCTACACGGAGCAAGCCCCCGGCACTGACCCGCTCAGGCCGGGCAACCACCTGATCTTCCACAACGGCCCGCTGACCGGCACGACCGCCCCGACCGCCGGGCGCTTCGGCTGCACGACGCGCAGCCCCGCCACCGGCGCGTACCTCGATACGTACTGCGGCGGCTACTGGGGCCAGATGCTCAAGTACGCCGGCTACGACGCCCTCGTCGTGACGGGCGCTGCCGCCGAGCCGGTCATGCTCGTCATAGACGACGACCGCGTCGAACTGCGCCCCGCCGGGCACCTGTGGGGCACGACCGTCACCGAGGCGACCGAGCGGCTGTGGGACGAGTTCGGACGGGAGTGGCAGTCGCTGGTCATCGGGCCGCCGGGCGAGGCGCAGCGCAACATCGCGGGCATCTTCAACGAGACGCGGGCGCTGGCGCGGGGCGGCGTCGGCGCGGTGATGGGCAGCAAGCGGCTCAAGGCCATCGTCACACGCGGCACGCGCAGCGTGCAGGTCTACGACAAGCCCGCCTACGAGCGCGCGCTCCAGTTGGCCTTCCGCGCCGTGCGGATGTCCAGCGATACCACACTGCTCACGCGGGAGGGCACGGCCAACATCGTCGAGCTGATCAACGTGATGGGCGCGCTGCCCACCCGCAACTTCCAGCACGGGCAGTTCGAGGGCGCGGAGGCGATCTCCGGCGCGGCCTTCCGCGAGCATAGCTGGGGCAAGAACTACGCCTGCTTTGGCTGCCCCATCGCCTGCGGCAAGTGGACCAAGCCGCTGGACGACGGCACGGTGATCGAAGGGCCGGAGTATGAGACGATCTTCGCGTTCGGCCCGAACTGCGCCATCGGCGAGCGCGAGGCGGTGATCCGCCTGAACGCGCTGTGCGACGAGTACGGCATGGACACGATCAGCACGGGCAACATCGTCGGCTTTGTGATGGAGCTTTACGAGCGCGGGCTGGTGTCTGCCGCCGATCTGGACGGCATCGCGCCGCGCTTCGGTGATGCAGACGCAGCGCTGGCGCTCGTCGGCAAGATGGGGCGTGTCGAGGGCTGCGGCGAGTGGCTGGCGCAGGGCGTGGCCGCCATCTCCCGCCGCTACCCCGGCTCGGAGGGGTTCGCCATGCACGTCAAGGGGCTGGAGATGCCCGGCTACCACCCCAGCGCAGCGAAGGGCACGGCGCTCGCCTACGCCGTCTCCGAGCGCGGCGCGTGCCACCTGCGCGGCGCACCGCTCGGCGAGTTGTTCAGCGGGCTGGCGGATCCCCTCTCGACGGAGGGCAAGGCACGGCTGTTCCTCGACCATCAGGCCAACAAAGCCGCCTGGGACAGCGCCTGCCTGTGCATCTTCCCCAACTACGGGATGTCGCTCAAGGAGCTGTGGCAGTGCGTCACCGCCGCGACCGGGTTCGACTACCCCGCCGCGCGCGACCTGGAGCGCGTAGGCGAGCGCATCTCGACGCTGGCGCGGCTGTTCAACGTGCGCGAGGGCTTCACCCGCGCCGACGACACGCTGCCCGCCCGCAGCCTGACTCAGCCAGTGGTGGGCGGCCCCGCCGACGGCCACACCGTTCCACTGGAGCCCATGCTCGACGAGTTTTACCGGCTCATGGGGTGGGACGCCAACGGCATCCCCACCGCCGAGCGCCTGCACGCCCTCGGCCTGGGGATGCTGGTGTGAGAAGCGGCATCCGCTGCGCGGATACTTGGGGAGGATAAAGCCGGGCTGCTGTGAACCCGGTTGTAGGGGCGCAGCATACGTGTTGCGTGACTCACGTCATGCAACGCGCGCCCCATCGCTGTCAAGTTCAGCGGGTGGAAAACATTGGCACGGAGTGTTGTGGCCGACCTGCCACCCCCTTCGCCCCTTCGGGGCACTGCCCCCTAACAGGGGGAGGATGGCACAGGTTGCAAGGCAACCACTGTCAGAGGGGGTGTAGAGAAATCGCTGTGCGATTTCTCGCTGGCAGTTGGCTACGCCAACTGCACGCTGGGCCGGGCTGTAACGAGCAGATGGTCATAAATTGACAATCATGGGGCGCAGCATGCGCGTTGCGCGACTCATGTCGCGGCGGAGTCATAACAATATCACCACCACAAAAGGAGCCGCACAACAGCCGATGATCGAACTCACACCCATCTTCATTGTCGTCGCTGCCGCCGTCGCCTTCCTCGTGGGGCTGTCGAAGGGCGGGCTGGGTGGAGCCGCGGGCGCGCTGGCCACGCCGCTGATGGCGCTCGTCATGCCCGCCGAAAAGGTCATCGGCCTGGTGCTGCCCATCCTGATGCTTGCGGACATCTTCGCTGTTGCGCTGCACTGGCGTCACTGGGAGCGCCGCTTCATCCTGCTGCTGCTCCCCGGCGCGGTCGTCGGTGTGACCATCGGCACGTTCTTCATCACCAGCGCGCCAACCGACGTGTTGCGTATGGCCCTCGGCGTGATCGTCCTGCTGTTCGTCGCCTATAAGCTCGTTGAGGATCGCCTGCTTGCCGCCAACAGCTACCAGGGGCGGGACTGGCACGGGCTGGTCGGCGGGACGATCACCGGCTTCTCGTCGTCGCTGGCGCACATCGGCGGGCCGCCCGTCAGCATCTACCTGCTGCTGCAGGAGGTCACGCCCCGTGTGTTCATCGCGACCTCGGCGCTGTTCTTCTTCATCCTGAACTGGATCAAGGTCCCGTACTACTTCTTTGCCGGCCTGTTCGACGTGAACCTGATGTGGCAGGTCGCGTGGCTGGCTCCGCTCGTGCCGCTCGGCGTGTGGGTCGGCAAGTGGGCGGCGACGAAGGTGGACCGCGAGACGTTCGAGAAGATCATCGTCGTGCTGCTGGCGATCACCGGCGTGATGCTCATCCTCGACATCTAGCCCCACACCCGCCGCCCGCGCGCTACAATCCGTGTATGACGCGATTGTGTGACCGGCCCGGAGGTGCTTATGGCTGCAACGTCCAACCCTACCCAACGACCACGCCCGGCGCGGGTGTTCTGCCTGCTCGCGCTCGCCGTGGTAGCGGCGCTGCTGCTGCCGGGCTGCACCGGCCTGCCGGAAGCCGAGGTCGTGCGGACCTCCTACATCGGCCCGCCCCCCGAGGGCGGCGATGCCCGGCTGGGCAAGGGTGCGCTGAACGCGCTCGCCTTCTCGCCCGACGCCTCGACGCTGGCGGCAGGCGGCGAAGTCGGGCTGTACCTCTACGATGTCGCGTCGCTCGATACGCTGTGGAGCCTCCCGACGCCCGCCCCCGTCCTGAGCGCCGCCTTCTCGCCCGACGGGGCGCTGCTCGCCGCCGGGCTGGAGAACGGCACGGCCCTGCTGGTCAACCCGGCCAGCGGCCAGACCACCATCACCCTTGACCTGACAGACGAGCAGAGCGGGGGTGTGGACGCGCTCGCGTGGTCCCCCACCGCCGATGATGGTTCGGTGCGGCTGGCACTCGGCTACGACAACCGGCAGGTTATCGTTGTCGGCTTCGAGCAGGCCGGGGGTTACGAGGTCATCGGCGAGTTGCCGCAGCTTGGCGCGGTCCCCTCGGTAATGTCCTACAGCCCCAACGGCGCGATCCTGGCCACCGGCGATCACAGCGGCCTGATCACGCTGTGGGAGGCGCGCACCGCACAGTCGCTCGGCACGCTGGAAGGTCACAGCGCAACGGTAGCGAGCCTCGACTGGGCGCCAGACGGTACGACGCTGCTCTCCGGCGCGCGCGACGGACGGGTGATCGTCTGGGACACCATCCAGGCGCAGGCGCGGCACGTGCTTGAGGCGGGCGCAAGCCCGATCCTCGCCGTGACGTACACCGCCGATGGCACGACCTTCGGCTCCATCTCCGAGGCGGGCACCATCGCCACCTGGGACGCGTCAAGCGCCAGCCCGTCGCAGACCTTCGAGGGCATCGCCGGGGAGCCAGGTGTTGCGGCCTGGTCGCCGGATGCCACACGGCTGGCCGAGGTCACGCAGGACGGGCAGCTTGCCGTGTGGGACCTTGAGCAGGCGCAGATCGGCAGCGCGCCGGTCGAGCGGCTGGCGGGGCATGCGCCGCAGGGCCAGCGCGCACTGACCGTCGCGTGGTCGCCGGACGGCTCGCGGCTGGCGTCCGGGCTGGGGCGGCGCGTTTTTATCTGGGATACCGAATCCGGCGAGCCGCTCCAGATTCTTGAAGGCCATGAGGGGCTTGTACAGACGCTCGCCTGGTCGCCGGACAGCCGCCGCCTAGCCTCCGGCGGGAGCGATCATGAGGCCATCGTCTGGGACGTGCGCACCGGCAGGGCGCTCCTGACTCTCACCGGGCACACGCACAGCATTGCCGCGCTGGCGTGGTCGCCCGATGGCTCGCGGATCGCCTCCGCAGGCTCCCTAGACGACACCGTCCGCCTGTGGGATGCCCGCAGCGGCGAGCCGCTTAACGAGCTTCGCGGCTACGATCAGGGCGTGTGGAGCGTGGCCTTCTCCCCGGACGGCCAGACGCTTGCCGCCGGGACGAGCGGCGGGAACGTCCTGCTGTGGGAAGCCGACGCCGAGCCCGACGCCGACCCGTTTGACGAGCTTCCCGGCCACATGGACTGGGTGAGCAGCCTCGCCTTCTCTCCCGACGGCGCGTACCTCGCCGCCGGTTCCGGCGATACGTTCGTGCTCGTGTGGGAGCTTGCCACCGGGGAGATGGTCGCGGCGCTCGGCGGGCATCGCGCGCCGGTGCGCAGCCTGGCCTTCAGCCCGAGCAGCACGGTGCTGGCCTCCGCCGGGCTGGATAGAACCGTGCGCCTGTGGCGGATCAGCGCGACGGACGTCGAGGCGGGCCGAGTGCTCGTCGGGCACACCGGCAGCGCGGACAGCGTAAGCTGGGAGCCGGGCGGCACGCGCCTGGCCTCCGGCTCCGACGACGGCACGGTGATCATCTGGGATGTCGGGTCTGAATGACTTTTCCCGTCGAACCCCCTCCGGCGAGGTTCGCTGTGCAAACCTCACCCCCTCCCCCTTGCAAGGGGGAGGGGCAAGCGGAAGCTTGCATGGTGGGGGTTCCAGCGGCCTATGCCACACGTCTCGCCGCTCTAGCCCCGTTATCCCCCTAGCCACCTGCCCCAAAAATCCCTTATCATAGAAACGTGCACAACCCCAACTGGTGCAGCCGCACGGCTGCTGGCTTTAACCGCTCGATCAATCCCACAAGGAGGCAACCTATGCCCAAACCTGTTGTCATCGTCGGCGCCCTCGATACCAAAGGACCGGAATACCAGTTCGTGCGCGACCTGATCCGCGAGCGAGGGCTGGAGACCATCGTCGTGGACTTTGGCGTGGTCGGCGAGCCGTCCTTCACGCCGGACATCAGCAACGACGAGGTCGCCCGCGCGGGCGGCAGCAGCATCGCCGAACTGCGCGAGAAGCAGGATAAGACCTTCGCTATGCGCACAATGGCGAACGGCCTCGCCAAAGTGGTGACCGACCTGTACGAGCAGGGGCGGCTGGGCGGCATCTTTGCGATGGCGGGCAGCGGCGGCACGTCCGTTGCCACCACCGCCATGCGCGAGCTTCCGGTCGGCGTGCCCAAGCTGATGCTTTCGACCGTGGCGGGCGGTGATGTCGCCGCCTACGTCGGCGCGAAGGACATCACCATGATGCCCTCGATTGTGGACGTTGCCGGGCTGAACTCCATCAGCCGCCAGATCTACGCCAACGCCGCCGGGGCCATCGCCGGGATGGTCGAGCAGGAGTACGAGGCCCCCGCCGAGGAGAAGCCGCTCATCACGGCGAGCATGTTCGGCAACACCACCCAGGCTGTCAACCACGCCCGCGAGCTGCTCGAAGCGCAGGGCTACGAGGTGCTCGTCTTCCACTCGACCGGCACCGGGGGCCGCACGATGGAGAGCCTGATCGAAGCAGGCTTCATCACCGCCAGCTTCGACCTCACGACCACCGAACTGGCCGACTACGTGTGCGGCGGTGTGCTCAGCGCCGGGCCGGATCGCCTCAAGGCAGCGGCGCGGGCGGGCATCCCCACCATCATCGTGCCCGGCTGCGTGGATATGGCAAACTTCTGGGGCATCGACACCGTGCCGGAGAAGTACCGCGACCGCAACCTGTACGAGTGGAACCCCAACGTCACGCTGATGCGCACCAACGTCGAGGAGAACCGCCAGATGGGCGAGATGATCGCCGCGGCGGCGAACGAGTCGAAGGGCCCGGTTGCCATCCTGCTGCCGCTGAAGGGCGTCTCGCAGCTTGACAGCCCCGGCGGCCCGTTCTGGGACCCGGAGGCCGATCAGGCGTGCTACGACACGATCAAGAACAACCTGCGCGAGGGCATCCCGGTCTACGAGGTAGACGCCAACATCAACGACCCAGAGTTCTCCAGCAAGTGCGTCGAAGTGCTGCTGGAACTGATGCAGGGGTAGAGCATCGCCCGTATTTTAACCCCTCTCCTGCCCTTCCCACTGGCGGGGGTGGGGGTTTTTGACAGCCTATCATAAACCGTTATTCACTCAACAGGAGGCAAACACAACATGGCACGAGTAGGCATCCCGCGTGATGAGATTCTCCGGCGGCTGCACGCGCAGATCGAGGCCGGCAAGCCCATCGTCGGCTGCGGCGCCGGGACGGGCATCTCCGCCAAGTTCGCCGAGCGCGGCGGCGCGGACATCATCATCATCTACAACTCGGGGCGCTACCGCATGGCCGGGCGGGGGTCGCTGGCCGGGCTGCTGCCCTACGGCGACGCCAACGGTATTGTGGTCGAGATGGCCGCCGAAGTGCTGCCCGTCGTGCAGAACACGCCGGTGCAGGCGGGCGTCTGCGGCACCGACCCCTTCCGCCTGATGCCGGTGTTCCTCAAGCAACTCAAGGAGATGGGCTTCTCCGGCGTGCAGAACTTCCCGACGGTCGGCCTGTTCGACGGCACGTTCCGCGAGAACATCGAGGCCACCGGCATGGGCTTCGACAAAGAGGTCGAGATGATCGCCCTCGCCCACGAGATGGACATGTTCACGACGCCGTACGTCTTTACGCCGGACGAGGCCAAGGCGATGGTCCAGGCGGGCTGCGACCTGCTCGTCGCGCACGTCGGGCTGACGACGGCGGGCAGCATTGGCGCGGGGGTCGCCTTCACGCTGGATGAGGCTATCGACAAGGTGATGGAGATGGCCGAGGCGGCCTGGTCCATCAACCCGAACCAGCTTGTGATCTGCCATGGCGGGCCGTTCGACTGGCCGGAGAACGTCGGCAAGGCGCTTCAGCGCATGCCGGGGATCGTCGGCTTCTTCGGCGCGTCCAGCATCGAGCGCCTGCCAACCGAGAAGGCCATCCAGAGCCAGGTCGAGGACTTCAAGGCGCTGCAGATCGTCAGGGAGCAGTAGACTCGCAAGACCCCCAGACATCTGTAGGGGCGGGTCTATTGATGCGGTCGATGCGGAGCATCGCGCATCACGACCCGCCCCTACCGTCATTTTCGGAAGGCCAACGGTCGTAGGAGCGCAACATGCGCGTTGTGCGACACACGTCGCGCAACACCCGCCCCTACCATGCAGCCCATCCGGGCCGATACGCGTTAATCCACCACCTACCCTGCCCGACCCTCATCGATCTTTTCCAGCAGTTCCAGCAGTTTCACGGTGGTGCTCCAACTGCGGATGGTCATGGACTTGTAGAACGGTGTTGAGGCGATCCGGGAAAGCCGGCTTTTGGTACGCAGTGCGCTGACGCGCTGTGAATAGATCACACCATCCCCCGGCCAGACTTTGTCGACCCCCTCGCGAGGCTTGAAGGCGGACATCGCGCTGTCCGCATCAATATCCATCAGAAAGATGGCATCGCTGTGATACATCTCCGGCTGCTCGCCGAAGCCTTCGGGCTTGTTGTCGATGACGGCCTGCAACTGCTCGCGAGATAGCACCAGAGCTTTGATCAACTCGCTGTCAAGCTGAAAACACTCCGGCAGGGCCGCTTCGATCCGGGCTCTTATTTCATCCGGGCCTTTGTCGGACTGCAAGATCACGTTCCCGCTGGCAATGTATGTTGTGACGTTAGAAAAGCCGTGTTCTTCCAGGCATTTTCTCAAGTCCGCCATGGGTATTTTATTCTTGCCGCCGACATTGATGCCGCGCAGAAGGACTATGTAGGTGTTCATCGTCTCACCGCCAGCGGTTCTGTTATCGCCCCTGCCTTACGTTGCAGCTAGACGCGGCTCAGCCGCTCGTAGTACTCGTCCAGCCAGCGGTTCGACCAGCCCCGCGCCCGCGTCTCCTGCACGATCTGCTCGACCTCCTGCCGGGAGATCTTCGCCTCGTCGCGCAGCACCCGCGCGTTGTTGCGGCTGATCGCCAGCGTGCGCACCGCGAAGAAGAGCGGCCACATGCACGCCAGCCGGATGCGGTGGAACCGCCGGGGGATGCGCTTGATGTACGCCAGCCCCGCCCGCAGATGCCCTTCGGCCTTATCCGCCAGCATATCGACAACCGCCAGCGACTTCTCAAGGTTCTCCGGCTTAAACAGGTCGGGCGGCTTCAGCCCGACGCGCGCGCAGAAGCTCTCCGGCACGAAGATCCAGCCCCGCTGGTAGTCCTTCGCCAGCCCGCGGATCACGTTCACGGTTTGCAGCGCCAGCCCGAACTCCCGCGCCAGCGGCATGAGGTCGTCCATCAGCCCGCGCAGTGGCGCGTAGTGCCACGCGAAAATGCGCGTTAGCATGTGGCCCACGCGCCCCGCCACCTCGAACATGTAATCATCGAGGTCGTCCTCATCCTTCACGACAGGCCCGCGCATCTGCCAGCGGGCCATGCCCCGCGCCGACTCCCTCGCCTCCTCGATGATGTAGGCGTGCAGGTCCTCGGGCAGGCGGCGGATGGCCGCCAGCACTTCGTCGGCGTGCTTCGCAACGGCGGCTTCCGGGTCGCTGTCGTCCACATCCGCCAGGCGCGCGGTCAGTTCGTCCGCGTCAACCTCACCACCGAGAATGCGTTCCCACAGGTGCAGCAGTTCGACCTTACGCTCCGGCGGCATTTCCTCGTTGTCTTCAAGGAAATCCGACACGCGGAAGGCAAGATAGGCAAAGGTGATCGCGTCCCGCAGCATACCGGGCAGGAACTCGATCGAGAGCGCAAATGTGCGGCTAACCAGCCGCAACATCTCGACGTGGTTGAACGTCGCGGACTTTTCAAGCGTCGTCACAGTGGTGCTTCCTCGTTTAACTAGCGATGGATTGTGGTAGTGGGATACTTTCGAGTATATCCCCGCGAGATCGACCGTCAAGAGAGGACAAACCTGTATCGGCACACTGGCAATAACACCGAGCCACGCGCAGGGATGCGGCGACCCGGCGAAGGAGCCGCTCGCGGGGGTTCAGGCGCAGCACTCGTAGTGCAGTTTCACCATACCGTCGTTATAGCGGTGCACGTCGATGACCTTCAGTGTCATGTCCTCGTGCGCGCCCGGCGGGAACAGCGGGATACCCTCGCCCAGCAGCACCGGCACGACAAATACCATGTACTCATCGATCAGCCGGTCGCGGACGAACAGCGCAATGATCTCGCCGCCGCCCATCAGCCAGATGTCCTTGTCAGACCTGCCCTTCAGTTCGTCCACAAGCGCCTTCATGTCGCCGGAATAAGCCCGGACGGGCGCGCCGGGTGGGGCGTCAAGCTCCTGCCGCGTGATCACGACCGTCTCGACGCGCGGCATCGACCAGCCGTCATCGAAGCCCAGCACCTGCCGGTAGGTCTTGCCGCCGACGATCACGCTGCCGACGTTCTTAATGAACTCGGCGTAGCCGTAGTCCTCACCGCCCCCCTCGTACTTGTTCAGCCAGTCGATAGCGCCATCCGCCCGCGCGATGTAACCGTCGAGGCTGGTGGCGATGTACAGGATGACCTTGCCCATTGCCTGCTCCTCCAGTCCGGCGACATTCCATAATGATTTATTCTAGCACAGCAGCACAGACAGCGACGAAGGGGATCAAAAACAGGGTGGGCAACGCAGCCCACCCTGTCGTAGATTAGCATGGATTCTCGCTACAGGTCCGGGTTGGGGAACTTCGAGTTCCAGGGCACGTTCTCCAGGCTGATGTTCAGCTCGACCAGATCGGCAACCACCCAGCCCTGGCGGCCCGTTTTCGTCTGGACCTCCAGCCATGTGTCGTCCCAGTTGACGGCGACCACGGTCAGCTCGTCCCCCTTCACCAGCACGTCGATCGCCGGGTAGTCGTAGCCCGGCCCGGTGCGCAGGTTAAGCTCCTCGGAGCGGACTATCGCATCGGGGATTTCCTCGCCGACCCGCACCGTCTGCTCGCCGGAGACGCCGCTCTGCGAGCCGGTTACGCGCAGCATGTACTCGCCGGGAGGCACCGGGCTGAGGTCCACCAGGTAGGTGAAGTTGCCCTGATCGTCCGCAAGCTGGAGCGTGTCGCGGATGGCGTGCTCCGGGCCGATGAACTCAAACAGCACCGGCTCGCCCGGCTCAAAGCCCGACGCCGTGACGGTCATCTCCTGACCGACGCGCACCTCCTCCGGCTCGATGGACAGCGCCTCAAGCTGCGGGCCAGGCGTTGGCGTCGGCTCCGCCTGCCCCACGGTGAAGGTCATGCGGCGCTCGAAGCCCTGCTCGATCATGCCGAACGCCTCGCTGTACGGCTGGATGAACAGCGTCGCATCGTACTCGCCTGCCGCAAGCCCCTCGCGGTTGATGCTGACCTGCACCTCGGCGGGCGGCGAGTCCGGCCCCAGTTGGAACGCCTCCGGCTGGACCGTCAGGTGCTCACTGTCCACGCTGACGAGGAAACTCCAGGGCGGCGGCGGGTCGGGGTTCTGCGAGCGCCAGTTAATGCGCAGCGTCACCGTCTCCTCTTCGCCCGCCTCAAGCGGTTCGTCGTCAGGGAATACGTCGTAAACCGGGTACGACCAGCGGAAGGCGAGGTCGCCACGCAGGTCGGTTCCCCCCGGCTGCCCGATGCGCCCCGCCAGGTAGCGGTCGATGTTGCGGTTCGACCAGGTCTCGTATGCAGCGTGCTCCAGCGAGGCGACGACCAGCGCCAGTTCGGCGTCGGGCGGCTCGCCCGGCGCGCGCAGCACGCTCACATTGGGGAACGGTGTCGAGTAGACTTCCAGCGCGGCGTTGGTCAGCGCAAGCGGGCGGGCCGGGTTGTACATATAAAGCAGCACAGCCTCGTTCGGCCCCCGGTTGAGCCGGTCGCGGATGGCCGCCTCGTCAAGCGTCGTGTCGAGCTTCGTCAGGTCGCGCAGGTTCAGCGTGCCGATCGCCGACGTGAGGTTATAGCCGGTATCGGAGAGGGGCGGCATGACCAGCCGCCGCACCGTCGCCTCGCCCGTCACAGGCACGGCGACCGGAAGATGGTTCCGTGTCGGGTCTTCTGCGAGCAGCAGGCGCGTATTGCCGACCACCGCGACGCGCACCCGGATACCTTCCAGGCGCTCGCCCGTCAGCCCCGATGTTACCTGGAAGTCGATCACGCCCGCTGAGGTTTCCACCCGCGCGAGCCCGCTCCCATCCGATACACCGGCGGCAATATCCGCGCTGCTCTGCCGCGGGCCAAACGGCAGTGCGATCACCCCGCATGCCGTGAGCCCCAGCGACAGCAATACCACGACAGCGAGATGCGATAGCTTTCGTGTTGAGGACAAATTCTTTAACAGTCGCATCATGCCGGACAGTATATCGCGCCGCTCTGGACCCGACCACTACCCGTTCGGGCGGTTTCCCCGCCCCGCGTGGTGATGGCTTGCCCGGCGGCGGCCTACGCCTGCCTGGTTTGATCGCTTCGCCTTTTTACCCTGTCTGCCAAATGGCTGCCAAAAATGCCACGAGTGATCCTTCGGATCACCTCCTCCCCCTTGCAAGGGGGAGGTTGGGTGGGGGTTCCAGCGGCAGCCGACACACACAGATCCTCACACGGGGAAGGGGCTGGGCGCTGATTAATGCACCTTTGCAAAACTGTCGTATCGCCAGCTTGTAAGCCGGCGGCTTGCATGGAGAGGTCCCAACCAGCACAAATCCCCAGGCGGAACATGCACGGAAGCGTCTTCGTTATACAATAAAGGTGATAATCGCCCTGGCGGTGACATCCGCCGGGATTGCTCTACCACACGCCGCCCGGGCTGGCAGGCATGAGGTCCGGGCTTGAGAGGAGGAGGACGCCCCGTGAAACGCAATCTGTCTATCGCGGCGCTGATTGGCCTCGCGCTGCTTGTAGCGGTCGGATGCACCGCCGGGCCGGGCGCAGTCGAGACGCCCGCCGCGGATACCCCCGTCGTCACCGTGGAGCCTCAGGAAGCGGCGACCGACACATCCGCGCCGGCGGTCACCGAGGAGCAGGCCACAGTCACGACCGAGCCAACCGCCGAGCCTGAGGCCACCGATGCGCCTGCCGACGAGGGCGATACCGCACGGCTTTACCTCATCGCGCTGGAAGCGGGCGGCGAGGAGGGCGAGAGCATCGGCTGCGGGGATGCCCTCGTGCCCGTCGAGGTCGAACTGGATCCATCCCTCCCACCGCTTGAGGCGGCGCTGAGCGCGCTACTCGCCATCGATGAGGAGTTCTACGGGCAGTCGGGGCTGTACAACGCCCTGTACCAGTCCGATCTGACCGTGGCAGGCATTCAGATGGAACCGGACCGCACCATCATTGCGCTTGAGGGCGATCTGGTGCTGGGCGGCACCTGCGACTCGCCGCGCATCCGCGCCCAGCTTGAGCAGACCGCGCTCCAGTTTGACGACGTGCCGGGCGTCGAATTCCTGATCAACGGCGAGCCGCTCAATGCGGTGATCGCGGGCGATCCGGTGCAGGCGCCCACCCCCGGCGGACCGGGCACGGTCGAAGAGGTGTTCATGTACATGGTGCTGCGTGACGACGCGGGCAGGCTGGGCCGCCTCTTCGGCTGCAACGACAGCCTGATGCCCGTCCTGCTCCACCTGGACCCGACGCTCGAGCCTCTGACCGACGCCATGCAGCAGCTAGCAGGCGTCCAGAGCGAGTTCTACGGGCGGACGCAGCTTTACAACTCGCTGTACCAGTCCGAACTGCGGCTGCGCAGCGCGGAGGTGAGCGGCGACGGCGTGGCCCGCATCGCGTTCGAGGGGCACGTGGAGATCGCGGGCGAGTGCGACCTGCCCCGCTTCCGCACGCAGCTTGAGCAGACCGTGCTCCAGTTCGACGACGTGAGCGAGGTGGAAATCACCATTAACGGCGAGCCGCTGGAGACGATCACCGGCGGCGCGCAGGGGGGGCTTGCGCCGCAGGCGCAGGCGGTCGGCAGCGTAGTGCAGGTCTATCTGGTAGCGCCGGAGACCGAAGGCGGCTTCGGCTGCGGCGATAGCCTCGTCGCCATCGAGCAGCCCGCCGCAACGCCTGGAGCACCGCTCCGGTCCGCTCTGGAATCGCTCTTTACGCTTGACCCGTCGCTCTACGAGCCGCTGGGGCTGTACAACGTTTTCGCACAGTCCAACCTGATGATTCAGCAGGTGAGCATTGAGGGCGGCACGGCGACAATCGCGCTCCGTGGCGACCTGCTGCTCGGCGGCGTATGCGATAACCCGCGCGTCCTCGCGCAGATCGAAGCGACCGCCACCCAGTTCGATACGGTCGATGCGGTCGTGGTGACGCTCAACGGCCAGCCCATCGAGGACGTGCTCTCGCTGCGGTAGGGTGCACACCCTTGCCGCTCGCAATGGCTGATCACGGTCTGACTATCTACTCGTAGGGGCGGGTGTGATGCGCGATGCTCCGCATCGACTGCATCATTAGACCCGCCCCTACACACGTCGGTGACACACACCAGCCGCGACGTTCAGTCGCGGCGTTGTTTGTGCTCCCACCCCACTCAAGCTGAAACCCCGCCACAATACGATACAATCTAGAGGTAATCTGCTGTCACCGGCAGCGAAGGAGCATTGATGAGTAACGAGTCACCACGCAACTGGCATTTTGAAGAAGAAGACTTTGCAGAGCGGCGACCTGCCCCATTCCCAACACCTCGCCCGGATTATGATGGCGACCTGCGCCGGGCAGTTGCCGCCGTGATGAACATCGAAGACATCACCCCGCCGACGCGGGAGCAGCCACTTCGCTTCCGCGGGCGCCTCATGGTGCCCGCCGATCAGGCCTTCGATACCCTGCGCCCGCAGTTCGAGGCGGCGGGGTACACGCCGCAGCTCCGCCGCGAGGATGGCCTCGAAGTGATTCGTGCCCTCCCCGGCGTGTACCGGGGCCGCGAGCGCTCGCTCCCCTGGCTGAACATCGGCCTGCTCATCGCCACCATCCTGAGCGTGTTCTACATCGGCGTGCAGCAGGAGCTTTACGTCTCGGTGATCGATGTGATCGCGGTGCAGGTGTTCGGTGTCCCGGCGACGGGCCTCGCCGCCGAACTCATGCCCACCCCCGCCGAACTGCGGGAGGCGCTGCAGACCGGCGCGCTGTACACGCTGGCGCTGCTCGGCATCCTCGGCGCGCACGAGATGGGCCACTACATCATGGCTCGCCGTCACAACGTGGACGTGACGCTGCCGTTCTTCATCCCCCTGCCGATCAACATCCTCGGCACGATGGGCGCGGTGATCGCCATGCGCGAGCCTGCCCCCAACCGCCGGATCCAGTTCGATATCGGCATCGCCGGGCCGCTCGCCGGGCTGATCGTCGCCGTGCCGGTGATGCTCATCGGCCTGTCGCTCTCGGAGGTCGGCACGCGGGAGATGTTCCTTGAGCAGGTACCGGAGCCTATCCGCGACAACACCATCTTCTTTCAGGAGGGCCAATCGCTCGCCTACATGGCGCTGAAGTACCTCGTGTTCGGGCAGGTGCTCCCCAGCGGCGACCTTGACGTATGGGTTCACCCGGTCGCCTTTGCCGCCTGGGCGGGCTTCCTCGTCACGATGCTGAACCTGATCCCGGTCGGCCAGTTGGACGGCGGTCACGTGGTGTACGGCCTGTTCGGGCACCGGGCGCAGATGCTGCGCTGGCCCATCATCGGCGTGCTTGCGGTGCTGGCGCTCGCCGGGGCGCTGAACGACGCCGGTATAGCCAACCTGCCCTTCGGCTGGAGCGGCTGGTGGCTGTGGATTCTGCTCATCCTCTTCCTCGCGCGGCGGCACGCGCCGGTCCTCGATGAGATCACCGAGCTGGACGCCCCGCGCAAGGCGCTCGGCGTGGCGATGCTGGTTATCTTTGTGCTGATCTTCACTCCGCAGCCCATCGTCATCGACCCCGGCCCGACGGCAGCGCTTCTGCAGACGCTGGTGTGAGGGCGGCGGAAGTTTTTGCCCTGCCCGGCAGTCATACGGTAAAAACTACGCCATAACGTTCGGTTATTAATGAGCGGATGGGGTTATCACGGTGGAAGTTAGACAAAACGATCAATTTGCCGCGCAGCTCTCGATGCTCGAGATCAAGCGCGACCGCACGATGGCCGATCTGGACGCAGTGCAGGCCGCCAGCCAGTCCGTCGCCAGGTCGATGGAGAGCTACCAGGCCAAACACAACGCGCTGAACGAGCAGTATCTCTCCAGGCTGGACTCCGACAACCTGTCGGAGGAAGAGCGCCTCGCCCTTTACCGCGAATGGAACGAGGCGTTCCAGCGGAGCGTTGACGAGTACAACCAGCTTGCCGCCGAGCGCGAGCGCCTGCATATGCAGGAGATCATTCTGGTGCGGATGCTCGCCGAGCTGGACCACCAGATCAATGTGCTGAAGGCCAATTTCGCCTAGGCGGGGGGTGACCTGCTCTCGTAACTTCCCGCTCTGGCAACCTCCCGCCCTCCCATCTCTCACCCCTCAACTGGTCGGAAAACGGATCACCGCACAGACGCTGCCAGGATCGCCCGGCCCTGGCAGTGATGCGTGGTGCGGTCACGAATGATACAGACGGTTCGATCTGAGTATCATTCGTGGCCTTTTTGATCCGTTGTTGATAGTCATAGACCCCAATTTGGAGTATGCTACTCAGGATTGCCCGCCAGCGGCGCAACTCTGGGCCGCTGGCCGCGTAAAGATGGATGAGAACTGCACGGCAATCACGTTCGGAAGTGTTAGTTGGTTAGTTGGAGAAAAAGCACGCGGATGAACTTATCGATACAGGCCAAAAAGCGACTCACCGTCGGCGCCATCATCCTTGTTTTAGGGTTATCTGCTGCCCTGATGGTCGTCGTATCCCGTCACATCGACACCGTGGAGCACCTGATCAGCAGCCTGGGCATCGCCGGGCCGATGCTGAGCATTGCGCTGTATGGCCTGCTGGGAGCCTCGCCGGTGCCGTCCGAGCCGCTGACGTTGGTCAACGGAGCGGTATTCGGCCCGCTGATGGGCACGCTCATCGCTGGGACGGGCAACACGCTGGCCGCCGTGGTGGAGTACTTCATCGGTGCGGGCATCGACAACGCCGCCGACTTCGCCAAAAAGCGGGACGATCTGCCCTTTGGGCTTGGTAAGCTCCCGGTGGACTCGGTGTGGTTCCTGATAGGCGCCCGGCTGATCCCCGGCTACGGTGCGAAGGTCGTCAGCGTGGTCGGCGGGATGTACCGCGTGCCGCTGTGGCGCTACCTGTGGACGACCGCCATCCCGACCTTCATCGGTGCGGCGCTGTTCGCCTACGGCGGTTTCAGCCTGCTTAAGCTGTTCTAGCGGGCGCTGCCCGGCTGTCTCGCAGCCCCGCTAAACAGTGACCGCCGGGTTATCAGCCCGGCGGTCTTTTTATCCATCAACTGCCTGGCGGCGCTTGGCCTCAGCCCTCCCCGCCGAAGCCCATCGCGCGGGCGTGCTCCAGCAGGATATCTTCCGGCACCTGCCTGAAGAAAAGGTCCAGCCCGAAGGTGAGCAGGACGAGGTCATCCACCACGCCGAAAATGCCCGTCACGAGGGCCGGGATGATATCGAGGGGCGAAACCATGTACAGCACAATGCCCACCGGGATGGCCTTTGCCCACAGGCTGACGCGCGGATCCCGCATCAGTCTGAGCGCGAGGCGCACCCGCCGCACCATGTTCTGCACGAAGTTGAACCGCTCGGTGAGAGGGTTCCGCAGCCTGAACTGGTCCAGAATCTGGCGATCCTCCCGGCTGATCGGAAGTTCCGTCATTAAGCCCTCCGCTCATTGCCTGTCGAGTCAGGTATGCTTGTGTGGATTATATCCGTTCTCGCAGACCCCTGTCACGGGCCACGCCTAGCGCCCCTCCCGGATGCGCCGCAGTTCCCGGTCCGCTTCCAGCACGTCGAGCTGGAGATGGCTGGCGGGCGTCTTGAGGTTGTGCCCGCGGATGCGCTGGTTGATCGCCTCCACCGCCTCACGGAAGCGGTCCTCCGCCTTGCGCCACTGCGCCGCAACCACGTCGAAGCGCTCGCCGCGCTGCAGGGCCGCCTCACGCCAGGCCCACGAGCGGGCCGCCGCCCGCCGCGCCTCGTCAATCTTCGCCATGATCTCCTTGCGGTCCTCGATCCACTCCGGCGCAAACCCGTGCTTCTTCAGCAGGTGGTTGGCCGCCCACATATCGCCATCAGACTCCCCGCTCAGGTTGAGCGGCTTGCCCTTGCCCGGCAGGTTGTCGAACTTGCCCTCTTCCATCGCCTCGCGGATGATACGCTCGATCGCGCTTTCGTAGTCGTTCACGTGCGGTTCCTTTGTGCAGATCGTCCCAAACGACAACCTGATTGTAGCGTATCCCGGTGAGGCCGTGGAATGTATTCCCTTCTTTCCGTCTCCTTTCGGTAGCTGTAATTTAACCCCACCCCCGTGCAGTTGGCTTCGCCAACTGCGTGTCGGCAATTCACTGCGGTACGTTCCTCCCCAGCGATAGCCGCGACTAAACGTCGCGGCACTCTATCCACCGCCCAAAAACTGCTTCACGAGAGCTAATCTCACCAATCTCTAATGGTAATCACGCCGCCGATGCGGTTAGCTTTAACTATCCGCATACGACATACGACGACATCAACTCGAACAGGAGAACCAATGGAAGACATCTACAGACCAGTAAAGGTTGTGGGCATAGCAGGCAGCCTGCGCAAAGGCTCATACAACCGTGCCCTCCTCGACGCCGCCGTCGAACTTGCGCCCGACAACATGGAGATCGAGGTTTTAGACATTGCCCCGGTGCCGATGTACAATGCCGATCTTGACAACGACGATGATCGCCCCGAGGCCGTCAGGCGGCTGAAGCAGGCGGTCGGCGAGGCGGAGGCGATACTGTTCGTCACACCAGAGTACAACTGGAGCATCCCCGGCGTGCTGAAAAACGCGATTGACTGGGCTTCCCGCCCGGTGGGCCGCTCCCCCATGACGGGCAAGACGGCGGCCATTATGGGCGCTACGCAGGGGATGTGGGGCACGATCCGGGCACAGGACCATCTCCGCGATATCCTGGCCTCGATGCGTGTGGCGGTCGTGACCCATCCGCAGGTGCTGGTTCACGGCGCGGCGGACAAGTTCGACAGGCACATGAACCTGATCGACGAGGATGCGCGCAGCTTCGTCCGGCAGCTTCTGGAGAATCTGAGAGACGAGGCGATGCGCCGCCGCATATCGCTTGAGGGGCTGTTCAGCAGTTAAAGCGGAGCAGGTTGGCTCCGCAGGTCAACGGTAAAATACAATCGTGATCTGTGTGACATGTGTGGGGGGGCCCACGCCTGAAAGTGCCACACCCACAAACTGAAAAGACCCCGGGGGGCGACATCCTTGCGGATGCTGGGGTCCTTTCAGCGAATGAGGGCTGATTTCAGCGGCGATGTACTCGCGGGGAGTCTGGTCACATCAGCCGCCGTTATTTAGTTTAGAGGATGGGGCACGTAGGCCATACCCCACTTGTGTTAACATCATAGTACAATTTGCCGCGAACCGTCAAGACCCTGCAACTATTTTTTAGGAACCTTTCATACATCTCATGCATCCTTCACCAACAGCGGAGACGCCATGCGCATCATCAACTTGTCAACCGGCTGGAGGATACACGCCGCTCCCGGCGAGCACCCAACGGCTGAACTCGCCGCCGCCGAGCTTTACCACCTGCTGAGCCGCATTACCGGCGAGAACACAGCGGAAAGCGAGGGTGGCGTTGATTTCATCCTGTCGCACGGCGACGGGACGGGTGACAGCTTCCGCTGGCAGGCTGCACCGGACCGGGTCGAGCTTCACGGCGAGAGCCCGCGCGCGCTGCTCTACGCGGTCTACAACTTCCTCGAGGCGCTGGGCTGTCGCTGGCCTGCGCCCGGCCCGGCGGGAGAGCGCATTCCGCAGGGTGTCGAGTTTGAGCTGCCTGACGAGCCAGTGGAGGACGCCCCCACCCTGCCGGGCCGCTGCCTGATCATCGCGCATCACGCCTTCATGGAGGACGCCGATCACTGGATCATCTGGGCGGCCCGCAACCGCCTGAACGGCGTGTTCTTCCACACCATCGAGGATCCGCTGCCGCTGGGCGCGGCCCCTGCCGCCCAGTACGAGCGCCTGCGCGACACGATCATCCCCCTCGCCCGCGAGCGCGGCATGACCATCGAGCTGGGCGGGCATCTGCTCGCTGACCTGCTGCCCCGCGATCTGTTCGCGCAGATGCCCGGCGCGTTCCGCTATCACAACAACCAGCGCACCCCCGACCATAACCTGTGCCCCAGCGACCCCGCCGGGCTGAACACGGTGCGACGCAACGCCCAGGCCTTCTTCCGCGCCTTCCCGGAGGCAGATGTTTACCACATCTGGCCCGATGACATCCCGCAGGGCGGCTGGTGCTCGTGCGCGCAGTGCAGCGCCTACACGCCCTCCGAGCAGGCCCTGCTGGCGATCAACGCCGTCGCCGAGGGGCTGGAGTACGTCCACCCCGGCGCACAGATCAGCTTCCTGGCATACTACGACACCGAGCGCGTGCCGCGCCGCGTCAAGCCGCGCCATAACGTCAGCCTGCTGTGGGCGCCGCGTATGCGCTGCTATGCGCATCCGATAGACGACCCGTCCTGCGCGGTGAACGTGCCGCACTACACCCGCACCTTCGAGGCGCAGGTGGCCCACTTCGCCGAGGCGAACACCGCCCCGCCGCGTGTGTTTGAGTACTATCTCGACGGCGTGCTGTTCAAGTCCGTGCTGCCGCCGCTGCCCGGCATCATCCAGCGCGACCTGCGCTACTACCACGCGGCGGGCGCGCACACAGTGCAGGCGCTCCTGACCGGCGACCATCCCTGGGTTGCGCCACAGGTCAACGCGTGGCTGTTTGCGCGGCTCGCCTGGAACCCCGATCAGGACGTGGATGCGCTGCTGGCAGAGTTCGGCGCGTCTGTGTTTGGCCTGCCCGCCGCCGAGGACGAGCAGGAGAGCGCGCTCATCGACCTTGCCATGTACTACCGCAGCCTCGAGGCAGCCTACGCCCTCGCGCTCCAGATCACGCCGGAGGAGATCAACCTCCAGCTCAGCGACGACCCGCTCGCCGTGCTGCGCGACCCGCCCGCCGACATGGGCGACCCGTACTTTGCACCGCCCGCTGCGCTGCACGAGAAGGCCCTGCGTGAAGCTGTCATTCCCGACCTGCTGGAGCAGGCCGCCGCCCACCTCACGCAGATCGCGCGGTGGGCCGACCCGGAGATGCTCTGGCGTGAACAGGTCGCCTTTGATCTGCACGACGCCTGGCTTCGCTTCGACCTGGCCCGCGTGCGCCTGTACGATGCGATCGCCAACAACACTGGCAACGCACGCGCCTGCTACCGCGAGGCACGGGAGCAGCTTGAGCGGGTGTATCGCTGGGGAGACGCCGTCATCGAGGACCCGCGCTACCGCGCCAACTTCCGCTTTATGCACGCGCTCTTCTGGCAGCTCCGGCTGGATAAGCTCTATGCTGAGCACATCGCCCGTGGGCCGGGCGGGCGGCTGGCGCAGGGGCGCGGAGCCGTACAGGTCGGCCTGCTGCTCCGCCGATTGACGGGCATCTACGACGGGGGACGCTGACGCCTGTCTTAGCCCATCTATCCGGCTGCCGCCTCCACCTCTTACCCGATACGCAGCCCTGCGGGCCGCCTGCTATAATCAAAATAAGCCCGCACAAACAGGCACGATAGAGGTTGGAGGTGGTAGCCATGTTGAAGACGATCCTCGTCGCGCTGTTGGTCTATCTGGCAATCGCGGGCGCTCGGCTGGGTTTTATGGCTGGCCCCATTGATTATGCGTTTGCCGATTCAACGGGACGGAAGCCCCGGCACATGACCTACTTTGCGATCGGCGTGCTCAGCCTGATCGCCCTGATCATCATCCCGCGGCTTATTTCGCTGCCAACACCATAACGCAGCTATCCAGGAGCACCGCCCCCTGCCACGCGCGACGGCAGGGGGCTTTTTGATCCGCTCCGGCCTGCGCCCAGACCATGCTAGAATAGGGCATTGACTGGCACCCGCTCACCCGAGAGGAGGAAGCATGCTGTTTGACGAGCTGAACTGGATGGACGTCGAGCACTACCTGACGCACCACGACAACCGGGTCATCGTGATCACCGGGGCGTGCGAGCAGCACGCCTACCTCAGCCTGCTCAGCGACGTGCGCGCGCCGCTTGCCATCGCGCAGGCGGCGGTCGGCTTTGAGTCCGTGCTGATCGCGCCGCCCCTGCCTTACGGCATCTCGCCCTACTTCACCGCCTACCCCGGCACGATCAGCCTCAGCCCGGAGACCTTCAGCGCCGTCGTGCGTGAGGTGCTGACAGGGCTTATCGGGCAGGGGTTCAAAGGCGTGCTGGTCAGCAACGGTCACGGCGGCAACACCGACACCCTGCGAAACCTGCTCGTCGAGCTGGGCGGCCAGCACCCGGACGTCACCTTCGACCTGTTCGAGTGGTGGAAGGACGAGCGCGTGGTGAACGTCGCCGCTGCCGCCGGGCTGCCGCCCAACCACGCCAACTGGCTGGAGGCCCTGCCCACCAACCGCGTCGGGGACCTGCCCGACGGCGAGAAGGAGCCGCCCACGCTGTCACGCGTCGCGCCGCCGCAGGCTGTCCGCGAGGCGCTGGGCGATGGCTCGTATGGCGGGCCGTACCACGCCCCCGACGCAGTCATGGATCGGGTCTTTGAGGCGGCGGTCACCTCAATGGTGGAGCGGCTCCGTGCGCTGGGCGGGCAGCGAGGCGCTGCCTCATAGGTCGTTTTTATCATTCTTTCGCGCTACGCCAAATTACCAGTTGACGCAGCCGCCGATGAGGCGTATGCTAGAAACAAGGGAGCCCCGTTCCTTCTTTTAATCGCGTCTATCTACCCACAACCTCTGTTCCCTACTCCCTAGCCAAGGCAGGAGCATCGCGTGCCAGCACAAGGCTGCCCATCAGCAGCCGTATTTGGCACACCCGGCGGCGGTTTCTCCCTCGACTGCCGCCCGCGGGAGCGCAACATATCGTGCTGGCATCGCTCGGAATTATCGTGCCCATCTTTATGGCTCACTGCCGTTCGGGGCACGGACATTGTAAGAAGGCTTTGTAACGTGCGCAGAGGGAGAGGGTAGGATGTGTCAGGAAGCACGTTGGCTCCTATCCCCGGATCCCCGGAGAAAGGAGCGCGAGGCAGCATTTCGCCAGTATGACGAGATGGTCTGTGCCGTGCTCTCGGAGCTAAAGTCGGCCATGTTCCCCCAGACCTACCAGGTCGACAAGCACAGGTCAGGCGACTGGTATCTCTCGCCCCCCGATCACGTCATGGGCATCTCGCCTATCTCGGTGAAGCTGCGTTTTGATAGCTCGAACCGGCCCATTGGCTTCCGCGTGACAAATTATGTGGATTGGATGCCGGTCGAGGAATGCGATCTCTCGGCGCAGAGCTTGCAGCAGGCCATCAGGCGGCTGTTTCCGCGCTTCGGGAGAGTTTAAATTGAGCGGGTTTCGCCGCGGTGTGATGAGCGCGCCAGCTTTGCTCGCAAGCGGCGCAGCAGCGAACCCGTCACCACATAAAGACCGGGGCTTTGTGCGAGTGGCAAAGCCCCGGTCGTGTTTCAAGGTGCCCCCGGATGTCAGTCGTAGGCCGGGCTTGGCTCCATCTCGGTTACCTCTGTATGCTCGTCAGATAATACATTGACCAGCACCGCGCCGATCACGCCGGCCAGCAGCGAGGCCAAGAAGATCCCTGCCTTCGCCCCGGCAAGCTCCAGCCCGGTGAACTCGGTTGAGGCGATGAACAGGGACATCGTGAACCCGATACCGCCCAGCCAGCTCACCGCATAAAGCTGCTTCCAGCTCACGCCGTCCGGCAGGTCGCCCAGCCCCAGCTTCACGGCGATCCACGACAGGAGCGTGATGCCGGTCGATTTGCCCAGCACAAGCCCCAGTATGATGCCAATGCTAATCGGGTGAGTCACCGTCCCAAGCAGATCACCGCGCAGGTCTACCCCCGCATTGGCGAGGGCAAAGATGGGGATGATGGCGTACGTCGTCCACGGGTGCAGCGAGCGCTCCAAACGCTGGAGCGGGCTTTCAAGCTGGCTGGAGATCCTGTTCACGGTTTGCAGCGCCGCCTGCCGGACCCCGCCGTGCGCGCCCAACTCGATCCGCTGGTAGGGCTCGTCAAACTCACGCAGGATCATGTTCAACTGCGCGACGAATGCGCTCGCGTTCACCGTCCGGCGCGCGGGAATGGTCATCGCCGCGAGTACACCCGCGATGGTCGGATGGACGCCCGAGATCAGGAATGAATACCACAGGCCCAGACCAAGCAGGGCATAGGGGATCGGTTTGTAGACGCGCCAGACACTCAGGACGACCATGACGGCGAAGATCGCCAGGCCCACGAGTAGAGGCATCAACTGGATCCCGTCGGAGTAGAACAACGCAATCACCAGAACCGCGCCCAGGTCGTCGGCAATCGCCAGCGCGGTAAAGAATATCTTGATCGACAGCGGGACGCGGCTGCCGAGCAGCGCCATCACACCCAGCATAAAGGCGATGTCCGTCGCCATCGGCACGCCCCACCCCGACGCACCGGGACCACCGGCGTTGATCAGCGTGTACAGTAGCGCCGGTACGAGCATACCGCCCACGCCCGCCATAAGCGGTAAGATGGCTTTGCGTGGCTTCGATAATTCGCCCACCAGCACCTCACGTTTGATCTCCAGCCCGACGACGAAGAAGAAGATCGCCATCAGGCCGTCGTTGACCCAGTGTACCAGGTCGTGTTCGAGGTGGAAGTTGCCGATGCTAATGGCGAGCTTTGTGGCCCACAGGTTGAAGTACAGGTCGCTCCAGGGGGAGTTTGCCCAGATCAGCGCAATGAGCGCGGCGATCATCAGCACAATGCCGCCGCTCGTCTCAAGCTGCATAAAGTCCGAGAAGATGCGCCGCACCCGCGCACCAAGCGGGTTCTCAATCGCCGCCTGCAGCGAGTCGACATCCCACGGGCCCCGGTAGCGCTTGCCGTTGATGAAGAAGGATGGCGTGCCGGTCACACCGCTCTTCAGGCCGCTCTCAAAATCCTCGCGCACCCGCTCGGTGTAGACGCCCTCGTCAAGCTCGCGCTCAAAGCGCTCGACATCCAGCCCGATCTCTCTGGCATATTGCACGAGGTTCGCGCGGCTGAGCTTGAGCGGCCCCGCCTGAAAGAGCCGGTCGTGCATCTCCCAGAACTTACCCTGAGCGCCCGCCGCCTCCGCCGCTTCTGCGGCTAACTGGGCATGGGGATGACGGTCAGTGAGTGGGAAGTGGCGAAATACGTAGCGGTAATGCTCGCCCAGCCGCTCTTCCAGTTCTGAAAGAATACCCTTTACCGCGCCGCAATGGGGGCATTGAAAATCACCGTACTCTACCAGTATGACAGGGGCGTCCTCCGGGCCCCGTATATGATCCCGCGCAAGATCAACAGGCGGTATCAGGCTTGGTGCAGTTGAATTAGCCGCCATACACTTTCCTCATTTAAGCTAGACGCCGCCACCAGGCGGCAAATGGACATTCCGAATGGTAATCGGGTGGCAGGTGCTGTTTGGTTAGGAGCATGCCTGGGAAGTTTACGAAGATTTTAGCAGAAACATGCAGCCAAAACACCGTTGAACAAACGGTTTTATATAGAATTCTAATGTTAGCGCTCCGCCGGAATTAAAAACCGGCCCCGACTGCGAGGTTCACCCGCAGCGAGGCCGGTCTGACAGCAAGGCCATCGCCCCGCCTACCCGCTCTCCTCCGCCGCCCACGACAGCGCGTTCGCCGCAAAATCCATCCAGGCGTTCGAGTGCTTGTAGCGCACCAGCACCCACTCGCTCTCCGGCGCATCGTGCAGAGCCGGGTCCACGTCGAAGAGCTTTGACGAGTCAAGCCGCCAGGCGCGGTGATGGACCTCGTCGCGCAGGCGGAAGGCCATGTCCTGGTCCACCAGTGCCAGGAAGGCGACGTTACCCGCCGTTGCCAGCCCACGCCGCCCGCCGACGGTCGTCTCCCGTATCGTGGGGTCGGCCCCGGCCAGCTTCTCCTTGATCGCCTCGAACAGCGCCTCCGGCGGCAGGTCTGCTGCGCCCGGCGATCCCGGCTGCGCAACGACATCCTGCCCGAGCTCGCCCTCCTGCTCGGAGATCGGCTCGTCGGCGTCCGTCTGCTTCGGTGGCTTGCGGGCGTCGGTTGCCATGATGTCGTCAGGGTCCATATTCCCCGATGAGTGGATGGTCATTCCAGTTCCTCCTCCGTTACATCCTGTGCTATCTGGACTTTACTCCCCTTCTCCTGCGATTGTGGCAGGCCGCCCGGCGTGATGTCAGGCGCTACACCGGCTGGCGGAAGCGCCGGTAGCCGAACAGCAGCACCAGCGCAAACGCGAGCACGGCCAGCACCGCCAGCGCGATCCACTCGAACTGGCCCGGCAGGTCGCCGCCCAGCATGATGTCCTGAAAGCCGACCATCGCGTGTGTCATCGGCGCGATGAAACCCACGTAGCGCACCGGGACGGTGAAGTTATCCAGCGGCAGGATGAAGCCGCTGAAGAAGATCGACAGCAGCAGCATCAGCATCGCAAGCTGCACCGCCTGCGTATCCGAGTTGGAGATCGTCGAGATCACAAACCCGACGCCGATCGACGCGACCAGGAACAGCGCCGTAAGCCCGGCGAACACCCAGGGGTTGCCCAGGAAGGGCACTTGCAGCGGCACGACCATCAGCCCCACGAGCGCCGCCGTGATCAGCCCGACGTACAGCAGGTACGCCAGGTACTTGCCGAGGATGACCTGCAGCATCGACACCGGGGCCACGCTGAAGAACTCGAACGCGCCCCGGTAGCGCTCGCGCACGAGCGACAGCGCGCCGAGCGTCACCGCGATATGCTGCAGGATCAGCACCGCCACCCCCGGCGCAAAGAACTGCATCAGGTCAAGCGCCTCGCCCTGGAGGTTCTCGTTTTGCTGCTCCAGCGGGGCAACGAACACGTTGGCGGGCATCGCGCTCACTTGCGTGATGTCCTCGTCAAGCTCGTCGATGCGCTGTCGCAGCTCCGCGATCTGTTGCTCGCGCCCCTCGACCTCGCCCTCGCCAATCGCCTGCTCCAGGTCTGCCAGGTCTTCGCTCAACTGCATCAGATCCTGGCTCATCCCCGGCTCAAGCTCGTCGTCGGTCATGGCGACGGCAGCCAGTGCGGGGCTTGCCGCGAGGATCGCCAGCGTGCGGCTCATCTCGCCGATGTCCCGCCCGACATCCTCGTCCTCCTCGCCCGCAAGCGGGTTCTGCTCCAGCGCATCGAGCGCCGCCCGCGCTTCGTCAAGCTGCTGGCTGACGCTATCCGCGTTCTGCTGAAGCTGCTGCACCGACTCCACAGCGAACACCTGGTTGATCGCGTCGATCTGCGTATAGGCGGAGTACTGGAGGTACTGCTCCTGCTGCGGGTTGATCTCGTTGTAGATGAAGGTGAACGGCGCGCGCTGGCCGGAGCTTAACAGTTCCTGGTAATTCCCCGGCAGCACCTCGACGACGTCAAGCTGCTCGTTCTCCAGAAGCTGCATCGCCGTGTCGAGGTCTGACCCGGCATACACCAGATCGAAGTTCAGTTCCAGCACCTCGCGCACGCGCTGCACACGCGCATCGTCGGATAGTTCGTCCGGCACGACCAGCCCGACGCGCAATGGCGGGGGCGTGCCGCGATAGCCGAGGCCGAACAGCAGCAGGATCAGGAAAGGCCCGACGAGCAAGCTAAGCAGCAGCCGGGGCTGCCGCCGGATTTCGTTCAGTTCCTTCCCGAAGAAGGCCAGCAAACGGATGATCAGTTTCATCAGGTCATTACCTCGGCAAGGTCGCGCTCATCTTCCTGCTGCATCAGGATGCGGAAGATATCGTCAAAGGGCGGCTCGTACTTCTCCGCCTGCTGGATATCGATGTCGGAGCCCCGCGCAAACAGGCTGATGATGTCCGGCAGCATCTCGCCGGAGTTCTCTACATACACGTGAATGCGCCCCGGCTGGCTCCCGATGCGATGCGTGCGCAGCACACCCGGCTCCCGCTCCAGCAGCCGGACCGTCTCCAGCGTGCGCTCCGGCGCGACGGTCAGCGCGATAACCTCGCCGCCAAGCGCACGGCGACGCAGCCCCTCCGGCGTGTCGACCGTCATCAGCCGGCCCGCGCGCATCACCGCGACGAGGTCGCAGTAGGCCGCCTCGTTGACGTATTGCGTGGTGATGAATAACGTGTTGCCCTGCGCCCGGTACTCCTGCAGATAATCCCACACGCGGCTGCGCAGCTCCGGGTCGATACCGGCTGTCGGCTCGTCGGCGAACAGCAGCCGGGGCCTGTTGAGTAGCGCCGCTGCAAGCTGCAAGCGCCGTTGCATCCCGCCGGAGAGCTTCGATGCGAGGCGCTTTTCCGCCGGCTTCAACTCGACCAGTTCCAGCATTTCATCGATTCGCTTGCCGCGCTGGAACCAGCTAATGCCGTACAGCGACGCGACAAAGTTGAGGTTCTCGCGGACGGTCAGCTCCGGGTACAGGATGAACTGCTGCGGCATATAACCGACCCGCTCGCGCGTCCGGTTGTGGAAGCGCGCCGGTTCCTCGCCCAGCACCTGGATCTCGCCTTCGTCGGGATGGTACACGCCGAGCATCAGGCGGACGGTCGTCGTCTTGCCGCTGCCGCTCGGACCAACCAGCCCAAAGACCGCCCCATCCGGCACGTACAGCGACAGGTCGAACACGCCCACCCCCGGCTGGAACTCCAGCCTCACGTCGTGCATATCGACGATACGCTCCGACGAGGCGGAATGTGTGGGCGTCTCCCTTATAGTGTCTTCAGCAATGGTCATCTATCTCTCTCTGCTCCGGCCCGGGTCGCAGCCCGGCCCCCCTGGCACACCGCACGTCGCGCTGACGGCGGTCGGCCCGGTCGATCGTGTCGTAGAATGTCTGATAATTGGAAGTCCTCACTCACCACTCAGCAGGAAGGTTTCAACGCGCCCCGGGCTGCAGAGTGCATCTCCTCTCGTCCGCCAGACAAGCGGCGAAAGTCACGCCGTCAGCCATACCGACATCTTCTCCACCATGTCCTGCACATCCAGCGGCAGCAGGTGGTCATCAATATCCCACCGCCGCATCATCTCGGCATCAGGTGTCTCAGCGCTGATGACGATCAAAGGCACCATGGCAAGCATTTCCACCTCTCGCAGCAGGCGCATCTCGCCATCCGAAACGCGTCCCGCCTTTGACAGTACAACCAGCTTCGGCTTAACGTTCTCCACCAGCCGCCGTGCTTCCTCCACATTCGCGACGCCAACGGCGAGGTAGCCTCGGATGACCAGGTTGGCAACGACGAGCCGCCGGAAGCTCAGCTCTTTTGAAATGACGAGCACGTACATGTGCGGCATCCCAAATGATTCATGAGAGGTGTTTTCTGGAAACGTGAAGTGCCCGATGTCTGACATGCTTTTACGTTAGCAAAGGCATCCTAAAAAAGTCCCAAATCGCTCTAAATATTTCCTAAATCAAAACAGGGAATGTGAAGCGGCTGGCGGCAAAACAAAAGAGCCCGCTGTTGCGGGCTCCGGGCTGGCAGGTGCGGGCGGTAACTATGCGCTCTCAGGCAGTGCCGAGTGCAGCAGGTAGCCGACGCCGGGCACCGTCTCCAGCAGGTTCTCGTACTCCTTGCCGATCTTCTTGCGTATCCGGCCAAAGTAGATGTACAGATAATGGCTCGCATCCCGGTACTCAGGGCCCCACACCTTCGCGAGCAGTTCGCTGTGGCTGACCACCGTGTCGAGGTTCTGCGCCAGCACGGCCAGCAGCGCGAACTCTGTCCGCGTCAACTGCAGGTCCACGCCGCCGACGAATACACGCCGCGCCTCCAGGTCGATGACCAGCCCGCCGAGTTCAACCTTGCCCAGCCGCTTCGGGGACTCCGCCGCTTCGGAGCGCCGCATCACCGCGCGCACCCGTGCGAGCAGTTCGTCGTAACCAAACGGCTTCGTGACATAATCATCCGCCCCGGCGTCGAGCGCGCGGACCTTCAAGTCCTCCTCGTCGTAGGCGCTGAGCACGACAATGGGGATATCCGCCTGGGCACGCACCCAGATGCACACATCGATGCCGCTGATGCCGGGCATCACCAGGTCGAGCAACACCAGGTCCGGCGGGTTGCTCTTGATAATCTCGATCGCCTCCGCACCGTCTGCCGCCTCGCGCACGGTATAGCCGCGCTTCTCAAGGTTCACTCGCGCCAGCTTGCGGATCTTCTCGTCGTCGTCAACGATTAATACATCGGTCATATCCCTGACTCTTCCTCACCCGTTTTCTATGGTTGGCCATTTGGAAGAGCGCCGTTTGGTGCGCCCCCTTCTCCTCCCAACGCCGCCGCGATGGCTGTGCAACCATCCGCGCAGCCCGTCCGCTGGCAGGTCTATCTTTCTTTATACCATACTCAGCGCCCTAATTCATAGCTGGCGGCAAAATCCGCCTCCGTGTTGCTGAGGAATTTGATCCACAGATGCCACAGATGGCACAGATGAAAACAGGTTGATCCACGAATGTCACGAATAACACGAATGGAAAAATCATTGTGACATTCGTCATTCGTGGACTCATTTACTTTTATCTGCGTCATCTGTGGACTCATTTACCCCAGCCGGAGGCCGGGCGTAGGCGATATTTAGGATTTTTTTAGACGTCGTTTGGAACTTTTTTAGTCCAAAGGTGCTAAATTATGTGCGTAAAGAGATGGGATTGGTAGAACTCGACTGGTAGCCAGGTAGTCCTTTACTGGTAGATCGCTTTCTGGTGGTAGCAGGCTGACAGTCGGGTAAGGTTGGCCAGGGGATTTACAGGTCTTTTAAGTGCGGGGGGAACTCTGGCAGAACCGGGGATAGGTATCGTAACACAGCGAGCTGGTGTGTTTGGCAACGTGAGGGGGAAGCTGTTTACTGGTAGCCAAACTTAGCAGACTTGCGGGAAAGCCGCCCAGTGAGGGCGGCTTTTTCGTTTGTGGAGCGAGCCCGACACACGAAAAAACCTGCCGCTTGGCGGCAGGCTCCGATGCCTAACGTTGTTGCCAGTGTCGTGCAGCCCTAAGTCGTTGGGCGGTTGACAAGGCCCCAGATCAGGCTGATCACAAACAGAACCACAAAGATCAGAACAGGATCATCGCGATGTCGGCGAAGGCCGAGGCCACGACGCCAAACCCGAACAGCGCCAGAATCAACGCGATGATGAACAACACGATCGCGGCACGCAGCATGGTACTTCCTCCCACGGCTACTCGAAGAGACCAATAAAGAAACGTTACGTCCGGCGACAGCCTCTTGCGCCGGAGGTGGATAAAAAGGAGAGGGCCCCTCGCATCCACCTTTGTCCTACTACCATGCTAGCACTACCGCCCTAAAAAAGTCTTAAACGGGATATAAATAATTCCTATATTTTGGGGAGCGCCCTGCCGCCGCGTCAATCCGCCGCTGGCGCGTCGCGCGGATCGGCAGCGGCAGGCTGAGCGGCGGGAGCCCCGCGCCGCACCTGCACCACCAGCATGCCGATCGCCGCGAGGGCCAGCCCGGCGATCCCCTGCACCGTCAGCCGCTCGCCGAGGAAAACCCAGGCCAGGATCGCGATCTGGATCAGCATGGTGTTGTTGATGATGCTCGACTCCGTCGCCGAGAGCGTGCGCAGTGTGTGGTTCCACAGCGTGAAGGCAAAGGCACTGTTGACGACCGCCAGCCACGCGATGATCAGCCAGTGGGTGAGGTTCAGCGCGGGCATCCCCTGCACCGCGACGCCGGTCGCCAGCAGCGCGATAGCCCCGATGCCCATCGTGACGACCGTCACCGTCATCGCGTCGAGGTCGCCGCTGCGGTTGACGCTCCGCCCCAGTACTGACGAGATCGAATTGGCGAGCACCGTCAGCAGGCCAACCAGCAGGCCGACCACCTCCCGCGCGGGGAAGTCAACCGGGTAGAAGTACACCGCGACGCCCGCCATGAACACGGCAATGCCGATCCACTGGAGCGCCGTCGGGCGCTCGGCGAGAAGGACGATGCCGAGCAGCGCCGTGACGATCGTGGTGAAATTCAGCAGCAGCGACAGCGTGACGGCGGGCAGGTAGTCCAGCGCGACGAAGCTCGCGCCCTGCGTCACCGCGTAGTAGATCAGCCCCAGCAGAATGAGGCGCAGCCACCCCCGCCGCGACACAGCGCGCAGCGATCTCAGCTTGCCAGAGCGCAGCGCAAACGGCAGCAGGCACAGGAAGGCCAGCGTGTAGCGCAGCCCTGCGAACGTCAGCGCGGGGATGTCCGCCAGGCCGATCTTGATCAGCACCCAGGAAGTAGACCACAGGAAGGTGACGAAGAGTGCCTGGAGCACGGCGCGACTATGGGGCGAGAAACGCGAGAGCATCATCGGGCCTCCTGACATAAACGAGAACCGCTTATTATAGCTGTTTTCGTCCGCCAGTCGAACCCTATCCAACCGCCCCGGAGCAAGGCGGTATCTCATGTTCTCATCCTCTAGCCGCGACGTTTATCCGCGGCGCTTCCCGACGAACCTCACCCCTCACCCCTACCCCGCGAAGCTCGCCTTGGTACTCTCATAGAGCGCAATCCCGACCGCGATGGCGAGGTTCAGCGAGTCGATGGCGTCGGTATGCGGGATGGTCACGCTCGTGCCGAGCGTGCGGAACTCATCCGGCAGGCCCGCGCTCTCGTTGCCGAAGATCAGCGCGAACGGCGGCGTGAACCACGCCTCCTGCAGGCGCGTCGTGCCGTCCGTCATGAAGGAGTACAGCGCGTGGTCTTTGAACGCCTCGCGGTAGGCGTGGATCGACTCGAACTCCGCGAAGCGCGTCCGGAACAGCGCGCCCATCGACGCCCGCACCACACGCGGGTCATAGATGTCCGCCGCCGGAGGGATGATGGCGAGGTCGGAGATACCGAAGCCCTGCATCGTGCGCAGGATGGTGCCGAGGTTGCCCATGTCGCCGGGGTTGACGAGCACGAGGTGGCTCGCCGCCGGGTTGAGCTGCAACGCCGCCTTGCGAAACACGCCGATGGCATACGTATCGCCGCGCTGGGCCAGCCGCTCGACGGTCGAGTCGGCCACCTCGAACGGGATGCCGTGCTCCGCACACAACGCGCGGATCTTCCCCACCCCGGCGTTGCCCTCGCCTTTGGAGTGGATAAGCACCCTCACGGCCTGCTCGGGCCGGTACTCCAGCAACTCAATCGTCGTGAATACGCCAAAGCTGTAGGAGTGCTCGAAGTTCTTGCGGTAGCTTTTGAGGCGGATGGTCATCTTCTCTGCTCGGCGAGGCGGGCGCGCCGCCCGGTGTCATTTGTCACATCCCTGTCCGGCGGCTCTGTGGTCTGTACATGATTGTGCTAAAATTGGGATATGGACGACCGATTGCTTGCCCCCCGGATGGTACGCGCCCCGGAGTTTGCACCCGGCGAGTGGCTTAACGTTGAGCAGCCGCTCACGCGAGAGCGCCTGCTCGGTCGTACCGTGCTGATCGACTTCTGGGACTACACCTGCATCAATTGTATTCGTACCCTTCCCTACGTGACAAGCTGGTACGAGCGCTACGCCGCGTGCGACTTCGTGGTGGTAGGCATACATACGCCCGAGTTCCCCTTTGCCCGCTCCCGCACGCAGGTCCAGAGCGCCATCGAGGAGTACGGCATTCGCTACCCGGTGCTGCTCGACAACGAGTACGCCAACTGGGACCTCTACGCGAACCGCGCCTGGCCGACCAAGTACCTGATCGACAAGGACGGCTACATCCGCTACCAGGTGCGGGGTGAAGGGTATTACGCGCAGACAGAGCAGGCTATTCAGGCGGCCCTGCGCCTGCACAACCCCGACGCCACCTTCCCACCCGTGATGGAGCCGCTCCGCCCGGAGGATCAGCCCGGCGCGGCCTGCTACCCTACCACACCGGAACTGTACGCCGGCTACCAGCGCGGATCGCTTGGCAACCGGCAGGGCTACGCCATGGGCAGCCCTATCGTGTACGAGCTTCCGCCTGCCCGCGAGCGCAAGGAGCCGTTCTTCTACGCGGGCGGCATCTGGCGGGCCGGCCCGGAGAGCTTCTCGTTTGCCGGGCAGGAGATGGGCCGCATCCTACTGCCGTACCG
>ERZ773359.1146-NODE-1146-length-37402-cov-10.182612_pt1 | contig 37402 bp, 36 predicted proteins | sample MGYA00374955_ERZ773359 | MGnify/ENA primary metagenome ERZ773359 (study PRJEB29098, sample SAMN04486028) | biogas fermenter metagenome | study: EMG produced TPA metagenomics assembly of the Biogas fermentation microbial communities from Germany - Plant 4 DNA1...
CTACTACCCTGCCATGCCGGTACTTACCTCCAATGAGTATCAAGCGCTTCAAAAATGGGCTGCTGAATGCCATGCCATTGATGCCGTTTGGCCGAAATGGATAGAAGCGCTGTATGGCAGCTACAAGTCCACAACGCCAAAAAGACTTGCAGATCAGATCGGGGGCAATGTAGACAGTTCGGCATACAACATCGTTGCTCTAATCACCAAAGAGCTTACAAGTCGCGGTCTAGCCGACAAACCTGAAGGCGATCAGCCGTTCACCAAGAACCTCTTGCTTGTGAAATAAAGATCAAGGCGGGAAGCCAAAGCTCTTCCCGCCTTTTTGCGTCGTAACTAGAACCTTTATTGAAATACACATCCGGCACTTCTACAAATGAGCTTAGTCCAAATGCCTTATGCTTCTGTCTTGCGTACGCTTACGTCTCCTGCCCAGACCTTAACGACTCTTTCTTCCCCGTTCTCTACTACCCTCACCAAGAGAGCTCCGTCGCTTGCGATGTCTTCGGCTATGCCCTCTAACTCCACTCCGCCTGTTACTGTCACTCTTTCCCCAAGAAGGATCGAATACTTCTTCATGATCTCTATCAGCCAATGGACGTCCTGAGAAAGCTTCTCATAGCCCTCTTCTAAGTGTAGGAGGAGAGCCGCCAAAACCGCTCTCCTACACAGCTCCATTTGCAGCTCGATCTTCAGCGATGTGCCGGGGATGTCAGGGGAAAACTCTGTCTGGTTAACGTTTAGACCTATGCCAAGCACAATGTGGCGAATATCCGGTCCGATAGCAGAGAGTTCTGCAAGGACTCCCGAGATCTTCCTTCCTCCGACAAAGACATCGTTAGGCCACTTCACTTGGGGTTTTAGACCGTACTGTTCCAAAACCCGGAGCACCGCGTACGCACCGAGAAAGGTATATGGTGCAGCTTCTGCTAGAGGTCTTTTCGGCCGGAGAATAGCCGACATGTAGATTCCCAGCGACTCTTCTGACTCCCAGGCCCTGCCTCTTCTACCGCGGCCTTTTGTCTGCTTTTCAGCAAGGATGATCGTGCCTTCTTCTGCACCTTCCTTGGCAAGCTCTCCTGCTTTGTCGTTAGTCGAACCTATCTCTTCTTGCCAAAAGATGCTGTTTCCGAGTTTTTTTGTGCTTAGAATCGGGAAAATTAGATAGGGATAGAGCTTGTCGGGTAGCTTTTCGCCTTGGAGTCTGTAGCCGACATTTCGCTCTGCCTCTATATGAAACCCCATGTTTTTCAGGGTTTGCACGTTTTTCCATACGGCATTTCGGCTGATGCCAAGTTTCTGGGAAATAGCTTCTCCAGATACTGCCTCACCACTAAGCAAGAACTCCAGAATTTTCTGCAGATTGTCGGGGGTATTCTTCTTAACACAGTACATTTTTCTCACCTCTGTTGAACATTGCATGGGGTTTGGGCTACTAACTAAGCAGTAGTGAGGTTGTCTGGGACCAAACCGAAAGCTATAATATGTATGGGCATTTGGTTCATTGCCAACCTTGATTAAAGGAGGAGATGTCATTGGACCGTATTCCACACAAAAAGCGTTTCTCCCTTTTAGCTATTATCTTACTAGCTTTTATCGCTGGTGGAATAACCTTTTCCGTGCCTGAGGTAAGAGAGTTCTTTAAACCGGTTGAAAAGGCGTTTTTTAGTCCTTCAGCAATCGCGTCTAATATTCCGCTCACGGCAGACATAACCAGCCCATACGCTTTTGCGGATGTAGCTGAAGCCACATCGCCTGCTGTGGTCTATATAATGAGTACAAGAGAAGTAGGCGGGGACTACGTAACGCCAACCGATCCCTTCTTCCGTTTCTTCTTTGGTTCCGATCCATTCCAAACTCCTCGCCGGGAAACATACGGCGAAGGCAGTGGCTTTATCATTAGTGGTGATGGCTACATCCTCACCAATGAGCACGTTGTTCGCGGCGCTAAAGAGATTCAGGTAACGGTCCAAGGTTACGACGAGCCCTTTACAGCAAAGCTCGTTGGCTCCGACTACGACCTGGACCTTGCAGTACTGAAAATTGATGCTCCGAATGTACTCCCTGCAGTACCTTTAGGAGACTCTGACGCAACACGGGTTGGCGAATGGGTTATTGCTATCGGTAATCCATGGGGCAAGGACTTCGACCACACAGTTACCATTGGTGTTGTCAGTGCTAAAGGCCGTCAGATCCAAATCGCCGATACCGAGAATCAACGGCTGCGAAACTACAAAGATCTGATGCAGACAGACGCCGCAATCAACCCCGGAAACAGCGGCGGACCGCTGATCAACATCAGAGGTGAGGTTATCGGCATCAACACTGCAGTTAACTCGGCCGCTCAAGGCATCGGATTTGCAATTCCTATCAATACGGCGAAAAAAGTTGTAGATCAGCTGATTGAACACGGTAGAGTCATCAGGCCTTACCTGGGTATCTACTACTACAGCGAGATCAGCCCTGCTCAGGCAGAAGCTCTTGGTCTTCCCGATACCCACGGTATCCTAGTTGGCGAAGTGATTAAAGACGGTCCTGCAGATAAAGCAGGCATGAAGGCACGGGACTTCATCCGTTCGATCAACGGCAAACGGGTCGAGTCGGATAAAGACTTCGAGGAGATCCTCTCAAACGCTAAAGTCGGTGACGAGTTGATCGTGGACGTTATCCGCGACGGCAAGTATGTCTCGCTGAAAATCGTTCTAGGAGCACGTCCAACAACAACTCAATAACTGCTAAAGTAAATATCGAACTTACCAAGCGGGCTTTGCTAGACAGAGCCCGCTTTTTCTGCCCTGCCCAACCATAACTAAAAGGCTTCCCTTTGCTCTGTGGGAAGCCTTAATGAATCCTCGTATGCTTTTTCTTAGAACGTGAGGTTTAAACCCATAAGTTCTTTGATCTCCTGCATGTGCTGTTTTGCTTCTCTTCTAGCGCGGTCAGCACCTGCTGCAACTACCTCTTCCAGGAACTTGGGTTTTGCCAGGAGTTCCTGACGCTTCTCTCTAATGGGCGTGAGTTCTTCAACAATAGCCTCTGCGAGAGCGGGTTTCAGTTCGGAGAATTTCAGATTGCCATCTTCTAGGTCTTTGGCAAACTTGTTGTAGACGTCTTTTGGTGCAAAAGCTTCAAGGAGCGTGAACAGGTTTGCTACACCTGGGCTGACTTCACCTTCTACATCGCTAGCGGTAACTGCCCGCTTGACCTTCGTTCTGATCTCTTCTGGATCGTCAGTGAGGGCGATGTAGCTCCCTGGAATGCTCTTTGACATCTTGCTGGTTGGATCGTTTAGAGCCATGACTCTGGTGGCTTTACTCAGTTTGGGTTGGGGCTCGGGGAAGTACTCACCGAAGGTAGAGTTGAACTTCCTGGCGATAACTCTTGTCAGCTCCAAGTGCTGGATCTGGTCTTCACCTACTGGAACCAGGTCTGCCTTGTACAGCAGAATATCTGCTGCCATAAGAATAGGATAGCAGAGGAGCCCTGAAAGTAGTCCCTGCTTCTCGGACTTCTCTTTGTACTGGGTCATGCGCTCCAGATTGCCTACTGGAGTGATAGTAGTAAGGAGCCACGTCAGCTCAGTGTGTTCCGGTACCATCGACTGCACAAAGATCGTGGCCTTTTCTGGATCGAGTCCTGCCGCAATGTTGGTGGCCAGAGCATCTTTAATCCTATCTCCCAGCCCTTTAGGGTCGTAGGGGACTGTAAGGGAGTGCAGATCTACGATGGAAAAGAGGCAGTCGTGTTCTTCCTGCAGCTCTACCCAATTCTTGATCGCCCCTAAGTAGTTGCCTATATGAATAATGCCTGTGGGTTGAATACCTGAAAAGACTTTAGCCATTCTAAATCACCTCTCCACTTAAAATGCTAATAAAAAAGCCTCTCGCTCCTAACAAAGGGGCGAGAGGTCCCGCGGTACCACCCTAATTGCCAAATCCGGCCACTCTTTGTTGCTGTACAGGGCAACTCCCTTAAAGCTCCGGGGCCCATTTCGCAGGTATCCTGTGCTGGTTTTCAGCTACCCCAGCTCTCTGTAACAGGCTTAACCTGGTACTTCATCCCTTCATAGCCTTGTAAAGCAAATTTAAGGTTATCTTCGATTATTATATCCTGCAGCAGGCGAAAAATCAAGATTGCAGCTGTCATCGACGCACGGTTAGACAAACAAGTTGCAACCAAGGGCGGAGTATAGGGTGAAAGGTATGGCTGTCCTCCAACTCACACCTGTAAGCAACGTTGAACTGAGTCTTGTTAGCAGAGAAAGGTTGAAAGAGCTAGGAAAAAAACAGAGAGGAAGATTCCGGCTTGTTCTTGCAGTGAAAGACAACACTCAGCGAGTTATTCTCAATAGGATTATTTCGGACGATTATAAAATAAAGGGTTCCCAGATAGTTCGCGACAGGAGAACAAGTAAGTGGTTCTTCCTGCTGACCGCCCAACGGTTTTGTTATCTGGTAACGCATAGTTGTGTGCATTTCTATGCTCACCTTTTCCCTTGTTTCGTATTTCATCAGCGCCTCAATGTTCCGTAAAGCTTGAACATTATTGACATTGTCGTTAAGCACTAGACGACACTCCTGTAAATATGCATAGCAGCATCACCGACTTATCGCGATGGCCAACGGGTTCGCTAGCACTTAATACGCATTTCGAGATACTCCGGTTTTTGCCTTTGAGAGCTTTGTTCTTTGCACATCTGTACTCAACTTCTACAGCAACACCAGACCGTTTAACCGCTTTCCTAAGGCGTTGCTGTTCAGCACTGACAGTACGACTTGTACAAAATCTGGTAGCTGAATACAAAGCAACCCCTAGCCCTTTTCAGGGTCGGGGTTGCCTTTTTGTGCAAGAACCGCAATTTACATGAGCTCCTGCGAAATATCTATGACTTCAGCATGCTTTCCTCCCATGCCTCGTGCTTCTTCAATCCCAAAAGTTCCGTAATAGTAGCTGCTACGTTTGCCAAACCGAACTTGCCGTCTTTCAGTTCGCGCTTTTCTTTTTTGTCGTAGATGATAAACGGCACCGGGTTCAAGGTGTGGGAGGTTTTTGGCTTAATGCTGCCGTCGGCTCCCTTCTTCTCGTACATCTCCTCTGAGTTTCCGTGATCGGCGGTTACGATCAGAATTGCACCTGTGCGATCTACAGCCTTGACGATTCTTGCAAGGCACAGATCTACTGTTTCTGCTGCGATTTTCGCTGCAGCAAAGTTTCCGGTGTGCCCTACCATATCGCCGTTGGGGAAGTTAGCCCTAAGGAAGGAGTACTTCCCGGACTCCAGAGCCTCGATCAGCTTGTCTGTGATTTCAGCTGCCTTCATCCACGGACGCTCCTCAAAGGGTACCTTATCCGATGGTACTTCTTCGAAAACCTCCAGCACCTCATCGAACTTCTCGATTCTGTTGCCATTCCAGAAGTATGTGACATGACCAAACTTCTGCGTTTCCGAGACCGCATACTGCTTGAGGTTGTATTTGATCAGGTGTTCGGAGAGAGTGTGCTGAATGTCAGGAGGAGTTACAAGATAGCGTCTGGGGATCTTCAGATCGCCGTCATACTGCAGCATTCCTGCAAAGATCACCTTGGGGTATCTTACTCTATCGAACTTATCGAAGTGCTCTTCTTCAAACGCCCTACTGAGCTCGATGGCACGATCGCCTCTGAAGTTGAAGAGGATCACGCTGTCATAGTCTTCGATGGTGCCGATGGGCTTTCCGTCTTCAGCGACGACAAAAGCCGGGAGGTCTTGGTCGATGACGCCTAGTTCTGTTCTATAAGTCTCAATGGCCTCTGTGGCATTTGGGAACTGTCTGCCGATACCCAGAACGTGGGTCTCCCAGCCCAGCCTTACCATCTCCCAGTTGGCCTCGTACCTGTCCATAGTGATCTTCATTCTGCCACCGCCGGAGGCGATGCGGCCGTCGAAGTCTCCGTCATTGAGTTCTGAAAGCAGGTTCTCAATGTCTTCGATGTACTTCAAGGCAGAGGTGGCGCCGACGTCGCGACCGTCTAGGAGCACGTGGACACGAGCTCTCTTGATACCTTCCTCTTTCGCTCTAATTAGCATTGCCTTGAGGTGGGCAATATTCGAATGGACGTTGCCATCGGAGAGCAGACCGATGAAGTGCAGCGTGGAGTTATGCTCCAGACAGTTTGTGACGATGGTTTGCCACGTCTGCGAGGTAAACAGCCTACCGGACGCGATGGACTCGTTAACCAGCTTTGCGCCTTGAGCGTAGATCTGCCCGCAACCAAGGGCGTTATGTCCAACTTCGCTGTTTCCCATATCGTCATCAGACGGTAGCCCTACAGCAGTACCGTGGGCTTGAATCTGTATGTTGGGGCAGGTCTCAAGGAGGTGCTCAAGTGTTGGCATGTACGCCGATTTCACCGCGTTCCCGAAATCATCGTTGTTTATTCCGATTCCATCCATTATCACCATAACAACTGGTCTTTTTTGTTGCATTTTAAAGCCTCCAAATCGTTTTCATCTCTATTTGTACACAAAAAGTGTTTACTTTACCGTACTACGCATGATCCTTTACATTAGGACTTCCACTATCTAAATATACCACGCAGAAAGGTTTGTAAACTCCACTGATCGCCGCTACTTAGTTTAAACCCAAAACCCAGAGCCAATTAGTCCACAAGTCAACAGGATATCCACAACAGAGGTTCTGCCGTAAAAGTACGTTCCATCTGCCTATCTAGGTCTATTCATCCTGCTCTGTAGAGACTGCTAGCTCTAAATCAAGGCTGCGGAACTGCTCCCTGGTTTCTTCAAGCACCTCTTTCAGCCTGAGGTAGTCCGCTTCAGAAAGGTCGCCTGGCTGTCCCGACTCATATTCTTTGATAGCGTCTTCCACGATCACGATCCTGTAGTGGTCTTTTCCGTCTTTAAAGAACTTGTGCACCCAGGTTGGGGTATAGCCGATTGCGGGAATGGAGATCTCTCCTGTCTCCGGGTCTTTTTCGATGGTGAATGTCAGTATTACTCCCGAGTCCACATACTTCATGTTCAGCGTCTGGAGGTTCTGGTTGGAGATGAAGTTTCCCAGGGAGTAAATGACGTACCCCTCTCTAGTTTCTCCTGAGGGTAAAGCGACTTCGACCTTATCAAAGGGCTGGATGACGTGGGGATGGCTTCCCAAGATAATGTCGGCGCCAAACTCAATCATCTTCTCTGCCAGGTTCTTCTGCGCTTGGTTAGGCTCTCTCTTGTACTCGGTGCCCCAGTGGATGCTGACTGCAACCAGCTCAGCTCCCATGTCTTTAGCCTTTGCGATATCTCCTGCGATCTTCTCCTCATCGATGATGCTTACAAGATTCTCTGTGGGGTAGGGTGAATTGACACCATAGGTGTAGGCCAAAACCGCAAGAGATATCCCACCAACTTCCAGAAGCAGGATGTCGTCTTTCTCTTCTTCAGACCTAATGCTCCCAATGGGGATCAGACCTATGCTTCTTAGGTAATCGATAGTCCTGTAGATGCCCGACGGTCCCTTATCTAGAGAATGGTTGTTTGCCAAAGACACCACATCAAAACCTGCCTCTTTGATGGCTACAGCAATTTCGTCAGGAGCATTGAAGTCCGGATATCCTGAGTAGCCCCTATCCGGTCCCGCAAGGACCGTCTCTAAGTTGCAGATGGCAAGATCAACACTCTGAACTAACTCTTTTATATCTGCGAAGCATTCGGTGAACTCATATGTATCGGTTTCTGCATTGTAGGCTGCTTTGATTTGAGGGAGATGTACCATAATATCGCCAGCAGCAGCTAAGGTGATTCTAATCGGCTCGGGTTGGTCTTCTTCAGGAGGTGGTTCTACAGCCACATTTTCGTTATGGATGGTGCTCCCAAAGGTGGCCGTATACCTTGAATAAAGCTTTTTGCGAAATCCGAACAGTCCGTCCAAGAGAATCAGAGTTAAGACTGCGATGATCAAGATAGATAGGGTTCTTTTCTGCATGATGTTCACCTCGAACCTCGTCTGCTATGTGAAGAAAGCTTGTCCCTACAAGGGTACAGGAAGCTTTTAAAAAGCGGCAGGTTTAAACTGGGTTTAAACCAAGAAAGTCGCCAGATGAGCTAACACTATCTACAGGTTATCCACAGAACTCTCGAACCCTGCTAAACTGCGACTAAAAAAGGAGCGCATAAGCGCTCCTATAGTAAGCATTAAGTATGCCGGTTTGATGTACTTAGGCATCTAATTCAGCCAGCTTCTCGAGTACTAAGTTCGTAAGCTGCTCTCTCATGTCAGCGGTAATCGGATGGGCAACATCTCTATACTCTCCGTTTGGCAGCTTACGGCTTGGCATGGCTAAAAACCTTCCGTCGTCACCCTCTATCACTCTGATGTCTCTTACTACAAACACATCATTGAAAACAACTGAGGCGATGGCTTTCATCCGCCCAGCTTCATCAACTCTGCGAACTTGTACATCGGTGATATGCACCCTTTTATTCCCCCTGAGCTGGGTTGCTGCACACAGTTAAATATTTAACATAAGTCCGTTTTTTCCTTCTGTTTTTAGGCCATTTTTGTCGATTTTGACGCGTTTTTTGTCTTTTGTGTGAGAGGGAAAAGAGAACACTGAGACCGGGTGCCGCTTCTTGAATGCAAAAAAGCTGCCACGAGGCAGCTTTAAACTCAATGCGTCTCTGCAAACAGGTTTTCCATTAAGTAAAGGTCGCTCGGTTTATCAACATCGATGCCGATCTCCGGGTAGGTGCTGATGATAGCTTTGGCTTTAAATCCCAGAATCTCTTCGGCTCTCTGCTCTATTTCTTCTATGGAGAGTGACTTGGTAATGAACTTCACCAGGAACCTCAGACCTAAGAGCTTCACGATTTTCGCAGGGCTCTTTCTCAGGTCTGTGAGCTGCCTGATGAGCTCAAAGTGGGTCTCTACAACGTTTGGATCGAGGAGCATGATGTTTCCGCCTGTGAAAGTGCCTTCTTTCAAGGGGAAGTAAGTTCTCTGTACTTCGGGATAGGAAGCTTCGTTGACTTCTCTAGAGACCAGTGGATAAAAGGCCTTAGCGTCCCTATGTTTCAGGCACTGATCGATAAAGTCGTTGACTGCCTCGGTGCTGATCAGCGGAATGTCGCTGGTTACGATCAGTGTGTAAGGTGATTTGTCAGCTCCAAGTGCGTCGATCCCTGCTTTGAGGTTGTCAACCAGTGAGTCTTTGCAGAGGGTAAACGAAATGCTTGGGCTGGTTTCTCTGAGTTCTTCAGGCCCCACAAGCACAACTTTCCCCACGTTTTCAAGGGTTAACATGGTATCGATGACGTACTCAACCATCGGCCGACTGGCAACTGTGACCAGAGCTTCCCATGTAGCACTGCTAACTTCTGTCAAGGAACCCCGGTTTGGAGCCCCAGCTAGGATTACAACGTCAAATTTAGTCACTTTTGCGGCGACAGTCTGTCGCCACACCTCCCTTTCCCTTGACAAGAATAGAGTTGGAATCACCTTAGGGACATTATAACTTACTTTTCCCCTCTTTGAAATATCGCTTCCATCAGGCTGCTCTCGGCATTGGCGATGTGCTCTTCTGCCAGCTTTTTGGCCAGCTTGGAGTCTCTTTTGCCGATAGCTTCTACCAGCTTGCGGTGCTCCACAAAGGCCTGCTTCATGCGCCCTGGATGGGCAAGAGACGTTGACCTGTACCTCTGGATGTGCTCTCTGAGATTGTTGATCATCTCCTCAAGGCGGTCGTTTCCCGCGGCTTTGTACAGTACATCGTGGAACATCTCATCTATCTCTATAGTCTGTTCAATGTCTTCTCTGTCAATTGCTTCGCCAATCCTTACCAAGTAGCGCTCGAGCTTTTCCAACTGCTCGTCGGTGGCTCTGAGAGCTGCAAGCTGGGCTGCCAGACCTTCGAGGGCTCTGCGGATTTCAAAGACCTCTTTAACATCGCTTTTGGTAAGATCCGCAACGTAGGCGCCTTTCCTCGGTACCATAATCACCAGTTTTTCCAGTTCCAGCTTTCTAATGGCCTCTCTTACCGGCGTGCGGCTCACGCCGAGCTCTTCGGCCAGCGCTTCCTCCATCAGTCTTTCGCCTGGGCGCAGCGTGCCGTTGATAATGGCTTCGCGTATAGCTTCAAAAACCAACTCTCGCAAAGGTTGATAATTATCTAATTGGATAGGTCCTAATTTTCCCATAAGCTCTTGAAAGCACTAATGTGCCTCCTAAATGCCTCCTTTCACAGTGAAGATGCATTCTCTATTTGCCAACTAAAGTCTGTTAATCTCGCAAAATGAATCCAGGGTTTTGTATCCCGGCCTCTAATGACAAGTGGCCTAAAGTCTCCAGGTTCAGATCTTCTCTCTGCTCTATATGGCAACCTGTTTTCGGTCCACTGCCAGTTAGGGATTTTTTTCTCCAGTTTGGCTTCTAATTCTTCTATTATGCCAGAGTCTTCTGTCAGTGCAAAGAGGGTTGGACCGCTTCCTGAAAGACTTACAGCTCCTATACCCAGCTCATCTAGGGTTTCCATGATGATGCTAAGAGATGGGCATTGCTCCACAATGGGTTTTGTGAAGGTGTTTCCCAGGTTTTTCTTTGCTTCATGGTAGTTTCTACGTTCAATTGCCTGTTCTAGTTTCGTTGGATCAAAGTGAAGCAGGTCTTCTGATGCATCTAACAGATCGTAGGCTGATTTGGTTCTGATGCCAAAAGGGGGCTTGATAAGCAAAACTCCCCAGGAGGGTGCCGGTGTCGACCTTTCGATGACATCTCCAATCCCGGAGACGAGGCACGATCCGCCGTAGAGCATGAAGGGTACATCTGCCCCTACCTTCGCTGCCACACCTGCCAGCTCTTCGAGAGACAGCCTCAAGTCGAAGAGGTGGTTTGCCAGGATCAGGGCACCTGCTGCATCAGCAGATCCTCCTCCAAGCCCTGCAGATATGGGGATCCGTTTCTCCAAGTTGAAAGCGCAGTTCAGTTCTGTGCCTAGCTCTTCCTCCAGTTTGGTTATAGCTTTTAGCACCAGGTTTTTTTCGTTTAACGGCATCTGCCTGTTGTTTGAGACCAGCGTTTTTTTATCTGCTTTCTTAATTGTTAGTGTATCGGAAACTCCGATGGAATGAAATAGGGATTCGATCTCATGATACCCATCTTCCCTCTTGCTTTTCACATCCAAACAGAGGTTGATTTTGGCATTGACCTGTATTGAGTTAGACATAGATAACCCTTTCTTCAAAGCAAGTGCGCCCTGCGCTTACTTGCGGTGTTTTCGCATCTCGTCTAAAAAGCGCCGGTAGGTCTCTTCCTGCTCCTGTCTTGAGACGTTTTGCTTAGCTCTAGCTTCAATCATCTCCTGGACGACCTGACCGACGGCATCGTAGTCGCTTACGTAGTAAATGATCTTGTTGAACAGCGCCTTCCAGTACGGGTAGGCCACCAGTGCAACCACAAAACTGATGACAAAGACGCTCAAAAAACCAAGGATCGAGAAATCGCCGTCCATGATCCACATTATAACCAAAAACGGTACAAGCAGGCCAAAAAAGCCGATGACAAAGTAGCTGAATGGCCTGGAAAAGTAGATATCCGTTTTGAAAAACCTCACCTTTTCCATGGGGAAAGCTCCGGCGGCAATAAAGCCAATTACGCCCAAGATGATAGTTACAACTATAAGTCCCACTTTGGTCTCGTTGAAAAGATCGCTAGGATCAAACTCCCACTGCCGCCACATCATGTAGTCGTATAGGTTTACCACAACAAGCGACAGGAGGACGATAGCTGCCAAGATCCAGGGCATGAGCACTCCGGAGATTAGGCCTGCGAGCCTGAGTCTTTTTGGAGAAGTCTTGGTATAGAAGAGCTCAAGCTCTCTCTCTTTTGTCAGCTCTCTTCTCTGTCTTTCCCTCTCATCCATGAAGACACACCTCTCTAGCCTAAGACGTATTTGTAGATGGCTTCTGCAAAGCCGCCTTCTGCGGCTCTGCCGGTTACGGCATCGGCTACCTGGCGCACCTCAGGTGGTGCATCGGCCATGGCTACAGAAAAGCCCGCTTCCTCCAGAAGGTCCATGTCGTTATAGTTATCGCCAATTGCCAGCACTTCTTCCATTTTCAGCCCGCAGCTTTCCACCAGGTGCTTTGCGGCAAAACCCTTTGTGGCATTTTGGTGGGTGAGGTCGAGAGTAAAGTCGCTTGAAAGAACCACGTTTTTTGTTGGGTCGAGTTCTAACCATATCAACTGAATGTCCAAAAGATCCTGGAGCTTGCCGAAGTAGACCACTTTGGTCAGGTTCTTTGTTGCTGCCTCTAGCACCCTATCTCCATTGATGATGGTTCCTCCCTGCTTTACCAAGTAGTCTGCCGCTTCGGCGTAGTAGGGAGCGAACATGGTCAGGTCCTCTACCCCTTCTGCATGGGTTGCAAAGACTGCCGAGTTCACGTTCTTGTGCTCTCTAAGAAGCTTAATATAAGGCAGGACGTCGCCTACAGGTTGATGCCAGATAGCTCTGTCTCCCTTGAAAACTGCAGCACCCTGAAAACAAATAAGGTATTCACTTAAGGGTAGCCCGTTAATAACGCCTTCTGCAGATCTCTTACCCCTTCCTGTTGCCGGAACCACAGGAATTCCCGCGTCTTTCAGTTCTTGAAGGGCTTTAACATTTGCCGGATGGATTCTTTGTTTATAGTCCAGTAATGTACCGTCTAGGTCTGTGATCACCAGCTTATACTTACTACGCAAAAGGTTTGCCTCCTAGTCTTCTATGTGAAAATCGACATGTTGGTGTATACTTATGTTTAGTCAAAAAAATGTCAGCGTTGTTTAAATTCTTCCGAAGCCTGCCCTAGACCTCTTTTATTTGCAAAATTAGAAACCTCAGCCTGTGTGTCCCTCCGCCTTTGAGTGCAGCCCCAAGCGTAAGCACAGTTTTTGGGATTTAAACAGAACAGCAAAGGAGTTTTAGCCGTGGATCTGAAAAACATCTTCACCAGCGAGCAGAGAAAAGCCCTGGTGGAAGAGATCAAGGAGTACTTTCTTAATGAGCACGACATTGAGCTTGGTGATCTTGCATGTACTCTTCTCCTAGACTTCTTTTCCGAGAAGATCGGTCCCGAGTTCTACAACCAAGGTGTATTCGATAGCTACAAGTATCTCCAGAACTCCCTAGATGACCTTCTTGGAATCCAGAAGTAAACAGATTGGAAATTCACCGAGCCTGGTTGGGCAGTATGCTTAAGAACCTCTTTGCTTGTGATCGGAACAAGCAAAGAGGTTCTTAACTTCTAAAGTATTTAGTTAAGTGCATATATCCGCAAATACCATTTACGTTTATGCGGCTAGACCTTTAAACCGTAAGAGGCTCTGCGTCACACCTGCATTCCTTCAACCCGTTGTACAAACTGAAGTCCTTCGGCTAAAAATGCGTCCCTTGCTCTATGTATCGCTTCTAGAAGCTCTGCTTCTCCGTCTTCAAGAGTGTATAAGTAATTGATTAAGTGCAGGCCGTTGCACTCTTCTTTTTTGCAGTAGATGTTGAGAGAAAAGTGCAGCTCGTAGAATTGCACAAACAGGATCACGCTTGAGTCGTTGCTGTAGCTTTTTTCATAGATGCGGTAGTGTTTGAACTTCTCGGTGCGCGTAAAACCATGCTGTGCAAACACCGGCTGAAAGACCTCTTCAAACAGTTTGAAAAACAGCCGCTGTTTTTTGCGAATCAGCTTATCCTGCTCATACAGCTTAACCATGTATTCTTCCAAGTTGCCCAGCTGTACATCTGGTTTTCTCTTGAAGTGCATGAGGGAGTACTGTTCCAAATCTTCTAAGAAAAAGATCTTGTCTCTCATGAACAAACTTGAGTCTCCGCCGAAGATCTCCCACAGCCTCTCTACCACCTGCTCGCCTAAAAGATCCAGGTTGCTCCAGGCAGATTCCAGATCCTCCGGCGTGGCATCAAGCTTCAATTGCTTAACCCAGATCTCTGCATCTCCTGTAACAGTGCCTGTGGGCACCGTCTCGTCAACGAACCACGGCATATTACAGTACTCATCGAGGAGCTGTCCCTCTTGAAACAGCCTCAGCTGAATGATATCGCCATCTTCAACGTACAGACTGACAATAGGGGCGTCTAAGGTTCTTGAGAGCCTGCGGGGAAAGATGGAAAACTGGTCTTCATACATATACGGGGCAAAATCATCAAAAATGCTGACAAACCTGTTGTTTGGCACGATAAGTATTGTGCGGTCCGAATCGTCAGCGGAATCGATTCGCTCATACTTGTCGTCAAGAGCTTTTACCACACACTCTTCAATCTTATTTATGTTATTGTCGTCTTTGCCCTCTTTAACCACATTTACACTCATCAGGAACCCCATCGATATTCCTCCCTGGCTTAAGGCAACAGATTTCCCGAGACCGAAAGTTTAAGATACTCCAAAAGCACCGCGTACTTTGTTTGTACTCTTTCAGTTTAGCCAAATACAATTACGCTAGGTTACATGCTCCCGTCTCCGTTTCTGCTTGCAAGGGGCAAGATTACACATGCTTTCCATTTTTCCCTCTAGTACTATATTTGCCTTATATAACTGCATTCCTCTATTTTGTTTCTGTCAGTTCGAATTTCGCGAATCAAATAAAACAAAATGCGATTTCGGTCTCGCTCCCCCTAGCCCTACATGAAGAAAGGCTGCCGTGGGATCCCACAGCAGCCTGCGTTACACTTATTCGGTTATCTCATACTCACCCTTTACAAACTGATAGACGTAATCGTAGTAGAGGGTGCGCTTATCAAAGGTTGCGGCAGCTCTGCCAAAATCTTTGATGTTCTGGTAGTATGCAACGAGCCCATTCATGTATCCGTACTTCACGCCGCCGTTTAGATAGTCTCTCCACTTGTTTCTTTCAATGAGGGTGTCGTTCCAGTGCTTCTCCATCTCCACGCCCATGCCCAAGTGGTAGGCGATGCTGGCTGCAGTTTTGACTCTGTCTTCCTTGCTATCTGAGAACACGTAGTTCGGCTGGAGGATAGCTGCATCGAAGCCGTAGTTGTGCCAGTCGTAGCTTCCCGGAGAACCGTAGAAGGGTATCCAGAAAAGCTTTAGGCCTTTTTCGTGGACAAGATCTGCAACCTTCCTGACAAACTCGTCCTCATAGGGGCTGTGGTGGTAGGAGATACTTTCAGGTTGCCAGTAGAAGCCGATCAGTTCTAAGTACTGGGCATCTGCCTTAGCAAAGCGATCCAAGAACTGGTTGATCAGCCACTCTACTGCCGCCAAGCGGTTTTGGAAGGCCTCTTCTACCCCTACTTGTTCATGGTTGAAGTTTAGGTTCTTTCCTCCCGGCTCCAGGGCTCCAAACCTGTTCTGGAGGGGTGAGGGGTCCACTAAGGTCAGGATAACCTTCACCTTGTGCTCCTTATCCTGCAGCAGGTTCCCGCAGACATCAACTGCCTTGTTCAAAGCGTTAAGCTGCCTGTCGGGCTTGAACGTCTCATCCAGATACCAGAGCCAGTCATCAATAGTTGCTGCGTGAGAAGCTTCGGTTGCGTAGAGTTTTCTTCTAGAAGCTGTCTCTCCTCCGGGAAGAAGCAGCACTGTATCGAAAAACCAGTCCTTAGGCGTAAAGTCTTCAAGATAAGCTACATACGGCATGAAGTCTGAACTCAGCCAGGTGCCATCTCCGCTACCGGCGTAGCCGTAGTAGGCAAGGACAATGTCCTCAGCACCGCCAGTCTGGGCAGTACCTTTGGGCATAAAGCCCTTTGCAGGAATGGCTTCTGGTCCGAGAACAGCGCTCTTTTCCCAGCGTTTTTCCAGGTCAAGTTCTGTGGTTGACTGGAGCTCCAAAGAATTGGATGCAATCCCTTCTCTGCCGAAGACCTCCAGCTCATCCATGAAGACGTAAACGTCTATGGGGAATTGGATTTTGACGTATCTTGCCTGATGGTTGAGGCCGTCTAAAACAAACTCCTCTTTCTGCAGTCTGTTGTTCCAAGGACCTACGGCAGTCTCAACGGTCCCCATGTAGCTGAAATTCTCGTTGTCTGTAGAGAGGTAGTAGTCGATGTAGCGGGGGACAAAGATTCCCGCACTTCTATTCTGTAAGAAGTGTCCCTTAATGCTGTTTACCGTTTGCACGTCTCCAAGATCTACGATGATCGTTCGTCCGCCCTGGCGGTAGAAGCAGCGCCATTCGGCGTCCTGGTATCTCAGGGTACCAAACTGTCCGTCTGTAAGCTCTCTGCCGTTTTTGTCCTCGTACTTGGTTTCATAATCTGCAAAAAATGCATCGGGCCAAGAGGCTACAACCTGATAGGTTTTCCCTAATGCCAGATTGATCAGTGGATTTTCACTGGCCTTTGCAGCCCGGGGCATGAAGAAAAGCACCAACAGCGCAAGGAGAACAAACTTATACATGTGTACACCTCTGCTTCTCATTTTTTCGGCGCTTTAACCTAATTAACATTAGGTGACCTGCTTCTGGCAGGTCACCTATACTTTTTATCGGTAAAACTACAAAAGCCTCTTAATAAAGCGTTCGTACTCTGCAAGCTTCTGGCGCAGCTCCTGTTCGGTAAGGTTGTGGGCATTAGCCAGTGCTTGTTCTGGGGTGTTGCCTACCTGCAGAACTTCGTGAACGGCAAATTCAAGGTAGCGGTTGATGACCATCGATCCTGGGAAGTAAGCATAGGGAGTAGAAACTGCAAGCTGCTTGTCCAGAATTACTCTGTCTGCGTCTCTCAAAGGAACAGCAGACAGGGCCGCTTTGTTACCAGTAACCCACATAGCGCCTGGCATCTGCTTTGTCAGCTCTTCCATTAGTTTAGTCTGAATATCGTCCTGCATCAGCCAATCAATGAACGCCAGAGCTTCTTTCTTGTGTTTGGATGTTTTGGTGATGGCAAGACCTGTAGCGGACATAAAAGTCTGGTGGTCGATAGTGCCATCAGGGCGCGGAGTGCCGGGCATAAGGCCGTATGACCAACGTCCTGCAAGCTCTGGGGCAGACCTATCTACTGCAGCATAAGCAGTGATGGAGTCGAAGAAGATCGCCAGATCCCCAGTTCTAAACATGTTCGCGTAGTTGATTTCCTGAGGCATCTTGTGAACGGTATAAAGCTCTACGTATTCTTTAAAGCCGGCGATTGTCCCTGGGTCGTTTAAAAGGGATGTGTAGTTAACTGTGTCCACAAAACCTCCGCCGTGCTGCTTCATCAAGATGTAAGCGCCCCACTGAGGACTTGCAGCAGGTCCGCCGTAGCCAAATGCTACTTCGTGTCCTTGAGCTTTGAGTTTAGGCATGATTTGTTGAAGCTCTGCCCATGTGGTCGGATACTCAACACCTACGTTGGCCAGGATGTCGGTCCTCTGGAAGCCGGTGATCGCGCCAACAACCTGGACTACACCGAAGCCCTGACCGTTGTGGTCCATACCGGCTCCGGAGTAGAGGCGAGGCTCGATTTTCTCCAGCTCTTCACGGAACTCCTTGCGGAGAGGTACAATTGAACCTCTGATTCCGTACTCCACGAGGTGGTCTACTGGACCTGTAACGATATCGGGAGCGTCTCCTGAAACCATTGCCAGGAGAACTTTGCTCTGAAAGCCTTCGCTGGGATATGCAGTGAAGCTAACGGTAATCCCAGTTTTCGGCGTGAACTCCTGTTCAATTAGATCCTGAATGATTCTGGCAAACTCATTTGCCATGCTGAACTGCCAAACCTCGATGTGCGCTGCAAAGGACGCCACTGTAAACACACAAACTAGGGCAATGGTAAGCATGAACTTGCGCATTAAAAACCACCTTCTTTTCTAGTATTTTCCTTACCACCTGTATGACTAATAATAAGTGCAGAGCGTGGTAAAAGCAACTCTCAGGACGCAAAGCCCCTTCTAAAAAGGGGCTTTGCGCTTTTTCCCTTGTCTACAGCAAATTCTTGATAAACCTTTCGTACTCTTTGAGCTTGGTGCGAAGCTCCTGCTCAGTGATGTTATGAGCATTCAGGAGAGCCTCTTCAGGGGTTTTGCCGAGCTGAAGGACTTCGTGCACGGCAAACTCCACGTAGCGGTTGATGCTCATGGCACCGGGATAGTAGTGGAATGGAGTGGAACAGGAAAGCTGAGCTGCGAGAATGCTTCTGTCGTGGTCCCTAATGGATATTGCATAGGTCCCTGCGATGTTTCCTGTGATCCACATAGCTCCGGGCATGCGTTTGGGGAGTTCTTCCATGATTTTAATCTGTACTTCATCACTTAAATACCACTCGATGTATTGGAAGGCCTCCTCTTTGTGTTTGGAGTCTTTGGCTATGGCGATGCCACCTGTACCCATAAAGGCCTGGTGATCGATGTAGCCGTCTTCTCTTACAGTACCGGGAATCAGACCGTAAGACCAGCGTCCGGAAAGTTCGGGGGCTCCTCTGTCAATTGCAGCGTATGCAGTTACCGTATCAAAGAAAGCCGCAAGTTCGCCGCTTCTGAACATGTTGAAGTAGTTGATCTCTTTAGGCATCTTGTGGATGGTGTAGAGCTCAACGTACTCCTTAAAGCCCGCGATGGTGCCCGGATCGTTGAGGAGCGACCGGTACTCAACCGGATCGACAAAACCTCCTCCGTGCTGCTTCATGAAGGTCAGGGCTCCCCACTGAGGACCTGAGGCTGGTCCGCCGTATCCCCAGGCGATCTCATGGCCATTGGCTCTGAGTTTTGGGAGCATTGTGTACATCTCATCCCAAGTCTCCGGGTACTCAAGACCGAGGTTTGCAAAAATGTCCAACCTCTGGTAGCCAATCACAGATCCCACAGACTCTACCAGTCCGAAGCCGTTACCGTTGTGGTCTAAAGCCACTCCTGAGTAGAGTTTGGCCTCTACCGCTTCAAACCGTCCCGGAAAGACTTTGCGCATTGGAATGACGCCACCTCTGATGCCGTATTCCACGATGTGGTCTGCAGCACCAGAGAGAACATCTGGCGGATCGCCAGAAACCATTGCCAAAAGCACTTTGTTCTGCATGCCTTCATAGGGGTTTGCCACCAAATTCACTTCGATACCGGTTTTCGGAGTAAACTCCAAATCAGCTAATTCCTGGATAATGGCAACAAACTCATTGGCCATTCCATACTCCCAGACTTCAATCGTTACCGCAGCACAGAGACTTGCGGTAAGAAGAAACAGGAAAACAGTTATAAGCGTCTTTCGCAAAAGACACCCCCCCCTTATTTGGAGGTGGCTATAACCCCTGAAAATTACTGTTTATAATTCTCCTCTGCCCCCAGCTCCCCTGCCTTGTTCTAGAGATTTAAAGAACTTTCCTCAAGGTAGTTCAGCTCGTCCTGAGCTTCTCTCTGCATAAGGATGGGAGCTATTTCCTGTGGCGCTTTGCGCCCCTCGATAACCGCCAGAACTTCCTCCACAATTGGGAGCTCTACTCCCACTTCTTGGCCCAGCTTGTACGCACCTGATACGGTGTGGGCTCCTTCTACCACCATCTTTTGGGAACCGGTAATGGCCGAAACGGGCGTACCTCTGGCAAGCTCAATTCCCGCCCTGCGGTTTCTGCTGAGATCGCTGGTACAGGTGGCAATTAGATCGCCCATGCCCGACAATCCCGCAAAGGTGAGTGGGTTTGCCCCCAGTTTGATGCCTAGCCTTGCCATCTCAGCAAGACCTCTGGTGATTAGGGCGGCTCTCGCGTTGTCACCGTAGCCGATGCCGTCTGCGATCCCTGTGGCGATGGCGATTACGTTTTTCAGTGATCCTCCGATCTCCACGCCGACAACATCACTGGATGTGTAAATCCTGAATGTGGGAAGCATCAGCATTTCCTGGACTTTTTTGGCAAGCTCTTCGTCTGGGCTTGCAAGCACGCAAGCGGTGGGCATTTTTTTGGCCACCTCTTCTGCGTGAGTGGGGCCTGAAAGCACCATTACAGGGTGCTTGTTTTCGGTCTCTTCGATAACCACCTCGCTGATCCGCTTTAGGGTACCTTTCTCAATCCCCTTTGCACCGTGCACAAGAACTGCACCTTCTTTGAGGTAGGGCCTAAGCTCCCTCACCACTGACCGCATATGCTGGGCAGGAACCATCAAGAGTACCAGATCATGGGTCTTTAGAAAATCAAAAGAGTTTGTTGCTCTGACGTTCACCGGAAAGGTTATGCCAGGCAGATAGCTTTCATTTGTATGATAGGTGTTGATCTCATCTGCAACTTCCTTACTGTAGGCCCAGATGGAAACCTCCGCATAAACCTCTCCGTAGCAGGCAGCAAGGGCGCTCCCCCAACCTCCGGCACCTACAATAGCAAGTGATTTCAAGCGCTTTTTCTCCATACGATCTCTCCTACTTTTGCAATACATAGTAGCTCTTATTAGTTTTCCCATTAATCCGCCGTATCCTGCAAAGAAAAACAGCAGCCAGAGCTGCTGTTCCTACTTTACGGATTTCGCACGCCTGATAATCAGCTTCTGCCCAGGGGTTAGGTCCTCCGAGACTAGTCCGTTGTCCTCCATGATGACATCGCTACTTGTGCGGTACTTCTGGGCCAGCTTCCAAAGAGAGTCGTCTTCTTCCACAGTGACGAAGGTCAGGTAGGCGGGCTTTTCAACGATGTCGTCGTTGGCCATGGCCTCCAGAATGCAGGTCACATTCTCCGGAGCTGCCACCTCTGCAAGAATGGTGAGACCTGTAGTTACTTCCATGCTGCCATCTAGGATTTGGTGTCTGAAAAACTCGGTGGTGACCTCAATGCCAACTACCTCAGCCTCTTCTTCCAATCCGCTGAAATCCACCGGTGTAGAGAAGTCTAAGATGTCCTCCCAGAATACGCTGTGGAGCTCGGCATCGACACCTGTGTAGACAAACTCCATGGAGCACGTTCCCTCAACTTGGAGGGCATTTCCAGCCCACTCGGCTTTTTCAACGTTAGGTGTGATCTGCACCATGAGCACTTCAGCTGGCTCCACAAGACCCTCAGGGAGTCTGAGTAGCGACTCGGCAGTGGTTTTGCTCGGTGCAGAGACCACCTTGCGCTTGATCCCCACAGTTCCGGTCCTGGTTACGATCCTTCTTCCTGCAACGCTTTCAGCATCAATAACCAGGCTGACTCTCCTGGGCGATGTGAGCTCGGTCTTGATACTAAGACCCACATCGAGCTTCAACTCATTGTCCACTCTAGCATAGCTTACGTAGTCGACGCCGATCTGGCTGCGGCTGAGGATATTGTCCTGAAGCATAATCTCTATGCGCTCTTCGAAAGCTAATGCTGCCGGAAGGCTAATAGTTTGGACCGCTGCAGTATCTCCCAGCTCTCTTACTGCAAGAAGCGTAAGGTCGAGGCTGCCAATTAAGGTAATGCCTTCTGGATCGGCGATCTCTCTTTTTATCACCGGCTTTACGGTGACATCCACCAGTCTGAGGACGCCTAGCGGAAGACTTACCGTGCCGCCGATGCTGGTGGTCTTCTGGGTGCTTCCTGCGTACTCTTCAAGGAGAATCTCCCTTTTGTCCATCTTAACCTTTTCCGGTGGGGTGGTGGCGATGTCGCCAAGGAATTTAATGGTTTTACTTCTGAACACCAAGACCTCATGGCGGAGGCTGGCATCGACGTACACGAACCTCCCGTCGACATCGAAGTCCACGCTTTGCAGAAAGGTTTTTACCACTGGCTCATCGCCTGGACCTGCCTCTTCCACATCGACGAAGTACTCAAACTCTGCTGCGTCTTTGAACTCTGCCTTTTCCACAAGGTCGTAGGCAAGCTCACCTGTGTTTTGCGGTACGTACAATACGTCAAAACTCAGACGCCCTTCGAACATGACCTTGCCCGCTTCCACTCTGCTGCCGGTAACTTTGGGACGGCCCCGAACACTTAGAACTCTAGAGATGTTGGCTTTTGCTTCGGGAAGTTCTGCGTGGAACTTCACAAAAGATACCGACTCACCTTTGCCAGCTATGTCCCTTATTCTTAAAGTGTTCTCCGACACCTGTATACCCAAGGTTTCTCCCCCCTTTAATCTTCTTCTCTAGGAATATATGCTTGACAACTCTATCTCATAACTGCTTGGGTATTTTTAGCTTTTCCAGCCGGTCTTCTCCGAGGGTAGCTCCCCAAAAAACGACGCCTGTAAGGCGGTATCGGTCGCAGAGATCAAGTAACCTTTGAATCTCGTCAGGTGATATGAACTTGATGATCGTTGTTGCGTGTTTCCTCCGGTACTGGAAGAGGAGGTCTCCCTGGATTTTGCGGCCTCTCTTTCCTCTTTTTCTGAGATAGCCAATAGCTTCATCGTAGGGGACTTCCTTGGGATAGCCTTCCCTCACTACCCCGCTGTCCAAATAATCGATGCTTAGATCTGAGTAGCGGACATTTCCGCTGGCATCTTCCGGTTCAATAAGCCACTCAAAAGCCACAAGGGGGATGCCCAGGTAGAGGTCCTTCCAGTACAGTTCTTTAATGAGCGACTGCAGGTTCTCTTCGGTGTCTCTGCCGATTATGGGCTCGTTGAGCACCGGCCTTGCCTTCCATGGTAGATAGACAAAGCCTTCAGCCTTCCTTCCGAGAGCAAGAACCTGAGCCTTTTTCTGTCCTTTGAAGGTGTGAAAGGCAATGTAGAAGGGGTGTTTTCTGATCTTTACCAGCTGCGTAGTTAGAAACGCAGCACCTTCTAGCTTCAGCACTTTGATCTTCGTGCGGTCGTTATCTAAGAGAGACAGCTCAAAATCTGCACCGTTTAATTGCCCGAAAGATCCGATCTTCGGCATGAAGGTACGCTCTAAAAGGCCGTCTTCGCTTCTTTCGTAGCTTGAGCCGAAGCGTTTGCGAGTCTTTAGACACGCATACACCTGCCTGTTCACTTCTCCTGTGGGAGGCAGGTGCAAGTCATGCCTTAACTCCGAAACCGACTCCAGAGTTTTATAGCCAAACCAGCCGTCGATCTCCCCGGGATCGTAGCCGAGAGACCTCAGCTTTTCCTGTAGCTTTTCTACTTTCTTTCCGCGTTTTCCAAGTTTCAGGGCACTCACCACTATCCCCCCGCCACATCCTATGCGCCGTTTTTTTCGTTTAGACATGGAGGAGTTTAGCTTGTTTTGGGTAAAGCTTTAAAAAACGCAAAAGACCGTTTATTCCGGGAAGTCCGATAACCCATCGGGCCTTCTCTAGAAAAACGGATCATTTGCATCTACACGATTGCTGCGCCATAAGCTCATGTGGTGTTTAAACAGGGATTATTAGTAGTGAACGCGCAAAATCGATGCTGTTTAATGAGACTATCTTAAAAGATCAGACTTCTTGCCAACTCGGCGAAGATTGGGGTGTACTGCTTGAACGTACTAACTGCGAAACTGAAAGAAGTACTCGCATCTGTGCTGCCGATAACCTTTATCGTGTTGGCACTGAATTTTACCATAAGTCCGCTGGAGTCCGATATGATCTTTGCGTTTCTCATCGGGTCGGTGCTGGTAATTGTTGGACTTACGATCTTCTTGTTCGGTATCGACCAGGGTCTTGAGCCTATCGGTCAGGGCATTGGATCCACCATGACCCATTCCCGCAGCTTTGCAGCTCTAGTGACCATAAGTCTCATTCTCGGTTTCTTTGTCTCTTTTGCAGAACCGGATCTGCGCATTTTGGCCAATCAGGTGCATGCGGTCACGTCCGGCCAGTTTAACAGTCTCCTGATGGTAATTGTTGTCTCCATCGGTATTGGCGTGATGATGACCCTCGGCATGCTGCGGATCCTCGGAGGCGTGAGATTGAAATATGTTTTCTCCGCAACTTACGGACTGATTTTTCTCTTTTCCCTGTTTTCCACATCGGACTTTTTGGCTATCGCATTTGACGCATCCGGTGCCACCACAGGAGCCATTACGGTACCCTTTATGCTGGCTCTAGCGGCAGGTATTGCGTCGAAGAAAAAAGACAGTACCATGAATGAAGCGGACAGCTTCGGTCTGGTTGGCATCTCTTCTGCCGGAGCTATCCTTGGCGTTTTGATCACCGGCCTCATTCTGGGAGTTGATAAGCTAGACGGGGCCCTCCCCGAACCTGTTATTCGCTCGGGAAGTCTACTCCAGGTGTACAGTGCTCAACTTATGCACATTGCCTGGGACGCTTTCCTGTCTCTTCTCCCCATAATCGTGATGTATATCCTCTTTCAGGTGTATTCTTTCAAGCATAAGAAGGGTAAAGTTATCGACGTCACCAGGGGAATAATCCTCACATTCGTGGGACTTGTGATCTTCCTTTTGGGTGTAAACAGCGGCTTTATGTATCTGGGGACCGAACTGGGAGTGCAGCTTGCGGGAATGAGTTCGAAGTTCCCTGTGCTCCTCGTCTCGCTCCTCCTTGGCCTTACCACCGTTCTTGCTGAACCTGCTGTCCACGTGCTCACGCAGCAGGTGGAAACGGTCACCGGTGGATCGGTCAAGCGCATTCTGGTTTTCGTGTTTTTGTCTGTAGCCGTAGGAATGTCCATCTTGATGTCTACGGTACGAATCCTTGTTCCCGGTATCAAACTGTGGATGTACCTGCTTCCCGGATTTGGCCTGTGCGCCATTTTGGCGTTCTTTGTTCCCGACCTTTTTGTCGGAATGGCCTATGATGCCGGCGGAGTTGCCTCAGGTCCCATGACCGCCACATTTTCCCTGGCTTTTGTTCAGGGCATTTCCGCAAGCATCCCCGGGGCAGACATTGTGGCTGAAGGATTCGGGATGATTTCGGTAGTTGCAATGATGCCAATTTTGGCAATTGAACTTTTGGGAGCTCTATATCAAGCGAAACTCCGCAAAGCAGCCAAAACGGAGGAAGCTGTGAAAACAAGTTTATCTGGAGGTAGCCATGGAAAAACAATCAGAGACTCTGAGCCTCTCGTATCAGAGTCAAATACTGACGCTAATTCTGAGTGAGAATGAATGCCACAAATGCATCCGCATTGCCAAAGAACGCAATGTGCAAAGCGGTATTGTCATTGTGGGTAGAGGCACGGTCAAGAGTTCCGTTTTGAACTTCTTGGGGATAAAGAGCCAGAAAAAGGAAGTGGTAAACTTCCTTCTGCCCAACGAGGAAGCAGAGGAACTGCTGGAGAGCTTCGCACAGGAGCTGGAACTCCACAAGCCGGGACACGGCATTGCTTTTGCTACACCTGTTCTTAAGTCCAGCAGAGGTGTCAACGTTAAGGAGGACACTCAAAGCACAGAACTGAGTCTGGAGGTAAATGGAATGTTTAAGAAAGTAACCGTCATCGTTGATCGCGGTATGGCGGAAGAGATAATGGACGCAGCGCGGAAAGCCGGTGTTACAGGCGGCACTATCATGCACGGCAGAGGCGCAGGCGCAGAACACACATCAACCCTGTTCGGCGTGGAGATTGAGCCGGAAAAAGAGCTAGTCGTTATGCTTATCCCAAGTAGCCTGGTAGACAAGGTTGCCAAAGCGTTGACTGAGGAGTTCCACCTCAATGAACCTGGTAAAGGTATTCTGTTTGTAGAGCCCATTATCAAAGCCATCGGCCTCTATCAGCCGAAGGAAAGTAAGTAGGTTAGCTTGAATTGCTGCGCTTACTCATAGAAGAGCACATTAAGGAAAGGCTGTCCCGCACGGGACAGCCTTTTACTGTTTCAGTTATGTATGGTTTTAGTAGAGGGGTAGCTACTTACAAAAAAAAGAGGACTGAACTTAGTCCCCTTTCCTATGCTCCAAGACCGATGCGCTTGTTATCTACACGCAGTTCAACGGTTTCTGTTAGTACATCTGTATAGCTGTATGTCACTCGCGACAGGGCATGATCTTCCGATAGTTTGATGACAAATATATTGGGATAAATGCTTTCGATTACACCTTCTGCTTCCATGACTTGGCGTCTGCCCTTGTTGGCTCTAATCTTTACCTTTTTCCCGACAAGCTCAGCTAGATCTGCTCTAATTTTATCTATTACGCTAGGTCCACTCATTCAACGACGCCCCCTCATAAAAAATATAGGTGGGCAGACAGACATCGGTACTGCAAAAAACCTCTCTGAAAATATCTATAAATAGCCCACGCCTAGTTAATTTTAACACATTTCTAACTAAGCGTCAAGACAAAATTATACCAATATGCTTTGCGCCTGTCAACAGCCAATTTATAAATAAAGTCTGGGGTAACTGGCGCTATTTTGGGCATTTGGACCTATTTTTGCCAGAACATCTCAGAGAATGCAGTTTTTTCAAGCTTTCCGGCTTCCGCCTTTAGTGAACCTGTCGGCAACAGTGCTTGCTCCAAACGAATCGGGCTTGATCCTTGCGGAAAAGCCGCTGCCCACAATCATCCCAACTATCTCCTTAATCAGCTCTTTGGTGGGACCGTTAACGCCGATATCGCAGTGGATCTCCACGTTCAGCTCCGAGTAGCCGTTTTGAGAGAAAAAGTGGCTGAGGTCGCTTGCTACCTGAAGAGAAAGAGAGGTCTCGTAGTAGATTCTCTGCCTGATGCTTTTTGATGCCCTCTCCCAGGTCTTCATGTAGTAGTAGCGCGCTCCCCGTCCCACGCGGTGGACGACGATTGCGGTAACAAACACTGCCGCATCGCTTTTGGGCTGAGAGTCGGTACCAACTATTAAGCTGTACTGCGACTTGCGGTCGGCTTCCATAAAAGCAACGATGTCGCGGTAGAGGTCCTCTTGTGACAAACGTCCTTTTGTGGGGCTGACAAATTTCCGCATGTTTTATCACCTTGTTTCCTTTGTCAGAGAGTTTCGACACGGCAAAAGGTGAACCCTGCCCCCAAAACTTGGCTACTTGCCAAAAAATTCACAGATTTCCTTGGCAAGTGTAACAAATTCCCCTGGCGGTAGCGCTTCTGCTCTCAAGGAAAGATCGATGCTGGTCTCAAAGCCTTCCGGGAGGAGGTGCGCCAAGTTGTTCTGCAGCGTTTTTCTCCGATTCCTGAAGGCATTGTCCAAAAGCTGCCAGAGGACTTCCAGGGTTTTTTCGTCCAAGTCCAGGTCTTTTCTGGCGATCAAGATTACGCCGCTGTGCACACCTGGCTGGGGCAGAAAGTAATGAGGGGGAAGCTTCATTAGCACTTCAGGCTCTCCGAAGCACTGCACGGCACACGAGAGCGCGCTGTAGTTCTCCTCTCCGGGACGTGCGGTGATCTTCTGCACTACCTCCCATTGAAGGGTAAAGGCCAACTTCTCCCAGGGGGTGTTCTTTCGCAAAATCTCCATGAGAATGGGAGTGGAGATGTAGTAGGGAAGGTTGCCTGCGATTTTAGCAGCACCAAATCTCTCCCATTGGCTCTTTAAGAAGTCTTCGTTAATCACTTCTAGATTAGTATATTCTCTTTTCAGCGTTTCTTCCAAGATCAGTACCATGTCCCTGTCGAGCTCAACGGCAAACACTTTAGCCCTGCGCTCAAGGAGCGCTTCGGTGAGGGCTCCAAGCCCAGGCCCGATCTCCAAAACCACATCGCGCTCGGAGATCTCCAAGGCATCTGTTATCCTCTCCACCACAGACCTTTCGATGAGGAAGTTCTGTCCGAAGCTTTTTTTGGCCTTCATGCCATAGGTCTGTAGGAGTTCTTTAACCCTTTTTGCCGAAGCAACCCTATCCTGCTCACTACGCTTTTCCATTTTTGCCTCCTAAAAAAGGGTCGCTCATAGGCGACCCTCATCTACAACGAAATATAGCTCCACCATACGCCTGCCAAACTGAATGGCCTCCCTATAGGTGTCGAAGCACAGGTCGATGATGTTGCCCTTGATGGCGCCGCCGATATCTGCAGCGATGGCAAACCCGTAGCCGGGGATGTAGACTTTTGTGCCAAGTGGTATGACCTTGGGATCCACAGCGATGATGCCGTGTCCGGCTTTGACCCCGGTGTAGGTATAGCCGTCAGCGTAAATGCCGGTGCTTTCCGGTCCGGGATAGTAAGCAGTGGCTTCGATGGTGATCTTTTTGGTGTAAAGAATGTTTCCTGCTGGCGTCTTTAAGGTGTAGTATCTGGGCTTTGTGCCTTTAGCTACCACGTGGAGTTTCGGAGCTTTTGTCACTACATCTTCCACCAGTTCTCTGGAGACAATTACGCCGTTTTCCCGCTTTACCAGGTAGGTTTTGGCCCTAGTTCCGCTTTCTCCCTGCCTCCAGACCTGCGAGGTTCCCTCGTAGATGCGATTATCGGAGAACTCCCACAGTCCGTAAGGTATCAGTTCGTACTCGGTTTGATAGTAGCTATCTCTTCTGGTGATGGTGATCGTGGACCCTCTACCTATGGGGCTATCAAGAGCGGGAACAATCGTATCAGCACCGCTGAGTTCGATGCCTATCTCCTTTAAGGCATCCCCCACCGTCTGGGCAGAAACGGTATAGGTCTTTGCCTTTCCTCCATCTACCCAGCCGTCTTTGACGGAGATATCGAACCTGCGGATGATGGTAACGTGCATGTTCTGAGTGATCGGAGCATCCAAGGAAGGATAAACCTCATCTTGTGGGTTTACTTCAATGCCCAGCTCGCTTAAGGTGCTTTTTACTGTTTTCATTGGAGTCTTCCAGGTGATAGCATTATCACCTACATGCACTGTGACGGGTACGTACCTCTGGTGAGATACTCCTGCAACTAAGAAGAATACGCTGGTTATCAGCAGGAATACACCGGAGGCCAACTTAAATACCCTACCCACAAAATCCCTCCTTTACTCCTCGAGTTCGCGGACTCTGAACTCCGCGCCAAGTTCTTCAGCAAGACTTCTTGCCTTCTCTATATCGATTCCGGGCACTCTGACTACCGTGGCGATGGTGCGGGGGAGGATCTCCACCGACCTTTTAATGAACTGGACAGTTGCCTCAAATGCTCCATCGATTTGCGGTACAGAGACCCGGTCGTACTCTTCTTTGCTACCGGCATTGAGGGACACGCTGACGGTGTCGATGAGGCCTTTGAGTTCGGGAACAATGTCCCGTTTATTGATCAGAGAGCCGTGCCCGTTGGTGTTCAGCCTGGTGATGCCGCCCTGATTCTTGATGTATTTTGCTACCGCCTTCAGCACTTCAAGCCTCATGGTAGGCTCGCCGAATCCGCAGAAGACGATCTCCGGGAAAACCGAGGGATCCGGTATCTCGGCGATGATCTCCTCTGCTGTAGGGCAACGTTCGAGCCAGAGATCGTATCCATCAAGGCCGTCTCTACCGTTACGAATGCAGAAAGTGCAGGCATTTGTGCAGCTGTTTGTCAGATTGATGTAAAGAGTATCATCTAGTTTGTACGTAAAGTTGCCTTCCAATGGAACGCCTCCTCTTAGATATCCACAACGCCGAACTTCTTCTTAAGGTCATTTAACCTGGTTTTAAACTCTTCCTCAGAGAGACTTTCCATCTCGTCCATAAGGTCGTAGACCTGATCCAGATCGTTCAAGGTAATCTGCCCTTCTTTTGCCAGCCTTTCAAAGGATGCTTGCAGTTCGAGCTTTACCTTTTCCAGCTCCTCGTGTAGATTCATGCTGTTCTCTCCTATTCAAAAGCTTGATCGATGAAGCGTGCATACTCAGGATGCCAACGCAGGTAGGCAGTTCCGGTTTCACCTTTTCTCTGCTTGGCAAAGATGACTTCCGCAACGCCCTTAGTGCCTCTTTCCTCAGCTTGATTGGGATAGTAGTACTCATCTCTGTACACAAAGCAGACCACGTCGGCGAACTCCTCGATGTTGCCTGAGTCGCGAAGGTCGCTCATGAGCGGTCTCTTGTTTTCTCTGAGTTCTACGCCGCGGTTCAGCTGGGAAAGGAGAATGATGGGAAGGTCCAGCTCTCCTGCAAGGTCACGGAGTTCTCTGACGATCTCGCCGACCTGAAGTGCCCAGCTGGTTTTGCTGTTATCTCTGGGCTTGATCAGCTGGAGGTAGTCGATGATAATCAGGGACAGTCCAGGCTCTTCGGCCTTCACCTGCCTGGCTTTGGCTTTGATTTCGTCAACGGTCAGACCGCGCTTGTCGACAATCTTGATCGGCAAGCGGTACAGGTCGTTAAAAGCCTCTGCGGCGTACTTCATCTTCTCCTCATCGAGCTTTGTCTGGTACTCAAACGAGGTTACAATGGGAGAACCGTCCTCGGTGCGGTAGGAGAAAAGCTCGCTGATAACAAATCTGTCGCCGATGGATTCGTCATCCATCTCTAGACTGAATATTAGCACAGGTTTGCCCCGTTTGGCTATATTCATGGACCAATTTAGGGCTAAAGCCGTCTTACCCATAGACGGACGGCCTGCCAGAATGATCAGGTCTTTGTTCTTGAAGCCTGTGGTTATGGCATCAACTGAAGGATACCCCACTGTAAGCCCTGAAGGCTTTGTACCTTCGGATCTGGCTACCAGGTTGGTGTAGCAGCGTTCGAGTACCTCTAGGAGGTCTTTGACTTCGTTAGAAGCGTCAGCTTCGATGCTTGTAGCTTCAAAGATCAGCTGCTGGGCTTTTGCCTGAACTGCACCGAGATCCAGGTCGCTTTTCCCGGTGATGAGCTTTGCGATCTCATCGGTAGCTTCTAGGATTCTTCTTTTAGCATACTCCTCTTTTATAGACAGAATGGAAGGCTCTAGCTCCGATCTGCTGATAAAAGAGTCCATGAGCCCCTTCAGAAATTGGGACGGTTCATCCATGTCCCCGTTTTGGATAAGTTTCCTGGAAAGGGCCGTGCTAGACAGCTTGACCCCTTCCCTGTACAGCTCATTGATCCTTTTGAAGATGAGCCGGTTTTCGGGAAGGTAGAAATGAGCTTCTTTAAGGTTTGAGACCACCCGATCCATCAGATCGGGATACTGCATCACAATGCCGAGCACCCGTCTCTCCGACGCGGCATCAAACGGAATCGAGCTGGTTTCAACCGTTGTAGTCATCTTTAAACAGCTCCTTCCACTTTCTTACCTTTTCTATATCCACGTCTTTGTAAATGGGCTTCTGCGGCACCGCAGCAGCCTCGCTGGAAAGCTTCGCCGGTTTGTCGCCTTTCGGCTGGCGCAGCTTGTTCTTTTCCAAATCGCTTACAGTTCTAATGCCTGCATTGTACCAGTTTTTGAGAACTCCATCTAGGTACTTCATTGAGGGGAACTGAGCGTTTTCGCTGGTCACTTCAATGGCTTTAGCGATGAGTTCGGGGCTCATACCCCTAACTTCCATCCACTCATTGAGGAGGGGAAAATCCATGGCGGACATCAGTCCGATCCTCTCGTGGTAGTAGTCGTAAAGCGCTTCGAGCTTCTTTTTGTTCTCATCTAATGCTGGATCTTGGGGAGCCGCAGGTTCTTTTGTCTCTATGAGCTCTGCAGCTGCAGTTTCTGCTTCAGGCAGATCTGCCTTGGGCTCCTTGAGAAGCACCTTGACCCCGCTTTCTGCCTTCTCTGGCACCTCTATAAGGTCTGCTTCCTCTAAAATCTCCAGTTGGGTGATGAGTTCTTCTTTGGCAAGACCTGTAAGGGCGAGTAGTGGCTCTTCCCACTGGGAGACTTGCTCTTTTGAAAGATACAGGAGATTGATCCAAACCATTGCTGCAACCGGTCCAATAACAGGTTGGTACTTTTCTATTAAAGTTTGGGGAATGTTGAGATAGTTTGCGCCGGTGTATTTGATCATTGGGCTGCCCTCCTTTGGACCTGAAGCATATTAAAGCAGCGTGAAGGAAGAAAGGATGGTCTCTACTTCCTTCCCATAATCGTCTTTATTTTCTTCAGGGCTGATTGCCGTAATGGTGAAGACGTAATCGCCCTGCTTGACAAACAAAACGTCGAGATAGAAAGCCCTGTCTCCCAGGCTTACTCTTGCAGTTCGCCTTAGGCGTCCTTGAGCTTCTTGGGAGATCTGGTTGATCCTCTCCATGCCGATGGCATTGGCCACCTGATCGGCAAAGCCCTTCAAGGTCTGGCTGAAGAGCGCATCCTTGGTCACCACGACCTTTTGAGTACCCGAGGGAGAGGTGAGTTCGAGAATCGACTGCCCTTGGCTCGTTACAATAGACCAATCCTGTGGATAGTCCAGGTAGAACTTCTCCACGTTGGAGGTAAATCTGAACCAGTTGTCCCGGACTGCAAGTCCTCCGGGCTGCTCTGGAGCTGTAACCAGGTCGGTTGGGACTGCGTCTTTGGTTTCTGTTGGAACGGTTGAGCTGGCTGCCGGTGCGTTTGATACCGAAAGCGGGACTGTAGCTGTAGGCTCTCTGTCCATTTCAGGGAGCACTGCAGCTTTTCTTGAAAGCTCCAGAAAGCCCACTCTGGCAAACAAAACTTCCACAGAGTCTGCCTTAAGTTTTACATAGCGGGTTCCCTGGGGAACGTACACGCTTAAAGCAATACCCGGATCCCACACTGGTCTTTTCTGCAGGTAGGCGTTAAACAGATACTCATCGGTTGCTCTTTGGGGGGTGAGAACGTAGCTTTTATCTCCGAGTGTGATGTTTACCTCATCAGTTTTTCGATCTCCGTGGTAAAAAGCGAACAAGGATAGTATTCCTCCCTTGTGTTCCGGCGGGAGGAAGAAGATGGTGGGATCGGAGTAGTTGTAGTAGGTTAAGGTTTTGCCGAAGCGGAAGTTCGGCGAGTTTCCCATACCGTGAATGAGAACGCCTTCAGAAATAAACAAGCGGTATGCGGCGGAGTTTAAAAAGAACTCCTGATCCTTTTCCCATTTGTCAGCAAGCTTCTCTACTTCTTCCATGTAGGCGGACGTGTTGAAACCAATCTCGCCTAATGGCTCGGCAAAGCTACTTGCAGGAAAGATAATAAAAAGGATGAGTAAAAGCAGAAGACCTTTTTTCATGTAACCCCCTCCTCTGTTTACTTCTGCAATGAGGGCTGTTTACCTTGTAGCGAAACTTTTGGATCGTAATGACACGGCAAGTTCTAAATGCGATAGTTACGGTCTTTTGTAATTTAATTGTACTCTTACCTTTAAAAAAATTAAACTCGCCCTCCCCCCTCTTGAAGGAGACCTAATGGCAAAAGCCACCTAGATGTACGTCAGAGTACATCAATCTGGTTACAAGACACTGCCAGAAGTCCAACTAGGCAAATCAGCGGTTGTTAAGTTCCTGACACGGTTTCTCCGCATTCTGCAGTTTGCAGGGAAAATTTACAGCAGCGTCCCAAAATATACAAAACTACTAGGGGGGTTAATCTTGCGCAGAACAGCTCTTTTGTTAGCTATTGTACTAACTTTAAGCGCATTAGTTGCTGCAGTTGAGATTACAGCATGGGTTACTTACGGAGGGATCATGGGGGCGATCCTTCAAGAACTGATCGAAACAGACTTTACACCGAAAACAGGCATTAAGGTGAATTACCAGCCGTACAAGATTGACACGGCTTTCTTCCAGAAAGCACTGCTGGCGCTGGCATCAGGAGACGCACCAGATGTCATGACCTTGAGTGCTCCTCAAGTTATTGACCTGGCCATTCGCGGTGCTATTGTGGACTTAACCGAGTTCCCAGATTTTGCTGAAGCGGTTAAGGATATCTATCCGGGAGCTATGAGGTCGTTGACCTTCAAAGAACATGTGTTTAGTGTGCCGTTTGAGTTGGGGTGGACCATTGCCTTCTACCGCACTGACGTCTTCAGCGATCTGGGTATCAGTGTGCCGAGCACCTGGGACGAGTTCAAGGCCATTATTCCCAAGATCAAGGCTCAAGGCAAGGAGCCGTATCTTTCCACCATCAGCAACGATCCTGAAGGCCATGTGCGAGCGTTTTTCCCGTTCATCTATCAACATGGCTCGGACATCTTCACCGAAGACGGGCTCCGTTCCAATCTAGATTCTCCTGAAGCGTTAGATGCGTTCAAGAACTTCACTTCGTTCTTCACCGATTACCGGCTGCCGGTGGAACTGCCGGAGATCCAAGCTTTCTCAGACGGCACTTCACCGTACATGGTGGCGCTGAACTGGATTTACGCTTACCTAGTGAAAGGCCAGGCCCAACTGCTGGGCAAGTGGACCATCGCCCAGGCACCAGGCACCATCAGAAGCGACGGCACCTTAGATCGCACAGTACCTATCTCTTCCTATGCATTTGCTATTCCGAAAAATAGTAACAGCGAAAAGGTTCGCGCTGCGTGGGAGTTTCTAAAGTGGATAGCTTCCGACGAAGTGCAGAGGGAGTTCCAGAAGAGAGTCCACGAGTCTCCAGAGGGATGGTACTTGGTCTTTGGAACTAAGGGTACCGCAAACTCTGAGATCTTCCCGGAGAATGTACGGGCTGTGGTTGATGCGTCGCTCACTGAGTCTTTAGGAGCCATGCCGGTTGTGGGCGGCTATCAGACTTACCGCTACATCAGCTTTGCCTTCTCCAAAGTGATCACCCAGAACGCAGATCCAGAGCAAGCTCTGCTCGAGGCTGCCAGGGAGTCCAACTTGGAACTTGCAAGGAAGCAAAAAGAGTTTGAAAGGTTTGTCTCCAGGCTCTAAGTATTTGGGAGTGCTGCAACCTACTAAAAAGGATGCAGCGCTCCTTTTTTTTAGGCGAAAAAAAGCTGCTCTATGGCTCGCTTATTCAGCTAGTCATAAAGCAGCTGGTATAACGCTTAGGGGTTACCCCACCCTCTGCAGCCCGTTTACTTTATCCGTTTCAAAAGCGGGTTCTCACAGGCTCTCCTGCCGGCTTTAGCCATTGGATGCCAGTCGCCTCCGACCTTCACGCGGACGATATCTGCAGTGAAGTCGTTGTTGGTGCCGCACTTGGCGCAGTTGGTAAGGAGGGATGATCCCACGCCGTAGATATCCACCGGTACCTTCAGGGACTCGAAGAGTTTGATCTTGTTGACATCGAAGCCGCCTGTGACGGTGATCTTCACGCCCTGGCAGTACTTTCTTGCCTCTTCCAGATCCTCCGCTGGAAGATCCCAAGTGAGGTAGGAAGTGTCCAGTGCCTCTCTCAGCTTCCAGACCATTCTCGGATTGACGCCGAGATCGAGCTCTTTGGCACCCAAAGGCGAGATAGACTTGTCCCTCATGTTGCCACCTGTGTCCGGTCTTACTGCAAGGAGTCGGTACTTTTCGGCTTCCTCTTCATTGCCCTGCTTCTTGTATTCCAGGTACTTGTCGAACATGGCTTTGAGAACTGCTTTGGTCTCGCCGACCACGTCGTTGTGGAAGTCAACCAGCGCAATGCGGGAGTAGCTGCGGGGGAGGACTCTGGCAAACTGCAGCATGGTCTCTACAGTATCACCCAAGAAGCAGCAGATCGCTGCATGGGAAATTGTTCCGCCGCCTCTTCCGCCCCAGAACTCGCCCTGGGCGTCGGTGGAAACGAAGATCTTCGACTCTTTTCTGCCGTGGCGGTAGTTGTAAGCTTGGACTCCCAGGGAGAAGGCGTAGCCGCCGATGGCCTGCATTTTATAGTGGACGTACCTTGCAGGGAAGAACAGCACGTCTTTGCCGTTGCAGGCTTCAAGGACATTTAATACGTTGGTAGCGATTCTGGTAGGCTCTGACAGAACTCCCAAGATCACTGTCTCTAGGTGGCCGATCTCGCGGTAGCGGCCTCTGATCTTCATTACGGGCTTCACAAACGAAGGATCCCCTTCATAGGGAACCCAGACGCCGTCTTCCACGGCCCAAACTTCTAGGTGATCGTAGGTGTCTACCCACTTCCCGTCTTTATCGAAGTATCCCGTACATGACTCCAAAATGCTCAGGGCTTCATCGGTGCCAACAATAAGCGACCCCGGAGAGCGCCTGGTGAAGATCTGCATCTCAACCTCAATGTTGCCTGTATCAACATCGGAGCAGTCCACATCTTCCAGATCGCTTCTGCCGGAGAAGCGATAGCCCTCTTCAGCTAGCTGCTGAAGAATCCTGATTTGGTTTAGGAAGTAAGCGTCGGTATACCAGCCTTTTCTAATTCTCTCTTTATCTATTTGAAACAGCGATGCTGGTAGCCTCTTGTGGTCGAAAAAGCTCAACATTAATCCCTCCAGATCCTGTAGTACTCTTTGTTCAAAATGTTACTTTTTTGCCTGGTTTTTAATATTATATCATTAAGAACCTGGTTGGTCATATTTTGCCGCAAATGGTTATTTTTTTAACAAACCCGCGCGTTTTCCTTTTGAAGCCTCGGGAGCAGAGTCCCTGCTTTTTTCGTCTAATTAACAGACTCACATCTAAAAAGGAGAACGTATTATGATAAAGCAGATCTGGTGGTTTTTGATTATACTGATCATTGGAGGTGCAGCTATGGGTCTCAGCCGACTGCTGCCGCAGAGAAAAATGACCGATTTAGAATATATCTATATTGAAGATGCAGAAAGCCTCCCCAGCTATGCCGCAGATGATGAAGAGCTTCTCCGGGATCTTGAAGACGGACCGGTTCTCATCATTTCTCGGGGCGAAAAAAGCACCGGCGGCTATCACATTGAGCTGATCGCAAGCGAATTAGAAGACGATCACCTGGAGATTGAGGTGACGACCTCCGATCCCAAGCCTGGGTCTTTTTCCATCATGGTGATCACCCACCCCTACGTACATGTAAAAACAGAAGGTGCAATGACATACTCGGTTACTGTAAACGGAAGTGTGGCTGTAGAGCGGCAAAGCCTACTGTAGGCTTTGCCCTTTTCTATACTGACGTCCTCTCGTAACTCTGAGAGCCCAGTTTAGTCTTACGAGGCAAAACCTAAAAACTCCACTGGTTTTGGTACAAGCACTTTTTTCTACGCATTTTTCTTCAGTGTGATATCATTAGGTTAAGACGCGAGAGACCTTTTTTGGGGGTGGGAACATGTTTAAACGCGCAGCTGCACTATTTCTATTCCTTCTACTGTCTTTTGTGGTGTGTGCAGAGAGCTTGTCCGGCTTTCCCTGGAACGCAGGAGTGGATGAAGTTAAAGCTCAGGAAGAGATCGATCCTCTGTACGAAACCAGCAGCTTCATCGTCTACGAGACAACGCTCTTTGGCAGAAAGGTGCAGAAGATCTACAGCTTCGACGAAAACCGGCTCACCAGCATCATTTACATCTTTTACGAGCTCCCCAGCGAGCTGAAGGGCTATCTTCATGACTACGAAGCGGTAAGCGAGGAGCTTGAAGCCGCTTTAGGAACTCCTCTGGACTATATGGAGCGCTGGGAAGATGAGCGGTTCAAGGTGTTTCCAGAACTGGCGCTAACTCTCGGCGACCTGTCCTTCACAGCCGTTTGGCTTGCAGGCTCCGATAGCCTAGTAACTCACTCCCTTTATGCTAATGATCTCTCTATCAACCACGTCATCTACATCAATCCCCTAATGGACATCTTCCTTAACTTCGATCTAAACGAAGAGTTTGGAGAAGACGCTGATGAAGAAGCCGCTCCGACGGACGCTCCTGTCGTGCCTCTAGAAGAAGCGGAGGTCGGTGAAGAAAGCGATTTTGGGGACGAACCGCCGGAAGCAAGCTTAGAACCAGACCCAGCTCAGGCAGATCCCAACTTTACAGAATAGAAACTCAA